>Ga0207416_1000108_pt1 | contig 149847 bp, 140 predicted proteins | sample PaiPotPPM11metaG_FD_184107 | JGI IMG/M metagenome (GOLD analysis project Ga0207416, IMG submission 184107) | Iron sulfur acid spring bacterial and archeal communities from Banff, Canada, to study Microbial Dark Matter (Phase II) - Paint Pots PPM... ...
ATCTGCGCACGACGGACGTGACCGGAGTGGCCGAATTGCCTTCGGGCACGGAGATGGTGATGCCGGGGGACAACGTGAGCCTAGTGATCGAGTTGATCACTCCGGTGGCGATGGAGAAGGGCTTGCGCTTCGCGATTCGTGAAGGCGGGCATACGGTGGGAGCCGGGACGATCGCGGAGATTATTCAGTAGCAGATTGTGTGGAGCGGGCACTTTTGCCCGCTAAGGTTTTCGGCGCTGTTAGCAAGCGGGCAAGAGTGCCCGCTCCACACGAAAGAAGTGCAGGGATCCTTCGGCGACAAAAGACGTCGCCTCAGGATGACAAAGCTAAAAGCTAATAGCCAAAGGCTAAAAGCTTAAACGCGGCTTGCGGCTTGCCGCTGGTTCTTTCCTTCCGGAGACGCCGGGAGGGGTTAGAGAGATGACACTGTGATTGGAAAAGAAAGAATTCGCATCCGGTTGAAGGCTTACGACTACCGCATCCTGGACCAGTCGACGGGCGAGATCGTGGAGACCGCGCGGCGCACTGGGGCACAGATTGCGGGGCCGATTCCGCTGCCCACGATGAAGAACAAGTACTGCGTGCTGCGTTCGCCGCACGTGGACAAGAAGTCGCGGGAGCAGTTTGAGATCCGGACGCACAAGCGGCTGCTCGACATTCTGGAACCGACGCAGCAGACGGTCGATGCGTTGATGAAGCTCGATCTGCCGGCGGGCGTGGATGTGGAGATTAAGGCGTTCGGAAAAGAGCACAAGTAAACGCGCGCTGACGCGCGCGGAACGGCCGAGGCGGCCGTTCCCACATGAGCGGAAAAGCTCACGAGCAATAGCTCACCAGCCAATAGCTGCATGACAGGCCATGCTGGGGACGGAGAAGGAAATGGCAACGAAGGTCGCGGGAATTCTGGGCAAGAAGGTCGGCATGACGCAACTGTTTGACTCGAAGGGCGACGTTCGCCCGGTCACGGTTCTGCAGGCTGGTCCTTGCGTGGTGACGCAGCACAAGTCAGCCACGAGAGACGGTTACGAGGCGGCCCAGATCGGACTGGTGGAGTTTGTGAAGCAGTCGCGGCTGACCAAGCCGGCGCAGGGACACCTGGCGAAGAACAATCTTCCCCCGGTGAAGTTTATGCGCGAAGTGCCGCTGGAGATTGAGGGCGCACCGGACGGAGACGGCTCGGTGAAAGTTGGCGACCGCGTGCTGGTCGAAATTTTCGAGGGCGAGCGCTTTGTCGATATCGTGGGCATTAGCAAAGGGCGCGGCTTTCAGGGCGTGGTGAAGCGGCATCATTTCGGCGGCGGTCCGAAGTCGCACGGGTCCATGTTTCAAATAACAGGTTCGATCGGTAGTTCGGCGTTCCCGTCGCGCGTGTTCAAGGGGATGAGAATGTCGGGACACATGGGGAATGCCCGCGTGACCCAGCGGAATTTGCGCGTGCTGGGCGTGGACAAGGACGAAAATCTGCTGGTCGTGGAAGGCAGCGTGCCCGGACCTGAGGGCGGCTACATCGTAATCACGAAGGCGAAGAAGCCGCCGCGAGAACGGCGTGGATTCGCAGGATCGGCGACGGTGGATCCGTTGAAGGCCGCGAAGAGAGCTGCGAAGAAGGCGTAAGGAAACGCGGGCGGACGAATGCGTCCGCCGCTACGTGAGACATATGGCGACGATAGACATACACAATTTGAGCGGCGAGAAGGTTGGGACTTTGGACCTTGCCGACGAGATTTTCGGCGCGGTCAATGAAGACCTGCTGTGGGAAGCGGTGAAACATTACCGCGCCTCGCAGCGCGCCGGAACGCATAAGACCAAGGCGCGCTGGGAAGTTTCCGGCTCCGGCAAGAAGCTCTGGAAGCAGAAGGGCACGGGCCGGGCCCGCATCGGATCGATCCGGTCGCCATTGTGGCGGCACGGCGCGACGGTGCATGGTCCACAACCCCGATCTTACGACTACACCTTTCCGCGCAAGAAGTTGCTGGGCGCGTTGCGTTCGGCGCTGGCCTCGAAGCTGGCGGATGGCAAGCTGATCGTAGTGAATGCCTTCGATGTGAAAGAACCGAAGACCAAGGAATTCCGCAAGGCGCTGGACTCGCTGAAGGTGGATGCGACAGTGCTGATCGTGGAAGAGGCGAAGCACGAGAATCGCAACTTGGGGTTAAGCGCGCGCAACATTGACGGGCTCGAACTGGTGCGCAGCAATGAGGTGCATCCCTATCACCTGCTGCGTTACGACCGCGTGATTTTTTCGCAGCCGGCGATCGAGAAGCTGCAGGTTTCGCTGAACTCTTCGGCGTCGAAACGACAGCACAAGCCGAAAGCCAAAGAAGACGATGGCACGAAGAAGGCGCACAGCGAGCGTCGCCGGCGTCCCCGGCATGACAAAGCGGCGGAGGTAGCCTGATGAAATCCGCATACCAGATCATTCGCCGCCCGGTGATTACGGAAAAGGGCCTGGCCATCAAGGAAAACCAGAACACGCTGGTGTTTCAGGTGGCGCCCAAGGCGACCAAGACGGAAATCAAGGAAGCAGTTCAGTCGATTTTCAAAGTGAAAGTGCATTCGGTGCGCACGGCTACCTACCCGGGAAAAGAGCGGCGGCGTGGGAAGTTCGCGGGCTACCGTCCGGATTGGAAGAAGGCGTACGTGCGGTTGCGTTCCGGGGAAAAGATGCCGGAGTACGCGCAGAATCTATAAACCGTCGCTGGCCATTCGTCGCTAGTCGTTCGCCGATTTTGCCAACGACAAACGACCAACGACAAACGAAGGCAGTAAAGAGCTGATTATGCCAATCAAGACATACAGACCGACAACCCAGACGCTGCGGTACCGGACGACGATCGTCAATGACGACATCACCAGCAAGCATCCGCATAAGCCGCTGGTCGAGCCCAAGCAGCGCACCGGTGGACGCCGCAACTCGGGGGATATTACGATCTGGCACCGCGGCGGCGGACACAAGCGCAAGCTGCGCATCATCGATTTCAAGCGCGACAAGACTGGGATTCCGGCGACGGTCGCGACCATCGAGTACGATCCCAACCGCTCTTCGCGCATCGCGCTGCTGGCGTATGCCGATGGCGAGAAGCGCTACATCATTCAGCCAGAAGGGTTGAAGGTGGGACAGAAAGTTGTGAGCGGGCCTGAGGCTGACATTCTTGTGGGCAACGCGCTGCCGCTGCGCAATATTCCACCTGGCACGCAGATTCACAATCTGGAACTCAAGCCGGGCAAGGGCGGGCAGATGGTGCGGTCGGCGGGCGGTTCGGCGCAACTGGTAGCGAAGGAAGCGGAGTACGCACTGGTGAAATTGCCTTCGGGCGAGACGCGCAAGATTTCGCAAGACTGCATGGCGACGATCGGCCAGGTCGGCAACATCGATCACGAGAACATCACCATCGGCAAAGCGGGACGCACGCGGTGGCTGGGACGGCGTCCGGTGAACCGCGGGGTTTCGATGAACCCAGTGGATCATCCACACGGCGGCGGTGAAGGCAAGACCTCGGGCGGTCGGCATCCGGTGACGCCATGGGGACAGCCGACGCGCGGGTACAAGACGCGGAACAACAAGCGTACGGATAAGTTTATTGTGAGCCGGCGGTCGAAATAAGTTTCCGGTGAAGGTAGGGATTCCTGGACTTCGCTCGGAATGACAAGAATCTGAAGTTTAGCTAAGAGCTAAAAGCTAGGAGCTAACAGCTAGAGGCTGAATTTATGGCACGGTCAACCAAGAAAGGCGCGTTCGTAGATGCTTACCTTCAGACGAGGGTAGAGGGCATGAATGCGCGCAATGAAAAGAAAGTGCTGCGCACCTGGTCGCGACGTTCGACGGTGGTGCCCGAGATGGTGGGGCACACGATCGCGGTGCACAATGGAAAAAAGTTCATCCCGGTGTACGTCACCGAAAACATGGTAGGCCACAAGCTGGGCGAGTTCAGCTTTACTCGCAACTTCAAAGGACACTCCATGCGAGCGGCTACGGAAACAGCGGCTAAGCCAGCCGGAGTTCCGGGTGGTCCGGGAGCGATTACTCCGTCGGCGCCGGCGGCAGCGCCAGCGGCTCCGCCGAAAGCGTAAACAGCTTTTAGCTAGAAACAGCAGGACAGAGATACGACTATGGAATTTCGAGCGGAAATGCGGTACCTGCGAGTCTCGCCCCAGAAGGCGCGGCTGGTGCTGGATTTGATCAAGGGGCGGCGCGTGGAAGAAGCGCGCAACACCCTGGCGTTTACCAAGAAGCGGGTTGCAGCGCACGTGGGCAAACTGCTGCAGTCGGCCCTGGACAATGCGAATTTTCTTAGCGCCGAGAAGAATCTCGATGTCGAGATTGACAACCTGTATGTGAAGAGTGCGATCGCCAATGACGGGCCGCGCATGAAGCGAATCCGTCCGGCGCCGCAGGGACGCGCGTATCGCTACCAGCGGCGCATTTCGCACATCGAGTTGATCCTGGCGGAACGTGGGAAGAGCGGTGATGCAGGTGCGCGGCACGCTGGTGATGCCCGGACGGTTGCGGCGGCTCCGGCTAAAGGCAAGCGGCGGGCGCCGGCGGCGAAGGCGGGGCACAGTAAGAAGAAGGCGGCCGCGAAGTAGTTTGCCGCGGGCGAGGGCGTCCGCGCCACAGAGTTCGAATTAGGAGATGCAATGGGACAAAAAGTCCATCCTTATGGTTTTCGCCTCGGCTTTACCAAGCCGTGGAAGTCGCGCTGGTTTGCCGAGCGGGATTACGACAAGCAGTTGCATGAAGACGTCAAGCTGAAGGCCGAATTGAAGGACAAGCTCAAGTCGGCGGGCGTGAGCGCCATCGAGATCGAGCGCCCGGGAAACAAGCTGCGCATCATCATTAAGACGGCGCGACCCGGGATCATCATCGGGCGCAAGGGCGCGGAAATCGACAAGCTGAAGGCCGAACTGCAGAAGCGCACGGCGGGGAAGGATATTTTTGTCGATATCCAGGAAGTGCACAAGCCCGAACTCGACGCGCAACTGGTTTCGGAATCAATCGCGCTGCAGTTGGAAAAGCGCGTGGGCTTTCGGCGGGCGATGCGCAAGGCGGTGGATTCGGCGCTGCGCTTCGGGTGCAAGGGTATCAAAGTGCGGGTGAGCGGGCGGCTGAATGGCAACGAGATCGCGCGCTCGGAGTGGTATCTGCAGGGACGCTTGCCGCTGCACACGCTGCGCGCCGATATCGACTACGGCTTCACCGAGGCGCGGACGACTTACGGCGTGATCGGCGTGAAGTGCTGGGTGTACAAGGGCGAGATTCTGCCGCAGAAGAAGCGCGAGGCAACGACGGCGGCGGGCGGATTCTAGGCAAGGCAGAAGTTAGAAGTCAGAATGCAGAAGTAAAGTAAGTTTTGCTGAAAGCTAAGAGCTGATTTTATGTTGATGCCAAAGAAAGTGAAGTATCGCAAGCAGCAGCGCGGGCGCATGACCGGCAAGGCATGGCGCGGGTCGACGCTGGCGTTCGGCGACTTTGGGTTGAAAGTGCTGGAGCCCGGATGGATCACCGATCGGCAGATTGAAGCCAGCCGTGTCGCTATGACGCGCTTTGTGAAGCGCGGCGGAAAGATTTGGATCCGCGTGTTTCCCGACAAGCCGGTCACCAAGAAGCCGGCTGAAACGCGTATGGGCAAGGGCAAGGGAGCTCCAGATCACTGGGTTGCGGTGGTACGTCCAGGAAAGATTTTGTTTGAAATGGAAGGCGTGTCGCTGCAGGAGGCGAGCGAGGCGATGCGGCTGGCATCGCACAAACTGGCGCTGCGGACGACCTTGGTGAAGCGCGAAGGCAGCGGGCATTAAGAAGCTGTCAGCCGTCAGCTATCAGCTATCAGCCAAGACGGAAAAACGCTTTAGCTGACAGCTGAGAGCTTATTTAAGGAATTTTTATGAAGGTTGAAAAAATTCGAAACTTTACCGACGAAGAGCTCAATCATCAGGAGCGTGAGCTGGCTGATCAACTCTTCAAGCTGAAATTTCAGTTGAACATGGGGCAGACGGAGAGCCTGAAGAAAATTCGCGGACTGCGCAAGGACATTGCGCGGGTTAAGACGATCATGGGTGAGCGAACGGGCGGGCGCGAGCGCTCGGCCGCAACGGAGAAGAAATAATGGCGGGAACAACAGCCACAGAAAAAGTTCAGGGCCGCCGCAAGGAAGTGGTGGGCGAAGTCGTCTCCAACCGCATGCAGAAGACGATTGTGGTGAAGGTGACGCGCAAGAAGGCGCATCCGTTCTACGGCCGGGTGGTGGCGCGGAACAAGAAGTTTTATGCGCACGACGAGAAGAATGAGGCGCATGTGGGCGACGTGGTGCGGATTGAGGAGACGCGTCCGCTGTCGAAGCTGAAGCGCTGGAAGCTGAAGGACATTGTGCGCAAGGCGCCGCTGGTACCGGAAGCGGCGGTCGAAGTTCCGGGCGTGTAGCCGCGAGCCAGTAGAGAGAGGGAGATTGACGCCATGGCTGTGATGATGAGATCGATGCTGGAGGTCGCCGACAATTCCGGCGCGCGCAAGCTGCAGATGATCCTGCCGCTGGGCGGATCGACGGGATTGAATGCCGGGCTGGGCGACATAATCACGGCCGCCGTGAAAGAGTCGGCGCCCGAAGGCCAGGTGCAGAAGGGCAAAGTGGTGAAGGCGGTCATCGTGCGCACGCGCAAGGAGCATCGACGGCGCGATGGCACTTACATCCGCTTCGACCAGAATGCGGCGGTGCTGATCAACGATGCGGGTGAGCCGGTAGGGACGCGCGTGTTCGGCCCGGTGGCGCGCGAACTGCGCGAGAAGAAGTTTTTGAAGATTGTTTCGCTGGCACCAGAAGTGATTTAGAAGATTTAGTAATTGGGTAATTTTGTAATTTGGTAATTGAAAACCAAAGTCGACGGTTTTGATTTTCAATTACTAAACAACCCGATTACTCAATAAGGTTTTAGATTATGAGAACTGTGAGCACTGAAAACAAGCGAGTGGATCTGCGGCGGAATGACACCGTGAAGGTGATCACCGGGCGCGACAAGGGCAAGGAAGGGCGCGTGCTGCGCGTGTTTCCGAATGATGCCAAGTTGCTGGTGGAGCACGTGATGATGGTGAAAAAGCACGTGCGTCCGAATCCGCAGCGCAACATCAAGGGCGGAATCGCCGAGCAGGAGAGCCGGATTGCAATCTCCAACGTGCAGTTGGTGTGCGCGACCTGCGGGCCGGTACGCATCGGGCACGAAGTGCGCGGCGACCGGAAGGTGCGCGTGTGCAAGAAGTGCGGAACGACGTTGGACAAATAGCTATCAGCCATCAGCTTTCAGCTTGTGGCGGCGGTGAAAGCAGCGAAGATAAATTTAGATCTCACGAACCGGTACACGTTTGGCTAGAAGCTAGCAGCTGACAATCCGAAACCGTGAGAGGAAGTTGAACAGACATGGCGAAAGAGAAAAAAGGACAGAAGGAATCGACGCAGGAGCAGAAGGCGCCCGAGCAGGCGCGGCATAGCGCCAAGGAGCGTCCGCGGCTGCGCTCGAAGTTCGAGAAGGAAGTGGCGCCGGCGCTGTTGAAGGAACTGGAACTGAAGAACGTGATGGCGGTTCCGCGGCTGCACAAAATTGTCGTGAACATGGGCGTGGGCGAAGCCACACAGAACGCGAAGGTGCTCGATCCGGCGGTGAACGAATTGGGCCAGATCACGGGGCAGCGGCCGGTGGTGACGCGGGCGAAGAAGTCGATTGCGGCGTTCAAAGTGCGCCAGGGACAGTCGATTGGCGCGATGGTGACGCTGCGCGGCGACCGCATGTACGAATTTTTTGACCGGCTGGTGAACATCGTGCTGCCGCGCGTGCGCGACTTCAAAGGAGTGTCAACCAAATCGTTCGACGGGCGCGGGAACTTCACGCTAGGCCTCCACGACCAGTTGATCTTTCCGGAGATTTCGTACGAGAAGGTTGACAAGCAGAAGGGCATGAACGTCACGATCGTTACCACGGCTGCGAGCGACAATCAGGCGCGGACGTTGTTGAAGCATCTGGGAATGCCTTTCCGGGCATAGGTAAGTTTAGGGCGGTGGGCGGGGACGCCCACCGGACAGCCGGCGGGTCGCCGGCGCTACAGGTTAGGAGCTAATTTGGCTACTACGGCAAAACGAGTGAAAGACGGCGTTGGGTTGCACCAGGACAAGCCCAGGAAACCCAAGTTTTCCACGCGCAAGCACAACCGCTGCAAGTTTTGTGGACGGCCGCGCGGTTTCCTGCGCAAGTTCGGCATTTGCCGGCTGTGCTTCCGGCAGCTGGCGCTGCGCGGGGAGATTCCAGGGGTTTCGAAGTCGTCGTGGTAGGCGAGTCCTCGCAGCACGCGAGGTGCTTGCTGAGGGTAGGGGTCCTTCGCGGCAAACAACGCCGCTCAGGATGACAGCCCGAGAGAGTAGCAAGACGAAGGAACAAGCTGCTGCAGGTTCTCCGCTGGACGCGGAGCGAACGGGTGGCTAGAGGAGAAGCAAAACGATGAGGTTGACCGATCCGGTCGCAGATATGTTGACGCGAGTGCGAAATGCACTCCAGGCCCGGCACCAGAAGGTGGATATTCCGGCTTCGCGGTTGAAGCTGGAGATTGCCCGCATTCTGAAAGAGGAAGGTTACATTTCCAACTTCAAGCCGACGGATGATGAAGAAGGCCATAAAGTCATCCGGATTTACCTGAAGTACGGGGCCAACAACGAAGCGGCGATCTCGAAGGTGGAGCGCGTGTCGCGCCCCGGGTGCCGCGTCTATGTGCGGCGCAGCGAGATTCCGCGCGTGCTGGGCGGCATGGGGATCAACATTCTCACCACCCCGCGCGGCGTGATGACCGGGCGCCAGGCGCGCAAAGAGGGCGTGGGCGGCGAGTTGCTGTGCCAGATTTACTAGGGAACAAGCTATCAGCTGTCAGCCGTCAGCTATCAGTAAAGCGACGGGGATGAAGCTGAGAGCTGAAAGCTGAGAGCTGAAAGCTTATGTCACGAATTGGAAGAAAGCCGATCCCGATCCCCAAAGGGGTGACGGTAAAAATCGAAGGCAACACCGTTGCGGTGCAGGGGCCGAAGGGCAAACTGGACACCGAACTGCCGGCGGGCATCTCTGTCCAGCAGAAGGATGGAATCATTGTCGCGGTGCGCCAGGACGATTCGCAGGCGGCGCTGCACGGGCTGGCGCGGGCTTTGGTCAACAACGCGGTTGAGGGCGTGACCAAAGGGTGGACTCGCGAACTGGAAATCGTCGGCATTGGCTACCGCGCCGAGATGAAGGGCAAGACGATGGTCGTGTTCAACCTGGGCTACTCGCATCCCATCGAGTATCCGCTGCCGACCGGCGTGGATGCGACGGTGGATCCAAAGCAGACGAAGATTGCGCTCACGGGGATCGATCGCCAGAAGGTAGGACAGGTGGCGGCGGAAATGCGGTCGCTGCGTCCGCCGGATCCGTACAAGAACAAGGGCGTGCGCTATGCGGGCGAACGGTTGAAGAAGAAAGTTGGAAAGACGGGAGCGAAGTAAACCGTCGTTAGTCGCTGGTCGTTCGTCGTTGACCAGCGGAAGATAGGAATGATGGGGCAGAGGTCTTGGGCTAACGACCAAAGACCAACGACCGAGGACAAGTTTCATGCTGACAAAAGTTACGAAAAATCAAAAGCGCGGACATGTGCATGACCGCATTCGGAAGAAGATGCAGGGGACGGCGGAGCGGCCGCGGCTGAATGTGTACCGTTCGCTGAACCACATTTATGTGCAGGTGATTGACGATCTGCACGGGAAGACGCTGGTCTCCGCCAGCACGGCGGAAGGCAAAAAGGAAGACCGCCGCAGTGGAGGAAACGTGGCTTCGGCGAAGGCGATCGGTAAGGCGATTGCCGACCGGGCCAAGGCCAAGGGAGTGACCAAGGTCGTGTTTGACCGGGGCGGCTATATTTACCACGGGCGCGTGAAGGCTTTGGCCGACGCGGCGCGCGAAGCTGGATTGAAGTTCTAAAGGCAGCTGTCAGCTGTCAGCTCTCAGCTGTTAGCTGGAGCGGAAGGCTGATAGCTGAAAGCTGATAGCTGAAAGCTGAAAGCTGGGTTTAAAGAATGCCAACAGTAATTAAGAAGCTTGATGCAGGTTCGTTCCAACTGAAGGACCAGGTGGTCGCCATTAACCGCGTGACAAAGGTCGTGAAGGGTGGCAAGAATCTTTCATTCGCCGCGCTGGTGGTGGTGGGCGATCCATCGGCGGGAGTGGTCGGCTACGGTTCGGGCAAGGCCAAGGAAGTGCCGCAGGCCATTCGCAAGGGGATCGAATCGGCGAAGAAAAATCTGGTCAAGGTGAACCTGACGCAGACCAGCATTGCTCACCTCGTCCTCGGACGTTACGGGTCGGGCAAAGTGCTGCTGAAGCCGGCTCCGGAAGGCACGGGAGTGATTGCCGGCGGAGCGGTGCGCGCGGTAATGACTTCGGCGGGCGTGCAGAACGTGCTGACGAAATCGATTGGCACCACCAACCCGCACAACGTGATCAAAGCGACTTTCGACGCGCTAAAGCAGTTGAAGAGCCGCGAGAGCGTGGCGACCATGCGCGGGAAGACGGCGCAGGAGCTGTAGGAACAGTGACCAGTGGCTAGTGGCCAGTGGTCAGTTGCATCGACAAAGATGTCTAATTTGGGTATTGGCCACTGATCACTGGCCACTGAGGTTCTGAAATGACAGCGAAGAAGACGAATTCGGGCAGCGCGAAGATTCACCTGAAGTGGGTGCGTTCCGCCATTTGTGCCCCGGTAAAACAGAAGAAAGTCATCAAAGGGCTGGGATTCACGCGGCTGAACCAGGTGATTGAGCGACCGGACACGAATGCCATTCGCGGCATGGTGGCTAAGGTTCCACATCTGGTGGAGTTTGTGGAATAAAGCTATCAGCTATCAGCTTTCAGCCGTCAGCGCAAACCGCTGCTGGCTGAAAGCTGACGGCTGACAGCTGAGAGCTGACTTATGAATTTATCCAATATTCGAGCACCGAAGAAGGCGACCGAAAAGCGCAAGCGCGTGGGGCGTGGTATGGGCTCCGGCATGGGCAAGACTTCGACCCGTGGACACAAGGGGCAGCGTTCGCGCACGGGCTCGCGCATGATTCGCGGTTTTGAAGGCGGACAGATGCCGCTGCACCGCCGCATGCCGAAGCGCGGATTCACCAACATTTTCCGCAAGGAATTTAACATCGTCAGTTTGGAGCGGCTGGTGGAGATGGGCGAAGAGTTTCACGGCGAACCCATCACTCCTGAGGTGCTGCGCAAAGCCGGAGTAATCAAGACCAAGCATCCGGTAAAGATTCTTGGCGACGGCGAGTTGAAGGTCGCGATCACGGTGCACGCGCACAAGTTTTCGAAATCTGCACAGGATAAGATCACCAAGGCAGGCGGCAAGGTTGAGGTCATATCAGTGAAAGCGGAGCAGTAATGTTCGACAAACTGGCTAACATCTTCCGGATTCCGGACCTGCGCAAACGCATCCTGTTTACTTTGGCGATGCTGTTTGTGTACCGGTTAGGCGGCCACCTTCCGACGCCGGGAATCGATACGGCTAAGCTGGAAAGTTTCTTCACGCAGAGTGGCACGAGCGGATCGTTGCTGGGATTTGTCGATCTTTTCTCCGGCGGCCAGTTGCGGCGCATGACGATTTTTGCCCTGGGAATCATGCCGTACATTACGGCATCGATCATTCTGCAGTTGCTGACCGTGGTCTATGAGCCGCTGGCCAAGCTGCAGAAGGAAGGCGAACTCGGGCGCAAGAAAATTACGCAGTGGACGCGGTACATCACGGTCATTCTGAGCGCGGTGCAGTCGTTCGGGATTGCGGTGGGCCTGGAAAAGGGCGGCTTCGCGCTGGATCCGGGCTGGAAGTTCCGGTTCATGACCATGCTGACCTTGACCACGGGCAGCGCGTTCATCATGTGGCTGGGCGAGCAGATTACGGATCGCGGCGTTGGTAACGGGATGTCGCTGCTGATCTTCGCCGGCATTGTGGTGGGCTTACCGCGCGGCGTGGTGGATCTGATCGATAAGGCGAAAAATGCGGCGTGGGGCGCGGCGACATTCCCGCTGATGGTGTTCCTGCTTATCTTCATGGTGGCGGTGGTGGGATTCATCGTCTACGTGGAGCGAAGCGAGCGGCGAATCCCGGTGCAATACGCCAAGCGCGTGGTCGGGCGCAAGGTGATGGGTGGGCAGTCGACGCATTTGCCGCTGCGGGTGAACGCAGGCGGCGTAATGCCCGTGATTTTTGCGTCTTCGATTCTGACGTTGCCGCAGACTATCGGATATGGTTTGCGCAACAACCGGTATTTTGGCGATCTGTTCCGGTGGCTGGGTTGGGGCGAACCGCTCTACACGGTGCTGTACGCGGTCGGAATTATTTTCTTCGCGTATTTTTACGTTTCCATCGTATTCAATCCCAGCGAAGTCGCCGACAACATGCGGAAGTATGGCGGATTCATTCCCGGCATTCGTCCGGGGAAACGTACGGCCGACTTTATCAATGAAGTCCTGACGCGGATCACGCTGGTGGGCGCGCTGTACCTGATTATCATTTCGTTTATTCCGGAGTGGATGATCACCGGCATTCACCTCAACCATCTTTACGGGCCTCTCGGGAGATTTTTTGAAGGCCTTCCGAACTGGGTGACAAACGGGTTGGGGGTTACGTTTTACTTTGGTGGAACGTCGCTGCTGATCGTTGTGGGCGTGGCGATGGATACAGTCCAGCAAATTGAGGCGCAATTGATCATGCGCCACTACGACGGATTTACGCCGCGCAGCGGACGCATTCGCGGGCGTCGGACCTGGTAGAAATCTTTTTGCTTGCTCCCGTCGCCGGTGCGCAAGCACAGAGGTTGCGAGCAGAGATAAGGTCGCAACGATATAGGTTGCTGCACCTCGGCGGGGCGCCGGGGAGACTGAGCTCGGGAGGCTTTGGTCAAGCCGATGGTGCAGGAAACCTCGCGGGATGTAGGACCTGTGGTGCTGCTCGGACCGCCGGGAGCGGGAAAAGGCACTCAGGCCAAGCGCATCATGGAACGCTATGGGATTCCCCAGGTTTCGACTGGGGACCTGTTGCGGGAGAATGTGGCGCAGGGAACGGAACTCGGGCTGGCTGCCAAGGCAGTGATGGCGCGGGGAGAATTAGTTTCCGACGACCTGGTTTGCAACATGGTCCGCGAACGGCTGATGAAGCCAGACAGCAAGCGGGGCTACATTCTGGACGGATTTCCCCGCACCGCGGCTCAGGCCGGATGGCTCGATGCGCTACTCGAGCATGAGCTCTTTGATAACTCGCGACCTACCCGGGCTTGGCCAATTGTGATCCGCCTGGATGTCGACTATAATTTGTTATTGCTCCGGATCACTGGACGCCGTTCTTGTCCCTCCTGTGGACGGATTTATAACGTCCACTTCCAGCCGCCCCGCATAGATGAAGTGTGCGATGTAACGGGGGAGAAGCTGGTGACCCGCAATGACGACCGGTTGGAAGTAATTCAGCCCAGACTCAAGGCATACCAAGAGCAGACGCGTCCGGTAGCGGATTACTACCAGCGTACGGGCAGATTGATTTCGGTGAACGGAGATCTGCCGGTGGACGCCGTCACGGAACAGATTTTCCGGATATTGGAAGATCATCACGCGTAAGAAAATGGCGATCGTGTGTAAATCGTCGGCGGAAATAGAGCGCATGCGGCAAAGCGGCCGCATCGTGCGGCAAGTGCTTGACCATGTGAAAGCGCTGGTGACGCCCGGCGTAACGACCATGGATCTGGAGCGAGCCGCTGAGAAGAAGATTAAAGAACTGGGCGCGAAACCGGCGTTCAAGGGATACTACGATTATCCCTGTGTTTTGTGCACCTCGGTGAATGAAGAGATTGTGCACGGCATTCCGTCGGAAAAACGGGTGCTGCAGGAAGGCGACATTGTTTCGATTGACTGCGGCGTGGTGCTCGACGGCTATTATGGCGACGCCGCGGTTACGGTTCCAGTGGGCAAGGCGTTGAAACCGGAGTTGCAGAAGTTGTTGGAAGTGACCGAAGCGTCGCTGTATCGCGGGATTGAGCAGGCGCGCATCGGGAACTCGATTGGCGATGTGGGCGCGGCGGTGCAAGAGCATGTGGAGGCCGCGGGATTCAGCGTGGTGCGCGAATTTGTTGGGCACGGAATCGGGACCAGGCTGCACGAGGAGCCGCAAGTACCGAACTTCGGAGCGCGCGGGCACGGTGCGAAATTGCGTGAGGGAATGGTCATCGCGATTGAGCCGATGGTGAACTACGGTAAGCCCGAGACGCGAGTGCTGGGCGATAAGTGGACGGCAGTGACGGCGGACGGCAGCTGCAGCGCGCACTTTGAGCATTGTGTGGCTGTGACGCGAGATGGTCCGGTAATTTTGACGCAATAGAACAGCTTCTAGCTGCTGGCTCCTAGCTTCTAGCTAGTCGGGCTCGCGGTTGGCTAGGAGCTAATAGCTAGAAGCTAGGAGCGAATGAGCAAAGAAGACGCGATTGAAGTGATGGCGGTGGTGCTGGAACCCCTGCCCAATGCCATGTTCCGGGTGGAACTGGAGAATAAACACCAGGTGCTGGCGCATGTTTCGGGGAAGATGCGCAAGAATTTCATTCGCATTTTGCCCGGGGACAAGGTTGCGGTTGAGCTTTCGCCTTACGACCTGAATCGCGGACGGATTGTGTATCGCTATAAATAATCACGTAGGGACAGCCGCCTCGGCTGTCCAGCCAGGGCGAAGCCCGGCTGAAGTGGGAACTGAGAACTGTTATGAAAGTACGAGCATCGGTAAAGAAAATTTGCGATAAGTGCAAGGTCATCCACCGCAAGGGTGTAGTGCGGGTGATTTGCGTTAACTCGAAACATAAACAGCGCCAGGGGTAAAAGCAGCCTTTGGCTTTTAGCTCTTGGCCTTTAGCTAAGAGCCAAAAGCTAATAGCCAAAAGCCAGGAGAAAACATGGCACGTATTGCAGGCGTCGATCTTCCGCGCCAGAAGCACATCAACATCGCACTGACGTATATCTACGGCATCGGTCATCCGCGCGCTAGTCGCCTTTGCGACGAGGCCAAGGTCGATCCGATGAAGAAAGTGCAAGACCTCAGCGAAGAAGAGGTCAACCGTATCCGTACGGTCATTGAGTCGGAAGGCTTGGTCGAAGGCGATCTGCGCAAGGAAGTTTCGATGAACATCAAGCGTCTCATCGAAATTGGCTCCTATCGCGGGTTCCGCCACCGCCGCAACCTTCCGGTGCGCGGCCAGCGCACACATACGAATGCCCGTACCCGCAAGGGTCCGCGCAAGGGAACGGTCGCGCAGAAGAAGAAGGCGACGGCAAAGACTTAAGATCGGTGATCAGTGGCTAGTGGTCAGTGGGCAGTAAACCACAGACCAAGCTGACCACTGGCCACTGACCACTGGACACTAACTATGGCTAAACCAGCAGCAGCAGCGGGCGGCGCAGCGGCCGCACCGGATAAAAAAGGCAAGAAGAAAACCTTCAAGAAGAAGGAGCGCAAGCACGTGCCGCATGGTCTGTGCTACGTGCAGGCGTCCTTTAACAACACGATCGTGACCATTTCCGACATGAACGGCAACGTTCTATCGTGGAAGAGTTCGGGATCGCTTGGCTTCCGGGGATCGCGAAAGGGCACGCCCTTCGCCGCCCAACAGGCCGCGTCAAACGCAGCGAATATGGCGCGGGATCACGGGGTGCGCAGCGTGGATGTGCGCGTCAGCGGTCCGGGCTCGGGACGTGAATCGGCCGTGCGTGCGCTGGCGGCTTCCGGAATTGAAGTGCGATCGATTCGTGATGTGACGCCGATTCCGCACAACGGATGCCGGCCGCCGAAAAGGCGTAGAGTCTAAAAGCAAGTGGCCAGTGGTCAGTGAGTAGTGGCCAGAACATCAAAACCGATTTGACTGGCCACTGATCACCAATCACTGGCCACTGGTTTTCGTCCGGGATGAAGGGTGAAGCCAAACCTGTAAACCGGTCATCTAAAGGAGAAGAAACTTGGCACGTTATACCGATGCAGTCTGCCGTCTATGCCGCCGCGAGGGCATGAAGCTGTTCCTCAAAGGCGCTAAGTGTTTCAGCGATAAGTGCCCCATCGAGAAGCGCAACTTCGCTCCCGGACAACATGGGAAAGACCGGAAGGCCAAGATTGTAGGCTACGGCCTGCAGTTGCGCGAGAAGCAGAAAGCGAAGCGCATCTACTTCACGCAGGAAGGCCAGTTCCGCAATTATTTCGAGAAGGCGGCGCGCTCGAAGGGCGTTACCGGCGAGAAGCTTTTGCAGCAACTCGAACGCCGTCTCGACAACGTAGTGTACCGGCTGGGATTTGCCCAGTCGCGGCGCCAGGCGCGGCAGTTGGTGCGTCACGGACACGTTGCCGTGGACAATCGCAAGGTCAACATTCCTTCGTATGAAGTGAGCGCGGGGGAAGAGATTGCGATCCGCGAAAACAGCAAGAAGCTCACCGTGCTGGAACTGGCGAAGGAATTTGCCAGCCACGGTACGATGCCGAGTTGGCTGGAAGTTGATCGCGACAACTACAAGGCGAAGGTACTTTCGCTGCCGAAGCGCGAAGATATTCAGCTGCCGGTGAATGAGCAGCTGATTGTTGAGTTGTATAGCAAGTAAGTCGGTAGTCGTAGGTCGTTAGTCGTTAGCCCGTTTGGCCAACGATCATCGACAAATGACCAACGACAGTTTTTCTGGTCCATTTTTCGAGCCAGATCAGCCTTTGCTGGCGCAAAGTCCCACGTCTCGCAAACGATGCGAGACATGGGGCACCCAACTGAATCGGGACCGATTCAGGGAGCCGGCACTGAGCCAAACGGCCGAAGGAGAAACACATGCTTTGGAAGGGTTTTCAGAAACCGAAACGTCTCGCAACCGATACCTCCACTCTCACCGACAAGTACGGCATGTTCTGGGCGCAGCCGTTCGAACGCGGCTTTGGCACGACTGTGGGCAACGCCTTGCGGCGCGTGCTGCTGAGCTCGATTGAAGGCGCGGCCGTCACGGCGGTGAAGATGGAGGGAGTTCTGCACGAATTCCAGTCGATCCCGGGAGTGGTTGAGGACGCGACCGACATCATCCTTAACCTGAAACAGATTCCATTCAAGCTTGCGGGCGATGCCCCCAAGGCGATCTACCTGCGCGCGGATCAGCCGGGAGTGGTCACCAGCGGCATGATCGAGGCTGACGGAGATGTCGAGGTCCTGGATAAAGACGTCTACATCGCGACCGTGAGCGAGGGCGGCAAGCTCGATATGGAAATGCGGCTGAAGCGCGGCCGAGGGTATACCTCTGCCGACAAGAATTTTGACGAGGACCTGGGCATCGGATTTATTCCGATCGATTCTGTTCACTCGCCGGTGCGCAAGTGCAACTACACGGTGGAAGCCGCGCGTCTGGGGCAGATCACCGACTATGACAAGCTGACTTTGGAAGTGTGGACTAACGGCTCCATCACGCCTGCTGATTCGCTCGGGCTGGCGGCGAAGCTGCTGAAGGATCACATGAACATCTTCATCAACTTCGAGGAAGAGATTGAAACCGGCACGTCCTCTTCAGACGATCGCAAGCCTGAGATTCACAACGAGAACCTGAACCGTTCCGTGGAAGAACTCGAGCTTTCGGTGCGCAGTTACAACTGCCTGAAGAATGCCAACATCCAGACCATCGGAGAGCTGGTACAGAAGACTGAATCGGAAATGCTCAAGACCAAGAATTTCGGACGCAAGTCGCTGAACGAGATCAAGGAGATTTTGTCGTCGATGGGACTGAGCCTGGGCATGAAGATCGACGAGCACGGCAATGCGGTTCCTGGACCCACGTCGAACCAGGTACTTCCGGCTTCGGCTTACGGACCGGACGACCAGCTGTAAGAATCAGTGGTCAGTGGCTAGTGGTCAGTGGTCAGGAAAACGAAAGACCGCTAGCCTCCGACCTGATTGCGGAAGAACTGAATACTGGCCACCGACCACTGGCCACTGAGGGTTATCCCATGCGTCACAAAGTTGCAGGATACAAACTCGGACGGAATACGGCGCACCGGCGTTCGCTGCTGCGCAATCTGGTCACTTCGGTGATCGTGGAAGAGCGCATCGAGACGACCGTCCCGAAGGCAAAAGCTGCTCGGCCCATCGTCGAGAAGATGATCACGCTGGGCAAGCGTGGGGACCTTGCCGCGCGGCGCCTGGCTACGGCGTATCTCATGACCGACGAAGCCGTAGTGAAGTTGTTCGACACCGTTGGCCCACGTTTCGGCGATCGCGAGGGTGGTTACACGCGCATCATCCGCACGCACTGGAATAAGGGTGACGGCGCCGACAAGGCTTTTCTCGAACTGCTGGGCAGCGAAAAAATCCTCGACGAGAAGAAGGAAAAGCGTGCCGAGGCTCGCGCCAAGAAGGCGGCCGAGGCCAAGAAAGCCATGGAAGAGGCCGAAGCGCAGGCCGCTCAGGATGGCGGCGTTGAACCGGCTAAGGACGAAGACAAGAAGGAATAGTCCTTTCTTTCTTTCGGCATTCGGAGGCACGGCGCATGCCGTGCCTTTTTCTTATGCTGCTAAGGGATCGAGGCCCCGTCGCACGCTGTGCGGGCTATTGTCCCAGCGGCCCGCTGACGGTTCCAATGTAGCCTGTCTTGTTGTCGAGAACTGCCAGGCGAAGCTCACTTCCGCCTGACGGAACGTCAAGGTCGATCGGCACCATCATGCCTTTATCCAGAATCTGCTGGTAAGTTCCGGCGTCAAACGAGCGGTCAACCTTGATGCTGCGCGTCGCCAGGCTTTTGCCGTCTGCGGCAAAGATGCAGGCGTAGAGGCTCACGTTCACTTTCTTGTTTCCGCCCGAGTCTTCCGCAGTGACGGTCCGGGCATTCACCAGGAACACGACGCGAACTTTGCCAGGGTCGGTGGGCTTCGCTTGCGCCATGAAGGAGATCTGCGTGGCGGGCGCATTAAACTGCAGAGCCGCGGCCACATCCTGATCGTAGTTAGCGTTCTTGGGTGAAGTGTTATCGACGGCGAAATAGCCTTTGCGATAACGAATCTGGGTATCGCCGTGAGCAAGTTTAATTTTGATATTGCGGTACTTGCCGTCCCATTTTTTGTTCTCCGGATAATAACCGATCTCGTAGGAGGCAGTGTCATCAGCGGCAGCAAGCGCAACGCCGTTCTTGATTTCATTCTGGTTGATGTAAGGTTTGCCGCCGGTCTCGGCAGCCACTTCCTCCATCGTGCCCTGGCTGGCCTGAAGGCTTCCGCCTTCCGCGATGGCTTGATTCGCCAATCCGGCGCCGTGGATATCGATGTCATGAGCGCCCGAGTAAGTCGTGTTCATGCCGCCTAACAGCCCGTGGAGGTCCACGGGATAGATTGCGATGTTGCTGCCGGCCAGTTGAGACTCTGCGGCGCGGATCGCGTCGCCGTGAAGCTCCCGCCCGGCGCCTGCGTAAACAGCGGCGGAGCGGAGTTGCACCGACTTGCTCTGGGACCCCGGGAGATCCGCCAGCATTTCAGCGTCAGTCACGTTGCGGTTTTCGGGAATCAGATCGAAGGGTAACTCTGCGGTGAGCCATATTACGTTCTTGCGGCCCTGCAGACCACCCAGCATGCGTGAAAGAGAACGCATGGCATCAATCGTGATCAAAGTTCGACGCTCGAGGTTATAGGCAATAGGAGCGGTGGCGAAATCGGAGACTGCTTGTTGGGTCGAAACCAACACCGGTCCGGGTCCCCGCGTGGCCCCTTCCATGCCCGGCGGCACCGCCGTGGGAGCCGGTGTCAGGTTGTTCGACAGAATTTGCGATTCCGGTTTGAAATTCTTGATCGCGGTCAGTAAAACTTGCGGGTCGCTGGTGAACTGCTGCAGGACATGCAAGCGGTCGGTTAAGGCCAGGACGGCCATGGGACGTCGAGACTGGCCCTGTTCAGCTACGTATTTCAGCATCTCTGTCCGGGCGTAGGCCTGTTGTTCGAAGGGAGAGTTTGCGGCGTCCAGAACAAGGACGATGGGAACGCCCGCGGGCCCCACATTCTCTGGGCGATTGGAAAGGATCCCCGGCGGAGTCGAGGCAGGGGGCATGCGGTTGCCAGAGGCGGGCGGAAGGAAGACGCTGACCTTCTGCTTCTTCCCATTTTCCTCCACCGTAAAATCATCAGCCGTCAGGCCGGTTACCGCCTGCCCCCTCTTGTCGGTCACCACCACATCGAGCACCACGAGCCGTGTAGTGGCGCGAAGGGTAAGAGACGGAACATCGGTGCCAGATTGCTGAGCCAGGAGAGGGGTGGCGGGGACGGCGATGAGATTACTGATCAGGAGCGCTGCCAATAGCTTGTGGCACGCGGAGTTGGGCATATCAGGCCTCGGATGCTTAGCAGATTTCAGGACGCCTGAAATTTACTCTGTTTCGGCTGCCTTTGGCAAAGGAAACCAGTCGTACATGTCCCCTTGCATGTCCCGCTGGTAATCTTTCCTCCCTACCGCCATCTCCTTAAACTCTATGGAATGGCCTTCACTCGCACACAAATCGGGATCGCCGTTGGTGGTGCCGTACTGCTGGTGATGGTGTTTGTCGGCTACCTATGGTGGCTGAGCAATCAGGGGCCGGTGCTGGCGCGCTCGGAGGATCACGATCCGCTGACCGGGCTGCCGGTCAGCATCAAGATGAATCCACTGCGCGACCGTTCGACTGAAAGGACGGCGAATAAATTTCTTCGCGAACTGCGCGACGGGCACTGCGACGATGTGCTGGCCAAATGGGAACACGATTACCACAAGAGATACGCGAAGTACATTTGCGAGTCCGAAGCGCAGCACCCGCTGCTCTCCTGGGAGCTAGTCGAGTGGGAAGAGGCGCCGCCGCTGATCATCCTGCACTACCGCGGGACCCGTAAGAGCAATGCACAGGCGGGCACCGATCAGGAACTCTTCACCGTCACCACCGAGAATAAAGGTGGAGAGTGGGTGGTTACGAAGTACGACGCGATGTACTGAGGAGCGGCTGTCAGCTTTCAGTTTTCAGCTCTCGAGGCTGTGTGGCTGTTCATCTGTCCGAAGGTCCTTCCAGTAATTCTTGCGCCGTCTCCTTAGTGTCTCGATGACTGCATGGTAAAACTTTCCCATGCCTGTTTCTTCCGTTGACTCTCCGCCTTCTGCGGCTCGCAATATCTACGCTTTCGGAATCACTTCCTTTCTGAACGATACTGCCTCGGAGATGGCGTATTGGGTGCTGCCGGCATTTCTGATTTCGCTGGGTGCGGGTCCGGCGCAGTTGGGGCTCATCGAGGGAATTGCCGAGAGCGTTGCGTCGTTCGCCAAACTCTTCTCGGGATATCTGACCGACCGCATTGAGCGACGCAAGCCTGTCGTGGTGGCGGGATATTTTGTGGCGAATGCGGTGAAACCATTGCTCGCCTTGGCCACTGCGTGGTGGCACATTCTGCTGATTCGATTCAGCGACCGGCTGGCCAAGGGAGTGCGCGGCGCGCCGCGCGACGTGATGGTTGCCGAATCGGCGCCCAGGGAGCGGCTGGGATCGGCGTACGGCCTGCTTCAGTCTATGGACTCGGCGGGGGCGATAGCCGGGCCTCTCACTGCGCTGCTGCTGGTGGCGCGTTATGGAATTCGCGGCGTATTTTGGGCCGCGGCGGTTCCCGGCGCGCTGTGCGTTTTGGTGGCGCTGTTCGGGATTCGCGAGACGAAAAGATCCCACTTCTCGCAAAAGACGCGAGAAACGGGCCCCCCGGCAATTGTGTCCGTTACATCCACTGGAACGTTGCCGGTGCCGTTCTACACGGTCTTGATTGCGGTCACTCTGTTCTCGCTGGGGAATTCGAGCGACATGTTTCTGGTGATGCGAGCGCAGAACGTGGGCATCCCGGTAAAGCTGGCCCCGTTGCTGGGGCTGGTGTTCAATCTTACGTACACGCTGGGATCGTGGCCTGCTGGGTGGTTCAGCGATCACTTCTCACGGCACCGGATCGCAGCCGCCGGGTATCTCATTTTCGCTGGCGTCTATTACGTCTTCGGACGGGCTCCCTCTACGCTCGCCATTTGGATCACGATGGCGGTCTACGGGTTGTACTACGCGTTGACGCAACCAGTGCTGAAGGCCCTGGTAGTGGAGACTGTGGAGCAGGAAGTGCGTGGGCGGGCGTTGGGCGTCTATTTCTTCTCGACCAGCGTCGCGACCCTGGCGGCCAGCCTGATTACCGGGGAACTTTGGAAGCAGTACGGCGCGAGTGTTCCATTCTATTTTTCTGCCGCACTGGCCGCGGTGTCGGCGGTGCTGCTGGCAGCTAAGCGTGGCGGTGGAAAGGCCAGCCAGCAACCCATTCGATAGGTTGGAGCATCGAAGGTGCGCCTCGGCTTGTTCTCGCCCGAGCGGGAGCGCCCTTCGTGATTTTCGCCAAAGCTTCATGGAAGCTGACGGAGACTATTGCCGTTAATAGGTCTGCCTTTGGTAAGACAGGCCTTTCCGGCAAGGGAGAAAAGCCATCCGCACCCGCCTGGCGGTTCCTATGGTTGGTTGCGGGCACCCTCGTTGCCATTTCGACTCTTACCTCTTGCGGTGGCAGCGCGGCCATGCCGACGCCCACGCCCGCTCCGCAAGCCCCCAGGGTCGCGATCGCGGCCAATCCCACGACAATCGCGCAGGGTAGTTCGTCCATGCTTACGGTGACCGCGAGCAACGCGACCCAGGTCGTGATCTCGGACAACCTGGATAACAGCGCAATGGCGCTGGCCGCAACCGGTGGAACGCAAAGAGTAAGTCCGGCCTCGACGACAACTTATACGGCGACTGCAACTGGCCCCGGGGGCACGACGACAGCTCAAGCCGTCGTTACTGTGACGCCCAGCGCAGTGGCTCCCACCGTCACGATCACGGCGAATCCAACCAGCATCACGCAGGGTGGTTCGTCCACGCTTACGGTGACCGCAAGCAACGCTACACAGGTAGTAATCTCCGACAACATCGACAACACCAAGTACACGCTGGCTGGAACCGGCGGGACACAAGTCGTTACGCCCGGAGCGACGCTAACCTACAGGGCAACAGCCACCGGTGCAGGCGGAACGGCCGCGGCTCAAGTCAGCATCACTGTGAATCCCAGCCCGACTGCTCCTACAGTCACCATTACGGCGAATCCGACCACAATCGTGCAAGGAAGTTCGTCGACGCTGACGGTAAGCGCGACGAATGCGACACAGGTGGTGATCTCCGACAACGTGGACAGCACGAAGTACACGCTGGCTGGGACCGGCGGGACGCAAAAGGTCAACCCAGGCACAACGACAACTTATACGGCGACGGCGACTGGCGCAGGAGGGTCGGCGACGGCAACCGCTGTGGTCACCGTTACAGCGCCGCCTCCCACGGTCGCGATCGCGGCGAGTCCGACAACTATCACTAAGGGTAGTTCGTCCACGTTGACTGTAACGGCCAGCAACGCAAGTCAGGTAGTGATCACTGACAATGTGGATGGCAACACCTACACACTGAGCAGCACAGGTGGAACCCAAACGGTGGCTCCGACGATTACGACAACTTATACGGCGACTGCCACGGGCCCCGGCGGTACGGCGAAGGCCACGGCCAGCGTCACCGTGAATTCTGCGGGCTCGTCGAATCCGATCAATCACGTCATCTTCATGCTGCAGGAGAATCGCAGCTTCGACACCTATTTCGGAATGTTGAATCCCTATCGCAAAGCCCACGGGTGGAACGTGGGCGATGATGGGAACGTCTACAACGTCGACGGTATCGACGACAAACTGAGTACTCTGTCAAACGAGGACGACGAAGGAACATCTTTCTCGCTGTTCCATACTGCCAGTAGTTGCCTGGACGACATGAGTTCGGCGTGGCTGGAAAGTTATGGCGACGTTAGCCGCTACGACTTCAGCACGACGCGGGGCATTTACATGGATGGCTTCGTGCACACGGCGGAGAATTTCGGCAAGTCCGGCGCCGGAAGCGGAAGCTTCACCGATCTGACGGGTCGACGTGCAATGGCGTACTACACCGATACTAGTGGGTCGGGGACGCCGCAGCTGAACTACTACTACTACATGGCTTCGCAGTTTGCATTGTCAGATCGGTGGTTTTCCCCGATTTCGGCGAAGAGCACGCCGAACCGCCTGGCAACTTTGACTGGGGGAACGACACAAGGCTTGGTGCACGATCCGTTCGTCGATGACAAGCTGCGGTCGCTCGACACCAAGACCATATTTCAGGAACTGGACTTGGCCAGCCCGGCGGTCACATGGAAGATCTACTATTCGCTGACGCAGGGTGGTTGCGACGAGACGGATGGAGATTGCGGCAATCAGAGCAATGGGAGCCTGCTTCCGGCCATCAGCTTTTCAGACTTTAATTATTCCGGTAAATATCTTTACGTCAACTCTTCGGGAGCAACTTGCGTTCCGCCAACGGTCGGGTCGAGCGCTGTGGGAGATACATCAAACTCGTTCTGCATCGACCCGACGCACATCGCGCCGCTGAACCAGTTCTTCAAAGACGCCGCGAACGGAACGCTGGCCAGCTTCTCTTACATTGATCCCGGCTTTAGCCATAACGATGAGCACCCGGGGTCGGGACAGTCAATATTCGCGGGCCAGGCGCAAATCGCAAATATTCTGAACCAGTTCATGAGCAGCAAGTCTTGGGCGGATTCCGTCTTTTTCTTGAGTTATGACGAAGGCGGCGGGCCCTACGACCACGTGCCCCCGGTTCCCCAGCATTCGAACGACAACACCATTACGGGTGACATGGGATTTCTGCCTGGCGGCGCCATTCCGGACATAAGCACAATCGCGGTGAACCCAGATATCTACAAACCTTGCCTGGCCAATGGGCCGCCCGACAGCAATGGGAATCCGACGCCGACGGCGCATTGCGACCTGCAATCGACTGATCCGGGAGCAAAGTCAACGGACGCGCCGGCGGTGCAGGGATTCGCAGCTCAGTTGGGCTTCCGTCTGCCCAACCTGGTGATCTCGCCATTCACGCGGAAGCATTACGTTTCGCACGTGCCGATGGACCATACGGCGATCATCAAATTTGTCGAGAGCCGATTCATCGGACCGTCTTCGCATCTCACCAATCGGGATGCGGCGCAGCCGGACTTGTTGGACTTCTTCGATTTCACCAATGTGCCATGGAAGATTCCGCCGGCGGCTTCCAGCATTCCAGTTCCTCCCGCGGTAGGATCGACGTGCACACCGGCCAGCATGTAGGCTCTTTTTTACGTGCGAGTCTAGAGGCTTGACGGACGGGACATCTCACGTCGTTGAGCCCGGCAGCTTGCCGGCGATCATCACATAATCGGTGAACACGACTTCTTCGCCGACCATTTCGGGCGTGTAAATCGATTCGAAATGCCTGACCGCTTCAGACTGTCCGTGACGAACCTGAGCGGTTTCGTCCTCGAAGATGAATAGATGTAAGAAGCGCGTCGGGTCGTCGGTCTGTTGCCAAGCGAGATACATGTGGGTGCCGGGCTCGTTTTTTTGCACATACGCAACGAACTCTTTGATCGCTTGTTTGACTTTGTTCACTCCCGACGGCCTAACCTGATATCCGCCCGTCTGATAAATCGGCATTTGCAAAATCTCCTTTCGAATGATCTGAACAAACAGGGTGCTAGGCGGCTTGCGCCGGCTGCGGCAGGGCATTGATCTGCTGTAACAGTTCCATCATGGCCATCTCGACCCAGTGTTCGCGGATCTTGCCCTCTTGCAGGCGGTAAATATGAATCTCGGTCCAGTGGATACGTTTGTTGGTTGGCGGCTCCCCCATCAGGGATCCCCGATGGGTCGCGACGGCCGAGCTTCTCTCAACAACTTTGTCGTCACCTGCGATGAGATCTTCTTCCGTTACCACCACGTCCGGGAAAGCTCCGTTCATCATTCGCCCAACTTGTTGAAACCCCTCCAGACCGGCGGGCAGGGGCATGCGGAAGTGGTGCGTGAAATCGTTGTCGAAGAGATGAGCAATCCCGTCAACGTTGTGTTCGTTCTTGAAGATTCGAGTAAATTCCCTCACTACCTTCTTATTCCGTTCATCTTGCATGAATCATCCTTTCTGGTCGTATAGACCGGTGCAGCGGCATAGGATGCAGCTGCCGGAATTATTTGGAATCTCTTTGACTATGCGCGTTGCCGTACTCGTTCCGTATTGCGGTGAAACGCAAGATAGTTGGCAAATTTCTTTGCGATTGTCCCCCAACCGTTTTCGTATCGCCGAGCCAAGTCTGGATTTGTGAAACGCTCGTGGGTGATTACCAGTTCGCTTTCGTCACCATGAGCGATAAATTCCACAGTGACCAGAGTGATCTCGCCGGGACTCTCAACTGCCGACCATGTAAAGGCGAGCTTCGCGGGCGGTTCTACGATCTGGTAAATCCCGGTATGCTCATGCACCTGGCTTTTGCTTTTCATGGCGATGCGGAACGAGCCACCTACGCGCACATCCAGCGTTGCCTCAGCCGACACCACATCGCCGGGACACATCCACTCGCGCATGCCCTCAGGATCGATCCAGGCTTGGTAGACGATTTCGCGTGGGGCCGGCATTCTGCGACGAGCTACGATTCGGTGCGTGCCATCAGCGGAAGTTTCCATGGGCTTTTCCTTTCTTTGCGGCTTTGAATTTCTTGTCGACGTAGACTGCCAACGCATCCAACCGCTCGTCCCAGAACTGGCGATAGTGCGCCATCCAAGCATCAGCTTGGCGCAGGGGACGTGGCTCGATCCGGCAGTGGTGCTGGCGGCCCTTGATTTCGCGGCGCAACAGACCGGCCCTTTCGAGCACCATCAAGTGCTTGGAAATTGCGTTCAATGAGACGGGGAAGGGCTTAGCAATCTCGTTGATGGTGGCAGGACGGCGCGTAAGCGAACGCAAGATTGCGCGCCGCGTGGGATCCGCCAGTGCGGAAAAGATGCGGTCGAGTTCTGCGGAATTTGAATGCTCAACCATGCGGTTGAATATTATTCGCGGTATTGTCCGCTGTCAAATCTTCTTTGTCAACAAAATGTCAAAAAAGGGGAAGGTGGGTCGACAAAGTGACGGGCCCTGCGCTCTAGGGTGTCGGCTTCGTCGTTTCTGCGTGGGGAGCCTGAAGACTGACCTGGGGTTGCCTTTTCGAGAGGTTTCCAAAAGACCAATAGCAGAGCAGGAGCAGCAACTGCGCGGCGATTGCGGCACAGGTGTCGAGAAGAACGTCCCACGGCGTGCCGGTACGCGAGGGCAGATAGCTCTGGTGCCATTCGTCGAGACTGGCCACGATGGCGGTTCCCGCAACCGCCATGCTCGCCCAGCGCAAGGTCCACCTCGAGTTTTCGATCGAAGGAAAAGTTTCGCGCCAGGAACGAAATAGCAGAATGCTCAACAGTCCGTAGCCGAAGACATGTCCACCCTTGCGGATAAAGAAGTGCCAGTGCTGGAAGTGCGCATGGTCCATCCCGAACAAGAAATGGAACAGAGGATAAAGGATGCGGCTGGTGCTGCTCGCGGAACCTAGATTCGATGACTCAAGAAAAATTACGATCAGCCACAGGATTGCGGCGATCCATGTTTTCAGGACGCGGTGACGATCGGTGCTCAACGGAGTGCGGCACCTGCAGTGAGAACACCCCCACTTCTCGCGAAAGGCGCGAGAAATGGGGCACCCGGATTCGATGGCGGTGTTCCCAAATTCCTATTCGATAGCATAGTTCGGGGCCTCGCGGGTGATCATGACGTCGTGGACGTGGCTTTCGCGCAGGCCGGCGCCGCTGATGCGAACGAAGCGCGTCTTCTGCAGAAGTTCGGCAATGGTGGCGCAGCCGCAGTAGCCCATGCCGGACTTCAATCCCCCGACCATCTGGTGGACGATCATCGCGACCGAGCCGCGATAGGGAACGCGTCCCTCGATGCCTTCAGGAACCAGTTTCCCCAGGCGATTCGATTCGCCATCGGGAGCCGAAACCGATGCCGAAGAATCACCTTCCGTGCTCTGAAAATAACGCTCGCTCGAACCCTGCGCCATCGCGCCGATTGAGCCCATGCCGCGGTACGACTTGAAGGAGCGGCCCTGATAGAGAATCAGTTCGCCGGGACTTTCGTCGGTGCCGGCGAAGAGCGATCCGATCATGACGGCACTCGCGCCCGCAGCCAGCGCCTTGGTGACGTCGCCGGAATATTTGATGCCGCCGTCGGCGATGATCGGAACGCCCGTGTCTTTCATGGCCCGGTAGGCTTCGGCAATAGCGGTAATCTGCGGTACGCCAGCGCCGGTCACGATGCGCGTGGTGCAAATCGATCCAGGCCCAATGCCGACTTTGATGCCGTCGGCTCCGGCGCGCGCCAATTCGCAGGCTCCGTCAAAAGTTGCTACGTTTCCGGCGAGCAGTTCGACTCCCGGCAACTTCGATTTCACCTGCTTCACCGCGTCGAGCACTTTGGTCTGATGGCCGTGCGCGCTGTCGATAGCGATGACGTCGACCTTCGCTTCGGCCAGTTCCTGTGCGCGTTCCAGAAAATCTCCGGTGGCGCCGATCGCCGCGCCGACGCGCAGGCGGCCTTGCGGGTCCTTGGCGGCGTTCGGATATTTAAGTTTCTTCTGGATGTCCTTGACCGTGATCAGGCCCTTCAGGTTGTACTTGTCATCGACCACCAGAAGCTTTTCGACGCGGTGCTGATGGAGAATTTTTTCGGCTTCTTCGAGCGTGGTTCCCACGGGCACGGTGATGAGATTTTTCTTGGTCATCACTTTGTCGATGGGAATGTCGAAGCGGCTTTCAAAGCGCAGGTCGCGGTTGGTGAGGATGCCGACCAGTTTGCCGTGATCGGTAATGGGCACCCCGGAAATCTTGTACTTCCGCATGACTTCGAGCGCGTCGCTGACCCGGTCGGTGGCCGACATGGTTACAGGATCGACGATCATGCCGCTTTCTGAACGCTTCACCTTGTCGACTTCGTTGGCCTGCTGCTCGATGGTCAGGTTGCGATGAACGATGCCGAGGCCGCCCTGCTGCGCCAGCGCGATGGCCATATGGGATTCGGTGACGGTGTCCATGGCGGCGCTCACCACGGGAATGTTCAAGCTGATCTTGCGGGTGAGTTGCGTCTGGGTACTGACGTCGGATGGAATCACATCGGAACGAGCGGGCAGCAGAAGGACGTCATCGAAAGTAAGAGCCTCAGGAACGGGAAAATGAATCATAAATTTTCGGGATCACCCAGCGTGTGGGTAAACATTCATTCTAGAGACGGTAGGGGATTGAAGCAAATCGGTACGGGTAGGTCATAACTGTGTGATGTTACGCGAACTGACTCGTTTTCTAGCTGGGTGGTGGGCTGATTCTTCGTCCGTCGCAGGCCGCGGGAAGACGGTAGACAGACAGCTTCGTGCCCTCAATAATCGCAACAAACTCGCCAGACGGGGAAATCGAAGCGGACCTTACTCGCGTCCACGTCATCGGGAAACTACGCCGCCACTGAAAGCAAGCCTTCTTAGAAGAGGTATCGACAACTTGTACCACCTCCCCATTCACATCCTCAGGGCCGCTCATTCCCAAAGTTAAAACGGTTTGAGCGCTCTCTAGGAGATGTTGCCCGAAAGGTACTTGTCGATCATTGAAGTCGAATAACGTTCGTTTTCCATCTGCCGATGCCCTTGCGCTCTGTGGCGTAACGTGTGCTGTCTCGGCCGTCTCTTTCAAGGTGCCGTTCTCCCAGCGAACCACGGGTAAGGAACATTGAGCATAACCGGCTGAAGGGCACGGTCCCACAGCAATCGAGTTGTTCGACGAGAACAGTGCTGTTGTGGGAATTGAATCTTTCTGAGCCCCGCTCAAGCGGCCCAACATGCCGCATTCGCAAACCCAGGCGCTTTCACGCATCGGTTTGGCGACATCGAGAGTGGCCACCGCCTGAGGAGTCGGTGCGTCTGCGGCAAAGGCGAGCAGCGCAAAGGCGAGCAGCGCAAAGGCGAATAGAGCGGAGAACCCAACAGTCAGTGGTTTTCCACGTTGGTAAGCCATAAGGTGAGCTTAAGCGACGATCCACTCGATGGTCACACTTTTCGGGGTCGCAGGCACGTAACATCGGTAACTGTTGCCATCACCGATAGCGCTCAACCCCCTTTCTTCACGGCTTCGAGCGGTTTGTCTTTTAATCACTAGGGGCGTATATTAGGAATTCGAGAACTGCTGTGTACCGGCTTTTGGCGAAGCACACCAGTGGGCGCAAGCCCACTTTTTCGTTGGAGCCCTTCGGTGTGCTGCCATCCGCCAGTAAGTCATTGGATTCATGGCGCTTGACGTTGAACGTGTGCGGGAAATCGCGGAGCGGGTAGCGGCCTCCAGCGGGCTCGAGATCGTGGAAATCGAGTTTCTCGGCGGTGGCAAGGCGCGCATGTTGCGGGTATTTCTCGACAAGCCTGCGGCGGGGACCGATCCGCTAGCAGGGGTTACGCACGAGGACTGTGCGAACTTCAGCCGCGAGTTTGGCACGATCTTGGATGTGGAAGATGTGATGCCGGGGTCGTACACGCTGGAAGTTTCGTCCCCGGGGCTGGATCGGAAATTGATCAAGGCGGCGGACTTCACCCGGTTCACCGGAAGCCGCATGAAGTTGACGACCCGGCAGCCGGTGAACAATAACCGCCATTTCGAAGGACGGTTGGAAAGTTTTCAGGACGGCCGGCTGAAACTCGATCTAAGCGTAGCCAGCCACAAGTCGCGAAAGAAAATGGGCACGGCAGCCGGCGAGAAGATTGAGATTGATTTCGCCAACGTGGAGAAGGCAAATCTGGTACCGGAGATTTAAGAAAGTGGCCAGTGGTCAGTGATTAGTGGTCAGCAACAGCCTCTAAGGTTCCGCTGAGACCAGACACTGGCAACTGGCAACTGGACACTGACTTTTATGGCTAGCGAGCTTTACAACACGATCGACGCACTGAGCCGGGAAAAAGGCATTGATCCGCAGATTGTGGTCAGCGCGGTGGAAGACGCCATTGTTATGGCCACGCGCAAGTACTACAAGTCGCAGGAAAATCTGCGCGCCAAGCTCGATAAGGAAACCGGCAAGATCAATGCTTTTGCGGTGAAGACCGTGGTGGAGACGCCGGAGCAGGTGGAAGATCCGAACCTGCAGATCACGCTGGAAGATGCGCGCAAGGTCGATCCGGCGCTCGAGGTCGGCGGGGAACTGCAGATTCCGAAAGTGACTGAAGGCATTCTGGGACGCATTGCCGCGCAACTGGCGAAGCAGGTGATTTTCCAGAAGGTGCGCGAAGCCGAGCGCGACACTGTTTACAACGAATACATCGGGCGCGTGGGAGAAATCGTCAATGCCACGGTGAAGCGCGTCGAAGGCCCCGATGTGATTTTCGATATCGGCAAGGCGGAAGCTCGAATGCCGCGCAAGGAACAGTCGCGGCTGGAATCGTTTGCTATCGGCGAACGGGTGCGGGTGGTGATTGCGCGAGTGGAGCGGGCTTCGAAAGGCCCGGGCGTCGTGGCTTCGCGCGCCGCGCCGGAGCTGGTGCAGCATTTGTTCCAGACAGAAGTTCCGGAAATTTACGATGGCACAGTTGTGATCCGGGCAATTGCGCGGGAGGCCGGCGAGCGCACGAAGATCGCGGTCATGTCCAAGGACAAAGACGTGGACGCGGTGGGAGCTTGCGTCGGCATGAAGGGGATGCGCGTGCAGTCGATCATCCGCGAATTGCGCGGGGAGAAGATCGACATCATCGAGTATCACGAAGATGCGGTGACCTTCGCTGAAAAAGCGCTGCAGCCCGCGAAGGTGAGCCGCGTGACAGTAGTCGACAGCGCGGATAAGCATCTGGAAGTGGTGGTCGACGACAGCCAGCTCTCGCTTGCCATTGGCAAGAAGGGGCAGAACGTTCGGCTGGCGGCGAAGTTGCTCGGCTGGAAGATCGACATCAAGAGTGAGGAAGAGAAGCGCCAGGAAGTCGAGTTGCAGATGGCCGCGATGGCTCCGCAAGCCTCGACTCCGCTGGAAAATGTGACTGGGTTGGGCGAGGGGTTGGTGGAAAAACTTAGCGCCGCGGGCGTGACCACTGTGGAAGCGCTCGCCGATATGACGCCGGAACAACTGGAAGCCATCGAGGGCATTGGCCCTAAAACGGTGGAAAAAATCAGTCTCGCGGTGAATAATTACTTTGCGAGCCTGGAGGCGGGCGCCGCCGAAGGGGAAGTAGCGGCGGAGGGCGTGAGCGCGCAAGAGGAAGTTGTCGGCGAGGAAGTTGCGCCGGAAGCGGCCGCTGAAGCGGCGTCTGGCGAAGTTGCCGCGGAAGAAGAGGCGGCGGCTCCTGAGGCGACGGCGGAAGCCGAAGCCGCCTCGGAAGAACAAGAAGAGCGCGGGCCAGAAGACGGCTCCGCTTCGGAAAAAACTGAATAGCATTACTTGAGAACAATGGCACTCGCGGCCATCTTGCGATGGCGTGCGAGTGCAATACGCTGACTCCGTGAGGATGCAATGAAGACTTAAGCGCAACGCGGGGCACAAGAAAGGCCGGATGAGCAAGGTTCGAATCAACGATCTCGCCAGGGAGCTGGAAGTCAAAAGTAAAGCCATTCTCGACGCTCTACCGATCGTCGGGGTGACGGAGAAGAAGACCCATTCCAGTTCGCTCGAGGAACATGAAGCGGAAAAAGTCCGGGCCCACATCCGCGGCTCGTCCGAAGCGCAGTCGGCGTCTGCCCGGTCCGCGCGCCCGTTGCGCGGCGAAGAAGAAATCAAGACCAAGATCGATTTGTCTCACATCTCCCGCCCGGGCGATGTGCTGAAAGCCATCACGCAGAAGAAGGAAGCCGCCGCGGCGCCAGTTCGGCCTCCAGCGCCTCCTGTCGCTGCAAAGCCCGTGGCAGCGCCGCCCGTGGCCAGACCAACGCCACCTCCGGCTGCGCCTCCGACTCCTGCAGCGCCAACTCCGGCTGCGCGACCCGAAGTGGTTGCACCCGTTGCAGAGAAGCCGCCAGCGCCTCCGGCTGCGGTACAAGTTCCTCCAGCCCCGCCGCGTCCCGTAGCGCCGCCTCCCGTTGCTGCGGCACCGCCAGCGCCTCCGGTTACAGCGTCTGCCTCACCTCAGCCTCCGGCAGCTGCGCCGCGTCCGCCTGCGCCTCCGGCTAATGCGGCATCTGCGCAGCCTCCGGCTCCGCGAATGATTGTTCCGCAGACTGGACCGCGTCCGGTGTACAAAGCTCCGCCGCCCAGGCCAGCCGCTCCGGTTGCACAGGCCGGCGCGCCTGCAGGGACGATGCGTCCCGCGCCCGGGCGTCCCGTGCCAGGCCAGCCAATCTTTCAACGTCCGCGACCGACGGTTCCCGGCGGAGGTCCGCCGCGTCCGTTGCGTCCCGGTGAGCGCCGTCCCATGCACCCTACGCGGTCCGCACCTGCGGGTGCGCGTCCCCTGGGTGTTGGACCTGGGCTGCCGCCTCCCGGACCGGTTCGTCCTGGAAGCCGTCCAGGCGCTCCTGCGCGCCGGCCGGGCCAGCGCTATGTTCCACGTGGTGTAAAAGAAGGCCCGATGAAGGGCTACACACCACCGCCGCGTTTGGTGGTGTCGAACGAGCCGATGCCCATTACGCGCAACATCACCATCACAGAAGGCATCAGCGTCAAGGATCTGGCGGAGAAGCTCGACATTCGCGCCAAAGATTTGATCTCGCGCCTGCTCGGTCGCGGTGTATTCGCAACTATTAATCAGACACTCGATGCCGAACTGGCGAGCGAAATGGCTCGCTTCTTCGGCGCTGAGACGAACGTGATCACGTTCGAAGAGCAGGCTTCCAAAGATATCGACGCAGCTTCAGCCGCAAGCGGAGAAGAGTCCGCCGTGGAAGTTACGCCGCGCCCGCCAGTGGTCACGATCATGGGTCACGTCGACCACGGGAAGACAACGCTGCTGGATTCGATTCGCGAGACCAGCGTGGCGGAAGGCGAAGCTGGAGGCATTACGCAGCACATCGGCGCCTACAAAGTTCGAATTACCGATAAGGAATCTCCGGCGTACGGGCGCGAAATCGTATTCCTCGACACACCTGGTCACGAAGCGTTTACCCGCATGCGGTCGCGCGGCGCGAAGGCCACCGATATCGTTGTGCTCGTAGTGGCGGCCGATGATGGCGTGATGCCGCAGACTGTGGAAGCGATCGATCACGCCCACGCCGCCGAAGTTCCAATCATCGTCGCGGTAAACAAAATCGACAAGCCGGACGCGATGCCCGATCGCGTGAAGAAGCAACTTGCCGATCGCGGGCTGGTACCGGAAGAGTGGGGCGGTAAGATCGTATTCGTTGACGTTTCGGCGAAAAAGAAAACGAACCTGAACTTGCTGATGGAAATGATTTGCCTGGTTGCCGACTTGGCGGAGTTGAAGGCGACTCCCGAACGCGCTGCGACTGGTGTGGTATTGGAAGCGAAGCTCGATCGCGGACGTGGACCGGTGGCCACGGTGCTGGTGCAGAACGGCACGCTGGTTGCTGGAGATAACTTCGTGGTGGGCAACGTGTACGGAAAAATCCGCGCGATGTTCGACGATCGCGGGGCGGCGCTACAGTCCGCGCCGCCGTCAACGCCAGTTGAAATTCTGGGCATGGAAGGTTTACCGCAGGCTGGAGATCAATTCGTGGTGGTTGCGGACCGCGATAAGGCGCGGGGCATCTCCGAATATCGCGAGCAGAAGGCGCGCGAGGCCGCGCTGGCCAAGAGTTCGCGCGTGTCGCTGGAAGGACTGGCCGAGCAGATCAAGACCGCCGGGACTAAGGAACTGAACATCATTCTGAAGGGCGATGTGCAGGGCTCGGTGGAAGTACTCAGCGATCTGCTTACTAAACTTTCGAACGAGAAGGTGCGGCTGAAACTGCTGCGCTCGGGCGTGGGCGCGATTACCGAAACCGATGTGCTGCTCGCCTCGGCGTCGAATGCCATCATCATCGGCTTCAACGTGCGGCCGGAGCGCAAGGCGCAGGAACTGGCGGAGCAAGAAGAAGTCGACATCCGTCTGCACTCGATCATTTATGAACTGCAGGACGAGATCAAGCGCGCCATGACCGGCCTGCTCGAACCGACCATCAAGGAAACGTATCAGGGTCGCGCCGAAGTGCTCGAAACCTTCCGCATCCCGAAGGTTGGAACCGTTGCGGGTTGCCGCGTGATCGATGGGCTGATCAAACGTGACTCCGAAGTTCGGCTGCTACGCGACAACGTGGTCGTGTTCAAAGGCAAGGTTGGATCGTTGCGCCGCTTCAAGGACGATGCCAAGGAAGTCACCAACGGCATGGAGTGCGGCATTTCGATCGCGAACTATGGCGACATCAAAGCGCACGACGTGATCGAAGCCTTTGCCACCGAGCGGATCGCAGCGGAAGCAATGGCGTAAGAACCGTCGTTAGTCGTGTGTCGCTGGTCGTTCGCCAGGAACCGTGAGTCGAATGGGTTTGCCAGCGACTAACGACCGGCGACCGACTGCATGATCGCTTTTCTCACCCTCGAACTCCACATCGAAGCTGCGCAATCGATTAAAGATCGGCGGCAAGTTGTGCGCAGTTTGAAAGACCGGCTGCGGACCAGCTTCAACGTTTCGGTGGCCGAGCTCGATGCCGGGGAACTCTGGAACCGCGCCACCATTGGCGTGGTCAGCATTTCCAATTCGCGCGACTACCTTGACGGGCTGATCAAGAACGTGGAGCGTGCTGCCACTCGCATCGCCAATAACCACGGGGCGGAAATCGCGGATTCGTTCGTGGAATATTTCTAGAACTGTCGTTGGTCGCTTGTCGTTCGTCGTTGGAAGAGCGTCCGGCGAAGTTTTTTTCAACGACCAACGACCGACGACGCGTCACCTCTAACATATTGTTACCTCCGTACTTATCTTGCGGTCGCCAGGTCGCGAGACAATAGCGATTCCAGATCACACACTTGAGCCCGATTTTCTGATATTCTCATGCGTTTTACCTGAGAGGTGTTTGGCCGTGGAGAAGCGTGGGCTGAAATACCATCGCGGGCGGGTCGGCGAGGCTCTGCGCGAGGAAATCGAAACGCTGGTCGAAGGGGAACTGGCCGATCCGCGCATTGGACTGGTGAGCGTGACGGCTGTGCATATCGCCGACGACGGCCGGTCGGCGCAGGTCTGGGTCAACGTGGAAGGCGACGACGAGGATGCGGACCAGAGCTTGGAAGGGTTGGAGGCGGCGCGCGAATACATCCGGCATGAACTGGTGGAGCGCTTGCACCTGAGGCGCGCGCCCGAGTTGTATTTCCGACTGGATCGCGCGGAACAGGAAAAGGCGCGAGTGGAAGAACTATTGGCACGGGCCAAGAAGAGAACGAAGGCGCAGAAGGACAGCGGTGGAAAAACGGCATAGTGACGTGCTCGGGGACGTGCTCCGGCAGATCGGACAGCACGAACGATTCGTGCTGACGTCGCACGCCCGCCCCGATGGCGACGCCGTCGGGTCCGCGCTGGCCTGCTGCCAGATTCTCCGCGCCATGGGCAAGCATGCGGACGTGGTGCTGCACGATGGCGTTCCGCGCGTCTACCGGTCGCTTCCATTCGCCGACCAGGTGGTGCAATCCAGTCAGGTGATGGGCAGTTACGATTCGGCCATCATTCTGGAATGTGACAGCATTCACCGGACGCGGCTCGAAGGATTGGAGAATCGGTTCCTGATCAGCATCGATCATCACGTCAGCGGGCGTCCCTTCGCCCATGTAAATTGGATCGATCCCCACGCCGTAGCTACGGCGGAAATGGTGTTTCGCCTGGCGCGGGAAGCGGGTGTGAAATTTTCCGCCGAGGTTGCGACCTGCCTTTACACGGCGCTGATGACCGACACCGGTTCGTTCATGTTTCAAGGCACCAACGAGAATACGTTCGCGCTGGCGCGTGAGTTGGTATTGGCGGGAGCGGATCCGGCGCACTGCGCGCGCGGAATTTATTTCGCACATTCCGTCGCCAAAATCCGCCTGCTAGGCGAAGCGCTTCGCAGCCTGGCTGCGGAAGGTCACCTGGCATATGCGTGGGTAACGCAGAAGCAGATGGAGCGTTGCGGCGCCATTGAAGAAGATTGTGAGGGACTAGTGAACTACGTTCTCTCCATCGGTGGCGTTGAGGTCGCGGCATTTTTCCGCGAGTTAGCGGATGGGCGATTCCGCGTGAGCCTGCGCAGCAAAGGAAAACTAGACGTCGCCCACATTGCCGAAAGCTTCGGTGGCGGAGGCCACGAATGCGCCAGCGGTTGCTCGGTCGATGGGCCACTCGCCGAAGCCGTGCGCCAAGTGCTTTCCCAGATTCGACGCGGACCTTCCGTACAATAGAGAAACATTTTTGATTCTTGATTTTTGATTGCTGATTAAAGAGCTTGCCGGATTGCTAGCTTTTTTCAATCAACAATCAGCAATCATCAATTTCCCGATGACCAATCGCACGCGCACGGATGCTTTGCTGATCGCGGGCTTCTGTGCGTTTTTGTTTTTCTACGGCTTGGGGCAGTTCGGGCTGATCGGGGCTGACGAGCCACGCTATGCGCAGGTGGCACGCGAGATGCTCGATCATCGCGACTGGATTACCCCGACTCTCGGCGGCAATCCCTGGCTCGAGAAGCCTCCACTGTATTACTGGCAGGCGATGCTGGCTTATTCGCTGCTGGGTGTGAACGACGCGGCGGCGCGCATTCCGGCAGGGATTGATGGCACGCTGCTCGTGATCGCGGTTTATGTTTTCTTCCGCAGGTTCCGCCGTGGCGTGGAAGTGGATGCCGCACTGATTACGGCTTCGTGTGCTGGAGTAGTCGGCTACGCTCGCGCCGCGTCGATGGATATGGCGCTGGCCGCGAGTTTTGCGATTGGGATGCTCTCGTGGTGGGCCTGGCGGGAGAGTGGCAAGCGAATCTATCTGGCGCTGTTTTATATCTGCATGGCGCTCGGAATGCTTGCCAAGGGGCCAGTGGCGCCTTTTCTGGCGGCAGCGGTTATTGTGCTGTTCGCGCTGGCAGCGCGCGAATCTCGAATTGTCTTAAGAACCTTCTGGCTACCTGGCATACTGCTGTTTTGCGCGATTGCGTTGCCATGGTACGTCGCGGTGCAGATGCGGAATCCGCAATTCTTTCACGAATTTATTCTCGAACACAATCTCGCCCGCTTCTCCACTGATCTGTATCACCACCGCCAGCCGTTCTGGTATTACGTGCCAGTCACACTTCTCGCGCTGGTGCCGTGGACGGTGTTCGTGATCGTCTCGCTCGTTGAGACGCTGCGAATCTGGTGGAAGGAGCGCAAGACCGTTTCTCCCGAACCCGATCTCGAATGGCAATTCAGCATGTTTGCCTGCTGTTGGTTCCTCGTGCCCATTGTGTTCTTCTCGTTTTCGCAATCGAAGCTCCCCGGCTACATCTTGCCGTCGATTCCCGCGGGAGCGGCGCTGCTGGCGGATTATCTGCACCGGCAACGTTCGTATGAACAATATGTCCCGAGGGCTCTCGCGGTGCTGCATGCGCTGGTGGCCGCTGTGCCGATCATTCCATCTTTGCTGATCGCTTATATCGTCACCGAGCATCGGCTACCGCCGGGGCGGCCCACGCTTGTCGCGCTCATTATTGCGTTTGCGTTGTGTGCGGCCATTGCGCTGACGCTAGTAAGCCGCTTGCGCCTGCGCATGCTGCGATTCGTCACGCTGATTCCAGTGGTGTTGTCTATAGCGGCCGTCCTGAAGCTTGGGGCTGCCTCGATCGATCAGAAACTGTCCGTGCGCCCGCTGGCGGTGGAGATCAGCGGGGTGGAAACGCATCCCCTGCCGCTTGCAGTCTACGGAGTTTCCCGCGAGATGGAATACGGCCTCGAGTTTTATCGGAACCGGGCGATTATCCGTTACGAGCGGGGAAGTGTGCCGGCAGAGGAGCATCTACTGGTCGCACCGGCGACCTGGAAGGTAAATGTCGCGAAGCGGACAACGGGCCGGCGCGTGACGTTTCTCGGTCACTACGAGCCGCAGAATGTGGATTACTACTGGGTCGCGGCGGCGGCTACCGGCGATCATTCCTGAGCCGACAACTCTACTTCAGCGTTACCAACCTCTCGACCAACTCCGAATAATCTTTCTTCTCGATGCCGTGGACCTGCTTGTTGTATTCGTCCACTTTCGAGGAATAATTCATCGAGCAGAATTTGGGGCCGCACATGGAGCAGAAGGCGGCTTCCTTGTAGTAATCGTCCGGTAAAGTTTCGTCGTGCATGGAGCGTGCGGTTTCGGGGTCGAGAGAGAGGGCAAACTGTTTTTCCCAGTCGAACTTGTAGCGGGCGTAGCTGAGTGCGTCATCGCGGTCGCGGGCGCCGGGACGTCCGCGGGCGATATCGGCCGCATGAGCCGAGATCTTGTAGGCGATGATGCCGTCTTTCACATCTTTTTCGTTGGGCAAACCCAGATGCTCCTTGGGCGTAACGTAGCAGAGCATCGCAGCGCCATACCAGCCAATCATGGCTGCGCCGATGGCCGAGGTGATGTGGTCATAGCCAGGCGCGATGTCGGTGACCAGCGGGCCGAGCGTGTAGAACGGGGCCTCGTAGCAGAGCTCAACTTCTTTGTCGACCTGTTCTTTGATCTTGTCCATGGAGACGTGGCCGGGCCCTTCGATCATGACCTGCACGTCTTCTGCCCACGCTTTCTTCGTGAGCTCGCCTAGAGTTTTGAGTTCCGCGAACTGGGCTTCGTCGCTGGCATCGGCGACGCAGCCGGGGCGCAGGCCATCGCCGAGCGAGAAACTGACGTCGTACTTCTTGAAAATCTTGACGATGTCGTCGAAGCGATCATAGAGAAAATTCTGTTTGCGGTTGTAGGCCATCCACTGGGCGAGGATGGCGCCGCCGCGGCTGACGATGCCGGTGATGCGCTTGGAAATCAGCGGCAAATATTGGATCAGGACGCCGGCGTGGATGGTCATGTAGTCGACGCCTTGCGCGGCTTGTTCTTCGATGACTTCGAGCATCACTTCGGCGTTCAGATCCTCCACGCGTTTCACGCGTGCGATGGCTTCGTAGATGGGAACCGTGCCGATAGGGACCGGCGAGTGGCGAAGAATGGCTTCGCGAATCTCGTGGATGTTGCCGCCAGTGGAAAGATCCATGACCGTGTCGGCGCCGTAGTGGACGGCGGTGTGAAGTTTTTTAAGTTCTTCATTTATTTCTGACGTGACGGCGGAGTTGCCGATGTTGGCGTTGATCTTGCAAAGGGAAGCGACACCAATCGCCATCGGTTCGAGTTCCGGATGGTTGATGTTGGCGGGAATGATCATGCGTCCGCGAGCCACTTCGTCGCGTACGAGTTCGGGCGTCAGCTTTTCTTTGTGGGCGATGAACGACATTTCTTCCGTAATGACGCCCCGGCGCGCGTAGTGCATTTGCGAGAAATTGCCGGTGGTGTTTTCTTTTTTTCGACGGGCCAGCCACTCTGCGCGCGGTTGAGGAACGGTGTAGCCGTTGCTGCCATTTCCATTTGTGGAAGTCATGATCGGAACCAGCCTTATGGGAATCTGTGTGTGTCTTGATTATAACCGTGGCGAGCGCGGGAAGGAGCAACGCGAAAACCTTTAACCACAGAGGGCACAGAGGAGCACAGAGGTCGATGGAGCTGAACTACCCGGTTGCTCTCGGCGAATCGTCGGGCATAGAATTCTTCCCGCATCATTTACAAGGAGAAGATTCTTATGCGCGTGTTTCGATTCCTGCTGGCTTTTTTGCTGCTGGTGACTGCGGCCAGTTTTTCTCAGTCTGCCTCTTCTACCAAGCCTGGTCCGGGTTTCAGCATTGACAACATTGATAAGACGGTCGATCCCTGCGTGGACTTTTACCAATATGCTTGCGGAAACTGGATCAAGAACTCGGAGATTCCCGCTGACCAGTCGCAATGGGGAAGCTTTACGGAGTTACATGAACGCAATCTGGAAATCGAGCGCGGCATTCTGGAAAAGGCTGCAGCCGGCGGGGCTAGCCGCAACGCGATCGACCAGAAAATTGGCGACCTCTACGGCTCTTGCATGGATGAGAAGAAGGTAAACAGCGAAGGAATTGCGCCGGTTAAGCCGGAACTGGAGCGGGTCGCTGCGGTGAAAGACAAGAGCGCGCTGATCGACGAAATCGCGCACATTCATTTGATCGGCCCGAACCCACTGTTCAATTTTTATGCCACGTCAGACATGCACAATGCCGATCAAGTGATTGCTTACATCGACCAGGGCGGGCTGACCCTTCCCGACCGCGACTATTACATCAAGGAAGATAATCCGAGGATGAAGGAAATGCGGCAGCACCTGGTGGATTACGCCACTGAGGTGTTCGCGCTGGCGGGGCAAACGCAGCAGCAGGCGGGCGAATCGGCTCAGACGGTATTGCGTATCGAGACGACACTGGCTCAGGCGGCGATGGACCGCACCGAACGCCGCAAGCCTGAGAACCGAGATCACAAGATGAGCCGCGACCAGGCGGTTGCCCTGGGGCCGGATTTCTATCTCAACCGGTACTTTGCCGCTGTCGGCGCACCGCCATTTACGCAGCTCAACGTCTCCAATCCTGAATTTTTCAAGAAGGTGAATGGGGCGATCGAGTCGGAGTCGCTCGATAATTTGAAGACCTACGTAAGCTGGCACGTCCTCAATGCGGCAGCTCCCTGGCTGTCGCAGCCGTTTGTCGAGGCGAATTTCAAGTACCAACAGGCACTCACCGGGCAAAAAGAAATTCAGGCGCGGTGGAAGCGGTGCGTGAATCTTACCGATCGGGAACTGGGCGAGGCTCTTGGACAGCGCTATGTGGAGACGACGTTCGGTCCCGAATCCAAGGCGCGCATGCTGAAGATGGTGGACGCGCTGGAAAAGTCTTTGGACGAAGATATTCACGATTTATCGTGGATGAGCGACGACACTAAGAAGCAGGCGAAGGTGAAACTCGAGGCGATTCGGAACAAGATTGGCTATCCCTCGATATGGCGGGACTACAGTTCGGTCGTGATCAGGCCGGGCGATCTGACGGGCAACGTCCTCCGCGCGAATGAATTCGAGGCCAAGCGGCAGATTGCGAAAATCGATAAGCCGCTGGATCGCAAGGAATGGGGCATGACGCCACCGACAGTGAACGCCTATTACAGCCCATCGTTCAATGAGATCGTTTTCCCCGCGGGGATTCTGCAGCCGCCATTTTTCGACAAGACGATGGACGATGGTGTGAACTTCGGTGGAATTGGGCTGGTGATTGGACACGAACTGACGCACGGGTTCGATGACCAGGGGCGCAAGTACGATCCTCAGGGAAACCTCCACGATTGGTGGAGCCAGCAGGATGGAAAAGAATTTGAGAAGCGCGTGAGTTGCGTGGCCGACGAGTATTCGAATTTTATCGCTGTGGATGATGTCAAGCTGAATGGCAGACTTACGCTCGGGGAGAACACGGCGGACAACGGCGGTGCACGGGTTGCACTAGCGGCGCTCGAACACATGATCGCCGAGGATAAGACTGGGAAAGAAGGGCAGAAAATTGACGGCTACACGCCGGAGCAACGCTTCTTCCTCGGATTCGGTCGGGTATGGTGCGAGAAACGGCGTCCGGAAGTTGCACGCATGCGAGCGGTGACGGACCCGCATTCGCCAGGGAAGTATCGCGTGGACGGAGTGGTGCAGAACATGCCGGAGTTTCAGAAGGCATGGGGCTGTAAAGCGGGACAGCCGATGGTGGCGGAGAACGCCTGCCATGTTTGGTGACGGGAGGCGGAAGAGTTAAAAGTTAAAATTCAAAAGTCAAAATTCAAAATTCAAAATCTAGATTCGAAGTCAAGGCCTGAAGTCAAAATCCCCGCCTTGTCTCTCCAAAAATCGGAGAGTCAAGGACGGGGCACCCCGATTTATTCTGTAAGTAAGACAACTTTTGCTTTGACCGAAGTGCAGGCGTCAATCACTTGAGCGACTTGGGCGAAGGGCAACGAGCCTTCCGCTTTAATCTCAACAACTCTGTCTGTCCGATTCTGTAGAGATTGGTTTAGCGCGGCTTGCAGGTTGGACGCGGCGATTTCACGATGGTTGACTTTCAGCGAGGGGCGCGACTGGGCGGAGTTGTGCACTTCGACGACGACAGCGTCGGAAGGCGCGGAGGTGAGAAGTACCTCTAAGCCTTTCGGCGCGACCAATTTTCCTAGGGCCGAAGTTTCGTTCTGATTGGTCAGGAGCACTGCCGATTCAAAGAGATCGGGCTTCGCTACGTTCAAAACTTTCTCGACGTCGCCAAAGCTAGCCCGAGCGTCGGCTTTGATGTAGAGCTTCGCATCGCGATTGCGGGGACGGGCTTTCATCTCGTCCACCAAACTCGCGGGCGTGACCGGCTCAGTTCCGAAGTAGATCTTGCCATCGGCGGCAACCGCCACGATCCAGGCATCTTCGCTGTCCGCTTCCGGCATAGGTGTGGCATTGCTGGTGGGGGCTAATTGCACGCTGACGCCTTGACGCATCGCCGGAGTTTGCGCGGACGCGGCGGGCATGGCGCTTGAAGCGATAGTTAAAGTGGTCAAACATACTGACAGTAAGTAGTTCATACGACCTCCTTCTCTCGAACTGCACTGTATTTACGGTTTTGCTCCGCCGAGTGACGCGGTTGCGAGGGTTCCGCCCAGGCCCATGGTTTCTACTGCAGACGAAGGCACGATGACCATGGAACCCTTCTCTTTGATTGCTTCGTAGAGCATGTTCATGGCGCGCAGATGCAAGGCCACGGGATTCTCGGTGTAGGAGGTTGCGGCCTGCACAAAGCTGTCGGCGATTTCTTTTTCGGCCTGGCCCAGAATGATTCTGGCCTGGCGCTCGCGCTCCGCTTGCGCCTGCCGCGACATGGCATCTTCCAGGCCTTGCGGAATTTTCACATCACGAATTTCGACCGATTGCACGGTGATGCCCCAGGGATTCGTCTTTTCGTCGAGGATGCGTTGCAACTCGCGGCCGAGAGTTTCGCGTTCGGTAATCATTTGCGCCAGTTCGTGGCGGCCGATCGACTCGCGCAGCGCGGTTTGCGCGCTGAGCATGATGGCCTCAATGAAGTTCTCGACTTCGAGAATGGATTTCTCTGCATTCCACACCATCCAGAAGACGATGGCATCGACGTTCACGGGAACGGTGTCGCGAGTGAGCGTCGATTCCGCGGAGACGCTGGCCACGCGGACGCGCTGGTCCACGTAGGGGCTGAGCGTCTCGACGACCGGGATGATGTGGCAGAGACCGGGGCCGCGCAGGCCGACGTAGCGGCCCATACGCAGGACCGCGACCTTCTCCCACTGGCGCACGACTTTGATCGCGAACAGGAAGTAAAGGCCGACCAGAGCTCCGAAGATAGCCGGGGCCGGATGGTGCACGGCCTGCGAGACTGCAATGCCGATCACGATGCTGATGACGAACAGCAAGAGTGCGATGCCGCTGACTTCGTTCATTCGAATTTTCGCCATGATGCCTATCTCCTTTTCGGCAACAAATCGCGCAGACGATCGATCACATCTTCCAAGGCGAACCCTGCGGCGCCCGCACGCGCCGCGAATTCTCCGGCCATTTGGCCGAGGTGACGTTCTCGTTCCGGTGAATTTCTTTCCAGTTTCTTCTTGGTGATGAAGGTCCCAGTGCCTTGATGAGTTTCCAGCAGGCCGCCAAGTTCCAGTTCACGATAGGCGCGCATTACGGTATTGGGATTGATGGCCAGGTCGACGGCGAGCTGGCGCACCGTCGGGAGCTGGTCTCCTGCGGTCAGCGAGCCGGAGGCAATTCCGCTTCGCACCTGATCGATCAGCTGGCGGTAGACTGGGACACCGCTCTGCAGATCGATCGCGAACCGGAGTGCGCTGCCATTTCTTCCCATGCGTGTTAGTGTACCACACTATTAGTACAATAAGTCAAGCACTATTTTGCTGTATTTTCCACTGCGAACCGAACCGCTCGCCCACAAATAGACGGCACTCTAAGCTAAGGGCGCTGTACTTTGATGTTGGCTCGTTGCAGGGATAGACCCACCGATTACTTCGCGACCTTGAAACCTTTGCGGCGTTGTTCGCTGTAGCGGTGAAGCGCGTCGAGGATGATGGGATAGGCTTCCGCGGGCGGGCGTATCTCATCGACTTCGACGGCCTTGCCTTCGAGTTGCTTATAGTCCTGAAAAAAGCGGCGCAGCATCAACAGCCGGTGGGGCGGCATCTCTGAAGCGTTGCGATAAGAGTTGAACTCAGGATCCTCGGTGGCCACGGCGATAATTTTGTGATCTTGCTTGCCGGCGTCGATCATCGTCATCAGGCCGATGGCGCGCGCGTGGATGATGGTCAATGGAACGACCGGCTCCTGGCAGAGAACCAGCACGTCGAGCGGATCGTCGTCTTCGGCGAGCGTTTGCGGAATGAAGCCGTAGTTCGCGGGATAGTAGACGGCTGAATAGAGAATGCGGTCGAGGCGGATCAGGCCGCTCGATTTGTCCAGTTCGTATTTCACGCTGGAGCCGAAGGGGATTTCGATGACGCAATCGAACTCGTGAGGAAGCTTGTCGCCGGGAGTGACGTCGTGCCAGGGATGGATCATAAGATGAAGGGTGTTAACAGATTTTTATTCTAGCGGACGCAGGCGGGATTCGGCGGGGCGATCAGCAGTGCGTGGCTTGCGGTAGAGATCAGAATTGACTGCGAGATGGTTTCAGAAGCCGCGGCAGATGTTGCCGCACCGCGTCGTGCAAGCGGCGGTTTTGTGCTCGCATGGTAAACCGCTCGCGCCGCGGGACTTTGTAGAGGCGCATAGAAACTTCGATCAGCATGCGATCCAAGGCCAGCAGTTGGTCCAGCATTTCAGCGGGATCGCACGGGCTAAGAGCCTCACTGTGGAGTTTGCGACCTTCTCTTTTGTTCTGGCTGGTCATAGCGGTTCCTTCTTGAATTCCTGTTCTCCTACAGATACTCGATCGAATGCCGGAAGGGAAATTGAAACATTTGATTGGCGCTATCGGTGCGAATGGGGCTTCTGTAAACTCTTGAAAATAAAATCAGGTGAGGTTAGCGGCATGCGTTTCCCCGATGCAGACGATCAGTTCTTTGCGTGCAGCGGCGCGACGCCGGGCCCGGAATCTTGCTTCTCGGGTCAGTGACGCGTAGAGTTTTAACAGTGGGCGGAATTCACGCGGGGAATTTATGTCGAATCAAGCCAAGACCTATCTTAAGTTCGGCGGAGCGACGGCGGTAATTCTGCTGCTGCTTGGCTATCTGGCCTATACAGGCGTGCAGGACAGCAAGAGCTACTACGTCACGATTAAAGAACTGCACAAGATGGGCGATGGCGCTTACTCCAAGCGCTTGCGGGTTGCCGGGAACGTACAGCCCGGCTCGATCAAACGCACAGGAACGCACGTGCAATTTGTGTTGATGGAAGAAGATCAGACACTTCGCGTGGACTATACCGGGACGGAGGCGCCGCCCGACACCTTCAAAGATGATTCACAGGCGCTGGCGGATGGGCGTTTCGATCGCGATGGCGTGTTTCATGCGAAGCAACTGCAGGCCAAGTGCGCCTCGAAGTATGCCCCGCAGCCCGGAACGCCGGGCGGGAAGCCATCTGCCGAGACAACCAAAAGCGTGACACAAGTGCAACCTTCGGCGAGCGGCATTTCGAACTGAACTTTTCCAATTGCCGTATTCTTGTCGTCCTTCGCAAGGCACCGAAGGCTGTGCAGTCTCGTAGGTTATGCATGGATTCCCCGCCTCCGGTAGACTCGTGGCTGCGCTGAGATAATAGCTTTTGCGACGCCTGTGAACGATCCCTCAACTTCCATCATCATCGTCAACAACGTCATCAAGCAGTTTGGGCGCTTTGCCGCGCTGCGCGGCGTGACCGCGGAGTTTGATGCGGGGCAATTTCACGCAATACTGGGAGAAAACGGGGCAGGGAAGACCACGTTGTTGCGAGCGCTAGCCGGGTTGGCGCAGCCGACGCGTGGCGAGATCTCGATTTTTGGAAAGAGTCCGCGGGAGGCATGCCGCGAAGTTGGGTATATGGCGCATCCGTCGCTGCTTTATGACGAGATGAGCGGGATGGAAAACCTGCGCTACTTTGCGCGGCTCTATGGCATTGCTGGCGACGCTCGCTGCGAAGAGGTGATTCGGGCGGTCGGGCTCGATCCGGAGTTGACGCGCGCGGTAGGGCAGTATTCGCAGGGGATGCGGCAGCGAATGTCGCTGGCGCGGGCGATTCTGCATGATCCGAGGGTCCTGCTCCTGGATGAGCCGTTCTCTAGTGTGGACGTGCAGTCGGCGCGCGCGATGGCCGCCCTGCTGAAGGGCATGCGCGATGCGGGGAAAACTGTTTTCGTCATCACGCACCAGGCGCTGCTGCTGGAAGGCGTGGCTGACGAATTTGTCTGGATGCACGCGGGACAAATTGTGGATCGCACCGCCAGTCTGGCTCGTAGCGGGAGTTCTGCCGGGGACGTCCAATGAATTCGCTCTGGTCGGTGATCCTGGCGACGATGGTCAAGGACATCCGCCTGGAGTGGCGTTCGAAAGATGCGCTCAACTCCATGTTGTTTTTCTCCTTGCTTGTGGTGGTGATCTTTATGTTTTCCTTCGACCCGCTGGCGGAGGAGTCGCGGCACATTGTCGGGGGTTTAGTGTGGGTGGGTTTTTTGTTTGCGTCGGTGACGTCTCTCAACCAGACCTGGGCGCGCGAGTTGAGAAATCAGGTGCTCGATGCGTACCGAGTCTCTCCCGCCCCGGCGAATGCGTTGTTTCTGGCGAAGGCGCTGGGAAATTTCATTTTTGTGGCTGTGCTGGAAGCGCTGATGACGCCGCTGTTCGTGATTTTTTATAATGTGCGGGTCGTCGGTCCGGCGTGGCAGTTGCTGCCGATCGCGATTCTGGGAACCTGGGCGCTGGTGGTGAACGGAACCTTTTTTGCGGCCATGTCGCTGCGCACGCGCAGCCGCGAGATCATGCTGCCGCTGCTGCTCTTTCCCATTTCCATTCCGGCTGTGGTCAGCATGGTGGCTGGCACGACCGCGATTCTTACCGGTGAAGAGTCTGCACACTTCTACACCGTGTTGCTTCTCACCTACGATGTGGTGTTTACTACAGCTTGTCTGGCATTGTTCGGAATGATTTTGCACGCCGAATGAAGCGAATCTTCCCCATCCTGTCGATCTTCACGGTGATTCTGCTGGCTTATGCCCTCTACGAGGCGCTGGTGGTTGCCCCTACAGATGCGCAGCAGGGCGATGTCTACCGGATTATTTATTACCACGTGCCGTCGGCGTGGACGGCGTTTCTTTTGTTCTTCATTAATTTCATCGCGTCCATTCAATATCTGGCGAACGCAAAACCTGCGACGAAGGCTGCAGTGAAATGGATTGTGATTGCGATTGGCGTCGGGGGAGTCGTTGCGTGTTTTCTTCCGCCTGTACAGCGAATGCTGCCAACAGGGATGCGTCCGAGCGCTGTGGCGACGACGGTGCTGCTGATTCCGATATTTTATTTTCTGATTGGAAAGTTTTTTCCCGGAGAGCGGCTTGACATGCTCGCGGTGACGAGCGCGGAAGTAGGCGTAGTTTTTTGCACGATCGTACTCGTGACCGGGCCGATCTGGGCGCGCCCAGTGTGGGGGATCTGGTGGGCGCCGGGTGACATTCGACTGACTTCCACGCTGGTCCTGTGGCTGATTTATGTGAGTTATCTGATGTTGCGGCGTTTTTCCAGCAGCGCGCAGACGCAGATGCTGGCGGCTGCGCTAGCGGTCTTTGGTGCTCTCGATGTGCCGCTGGTTTATTTTTCCATCTGGTTTTTCCGCACGCAGCATCCGCAGCCGGTAATCGGCGGTGGCGGATCGATGGATCCGCGCATGCTTCACGTGCTCTTAATCAGCTGGATGGCATTTCTTTGTTTTGCATTTCTGGTGTGCTGGTCACGCTTCCGGCTGGAAGTGCTGCAGCGCGAAATCGAAGAATCGCACGCAATGGAATCGCTCGGGTCGGGGTCGGCGAAGGCCAGCCTTCCTCTCAGTCGGAGTTCGCGATGAATGCGATTAAGTTTCTCTTCGCCGCATATATCGCTACGTGGGTGATCCACGGTGCTTATCTGGCCAGCCTGGTTCGGAGATCCAGCCGACTGCGAAAGCAGAGGAAAGAGGCTTCCGGTTTTCGGCGCTCCTCTTCCGGATTTCCGCCGCAGGATTAAGAACTTGGATCGGCGGATATTCTTGCGCCCCTGCCGGGGCTTGCCGCTTTCTCCGCTTTGTCCACCCACGGCTTGCGCCGTGGGCTGCATTCTTTCGCCGCTGCGCGGCTGATGGAGCGTCTCTTGAAAGCCACAATCCAGAAGATGAAATCTAAAAGCCAAGAGCCGGACGCGGAAAGCGGAAAACCGACAGCCGAAAGCAAAAGCTGAAAGCTGAAAGCTGAAAGCTGAAAGCTGAAAGCTGAAAGCTTGCGCTTCTAGTTCGAGGCCTTCCATTCTTTTTGCAGGGCGGAGAGGAAATCGGGGCTGCCGTTGGTTCGGAGGAATTCGTAGTCCTCGATCATGGCGGCGGTGCCGATGCGGGCCGAGGGAAGAGGATTTTCGACGCGGATGACGCGGGCACTGAAACGGACCCGTACCGCGTCGGTCAGAGTGACATGAGGAGGAAACGTCAAAGTGACGTCGAGCCTTGTGCCGGCTGCAACTGCCCGGTCGAGATAGAAGAAAACGCCGCGGGCACTCACGTTCTGAGTTTCCGTCTTGATCTCGCCGCTGTCTTCGAGGCGCACGACAGCGGGCAGGCGCATGTCGAAGCGCCGCATCGTCCGCCGGTCCGGTGAATTCAGTTCCATGCTAAAGCGCCCTCGCCGGGAGCGCATACTGCAAAGAGAAGCAAGCACAGCAGACGGCAAGTTCCACAGACTTTGAAGGCTTGAGCTTTGACTGATTCGGGACTTTGTAGCCCTCAATGTATAGAAACGCATGCAGTTTGCAACAGCAAAATGCCGCCTCGAACACATTCGGTAATCTGTCCGGAAATCGGAACAGAACCCGTTGGGGAGCCGTGGGAGGACGCAAATTAAGCGCAGGGCTTGGCGAATTACGGAGCAATCCTTCTGCCATCGCGGCCGGAAGCAGACCTCAGGTTTTGGCGCAGAATGAGCCCTTTTGCGAGATGGCTGGAGACGCACGCCGGGAACTCATGCAAGGCATTGCAGAGATAAATCAAATCTTTCCACTTTTGCGCACAGGCCAGAGGCGTTCTGCATTTTCTTTCGTGGCACTTTTGTGGAGGGTGCGGCATCTTTCCGCGCACTCGGCCGCATCTGACGAGTCCGGGAGCCTTGGCAGGGCTGGGGGCCGCTTGACTTGTCTATCCGTCAGATGTTTAAGTAGTTATTTAATTTTTTCCGCCAGTTCCAGTGACAAGCAAGCCGCGGTCAGGTTCGCCGGCGCGAGGCTCAGTTGACCCCTGCGCCGTCTCTAATCTCTCCACTGATCTGAGCGAAACGATCGAAGAACGCCAGTTTGACTGCATCGGAGGAATGAGTGAACGTTGAGCGCCGTTGGTTGGGTACGTCCGTGGGACGAATTCGTGTTCTGGTCGCTGGTCTAGCGCTGCTTGGGGCAGGATGCGCCGTTCTGGGATGGGGTACCGGGTCGCGCAAAACTGCGACGAACGTCGCGTTTGAGCTGTCAGCGATCGCAAAGTCCGCGGAGGTGCCAAACCTCCTGTCGACGGGCCACGCGGGCGATGTCGTCGGTGAGGCGGGGGCGCGCTCTCTTCTCGCCGGGCTGCCCATGATCTTCGAGCCGAACCAAGGACAGGCGAACCTCGATGCTGCCGATCCGCGGGCGAAGTTCGTGACACACGGTTCGGGCTACAGCCTGTTTTTGGGTTCTGAGGGCGCGATTCTGAGCCTTGTGTCTCGGGAATCCAGACCGTCGCGGGGTTCGGCGAAGTCACATGCGCCGATGAACCGCGGAGAAGCCCTGCAGATGAAGCTGGCAGGGGCGAATCCCAAGGCGAGCTTGACGGGCGCCGACCTCTTGCCGGGGAAGAGCAACTACTTTCTGGGGAATGATCCGGCGAAGTGGCGGCAGGGTATTCCGCAATTCTCCCGCGTCCGGTACGAGAATATTTATCCCGGCATCAATCTGCTCTTCTACGGAAATCAGGGACGGCTGGAATATGACTTCCAGGTAGCGCCAGGATCCGATCCAGGGCAGGCCGAACTCGAATTCAATGGAGCCAAGCGACTGGAGTTGAGAGATGGAGCGCTGATTATCCACTGCGAGGAAAACAGTGTCCAACTCCAGGCGCCGCGCGTCTATCAGGAGATCGCAGGGAAGCAGCAGCCTGTGGAAGGCAGCTTCGTTCTGCGGGGTGCCAATCGCGCGGGATTTGCGATCGGGCCCTATGACCACGCGCGCGAACTCGTAATTGATCCCATCCTGACTTTCTCGACGTTTTTCGGCGGGAGCGGAGACGAGCATTCGACCTCCGTTGCGGTGGATGGCAGCTTCAATATTTATCTGACCGGTTCAACAACATCTCCCAATCTTCCTGCGGTGACAGGCCTTTTTCAGAGGACGCTCAACGGCGCGCAGAACGTTTATGTGGCGAAGATTACGCCACCGCTGGGATCGCTCGGTTCGACGCTGGATTACGTGACGTACCTGGGAGGCAGCGGAACCGACAGCCCGGTCGGAATCAGCGTGGATGGACGCGGCGCTCCGTTTCTGGCGGGCACGACGTCTTCCCCGAACTTCCCCACTACGTTGTTTACCGCCTATCAGGCAGTTCCTGAGGCCGGCAGCACTGGGACTTCACACGTCTTCGTGACCGAATTGAAAAATGACGGCACCGGGTTGCTGTATTCATCGTACCTTTCCGGCAACGGCACCGACGTGGCCAGCGGGATGACCATCGATGCTGCCGACTACATCTATGTCACCGGCACCACCACCTCCACCGATACAGCAAGCACCAACGTGCAATTCCCGGCGAGCACGCTTCCCCAAGCCCTGCCGTATCAAATTGTTCCGCGAGCGCCGATTCAGTTTTTCGTGACCAAGGTGAATACGGGCTCGGCCCGAACCGGCAGCATCGCCTACTCAACCTACTTTGGTGGGGCGAACTTCGACACGCCCACGCCGGTCGCGGTGGGCGGCCGCATCGCGGTCGATCCGAACGGCATTATTTACTTCACGGGCACCACGAATTTCATCTTTAGCGGATGTTCGGGATGCAGCAGCACCGACTTTCCGATTCTCAATCCGTACCAGCCCTGTCTGGACCAGCCACCGCCGACGACGATTGTGAACCCTCCGTCATGCTCCAGCACTACGAATACCACGGCGCCCGATGCCTTCGTCGCGAAACTCAATCCCAACGCCAATCAGGGCAGCCAATTGGTCTGGTCGACTTACCTGGGCGGAACTGGGACTGATTCGGGGCTGGGCATAGCCCTCGATCCGGGAGCAGCTAACGTCTATGTCACGGGAACCACGAATTCCATCGACATTGGGTCGAACGTGACGACACTGGCCACTTCTGGATCATTTCAACCGTGCCTGGACAATCTTGTCGATCCCACAACCAAAAAGTGCACAGCGACCAACGGCGCTCCCACGGACGCCTTTGTGGGGCGCTTTACGAATCCAACTACGAGCACGACCACGGCGCTGAACAACGTGGCCCTCAACTATTTCTCCTATCTCGGAGGAAGCAACAGCGAAGCCGGACAGGGAATCACGGTGGATTCCGGCAGCGGTGCGCTGGTAACCGGTTGGACCCAGTCGGCGGATTTCCCGGTTCTCCCGAAATCCAATTCCATTCAGAGCGCGCTGAGCGGTCCGCAGGACGCATTCGTGGCCCGACTGAACACGGCCGCCGTGGTCGGACAGACGACCGCAGGTTCGTGGGCGAGTTACTTCGGCGGAAGTGGAACGGATCAGGGCAATTCCATTGTTCTGGATATCAATCAGAACGCATACTTCGCGGGTGACACGAACTCGACAGACCTGCAGGTCTCGAAGCCTTTGCAGGCGACGAATGGCGGCGGGTTCGACGCATTCGTGACTCAATTAGGAACAGCAGTGAGCTTATCGCTCACCGGCACACTGACGCTGGGCACGAACCAGTCCTTCATCAGCGCTGGGAACCAGGCTACATTCACTTATACGGTGACGAACAATGGCCCTGACCTGGCGAACAATATCACGGTTTTGGATAATCTGAGCACTTCCGTTACAGGCGTGCCGCTGACCTTTGTCTCGGCCAGCAGTACCGCCGGAACTTGCGGCGGCGGTTCTACGAATGCCGTTGTAAGCTGCAGCCTTCCATCTCTGCAGTCAGGTTCGACAGCCACTGTCACGATCGTGGTGGCGCCTACTCCGAACAGCAACGGAACGGAAGCTTTTTTCAATGGCGGTTCGGTGCAGGTAACAGGTCCGGGCAACATTGTGCTCGCGCAAACCTCGGTTCCGGCGCAGATGTCGGACTTCAGCATGACCGTCACTCCCACCAGCGGGAGCGTACCGGTGGCGGGGGCTACGGCCACGTATCAAGTGCAACTCACCCCGCATCCCGTCTACGGAACGAACATTTCACTGGCGTGTACCGGCTTGCCCGCAGGGACTTCGTGCGCCTTCACGAACAACCCGGTGAGTCTGCAAGGCCCAGGGTCATCCACACTGAACATTCCCACCACAGTTCGGCCGCCGACTACACCTGTGGGAAGTTTGCTGACTCGACATTTCTATGCTTTCTGGTTGATGGTTCCGGGATTAGGCCTGCTGGTAGTTGGTGGCGGACGGAGCCGCAAACGGATGGCGGGAATGCTGTTCCTCTGTGTGACGTTTGGGCTGCTGTTGTTGTTGCCCGCCTGCGGCAGTCGACCCGCGCAAGCGCCGGTGAGCGGAACTCCGCCGGGCAATTACACCATCACGGTTACAGCCACATCGGGCAGCGATACCAAGAGCCAGACCATTACATTGTCAGTACCGTAACTTCAGGTATGCCCCGCAATATGACTGCAATAGAAAGGCCCACGGCGCGCCGTGGGCCTATAGTTTGATTGCTGCTTCTTCGATAAGAGCCTACGCCCCCGCCGAGAGTTTGTGGTGACCTTTTGCTTCGGCAATTCCATACTGCCGGATCTTGTAGAGCAGAGCTTTGTAGCTGATCTGCAAAATCCCGGCGGCCTGCTTACGGTTCCAGTTGGTTTGCTCCAGGGCTTTGGTGATGGCCTGCGCTTCCGCTTCATCTTTGGCCGTGCGCGCCAGGGACTTCAAGCCGCCCGCTTCCGTGCTGCGGACCGAGCCGTCGCCCGACGCGCCGACCGTACTATCGTTCCGCGGCAGCAGTTCTGCGACGGCCAGTTTCTCGTCGCCCAGAATTAAATAGCGCTTGAGAAAGTTATTCAACTCGCGAAGATTACCAGGCCAGGAATGATTCTGGCACGCTTGCAGCAACGCCGGAGAGAGCGGCAACGGCGCACGCGCGTAACGTTCGGCCATGCGCGACATGGAGTGCTTGAGCAGGATGGGAATCTCTTCCTTGCGCTCGCGCAGCGGTGGAATCTGCATGGTGAAAGCGTTCAGTCGGTAGTAAAGATCTTCGCGCAGGCGCTTGGTGGCGAGTGCTTCGGGAATGTTGATGTTGGTCGCTGCCAGAATTCGCACATCGACTTTGATGACTGAGCGGCTGCCCAGGCGCGAGAATTGCTGATCCTGTAACACGTGCAGGAGCTTGGCCTGCAACAGTGGCGGCATCTCGCCAATTTCGTCGAGCAGAATGGTTCCGCGGTTGCACAGTTCGAATTTCCCGGGCTTCGAGTGGTTCGCACCGGTGAAGGCACCCTGCTCATAGCCGAACAATTCGCTCTCGAGCAAGTCAGCAGGAACCGCGGCGCAGTTTACCTTGAGGAAGGTTCTATGGGCGCGCTTGGAAAGCTTGTGAATCAGGCGCCCGAGGACTTCCTTGCCGGTTCCGCTCTCGCCCAGCAATAGCACAGGAATGTCGACATTCGCGACTAACGCGGCTTGCGAGCGAATCTTGCGCATGGCCGGGCTGGCCGCGATGAAGAAAACGTCGTCAGAAAGTTCTTCCACTTCGCCGCTATAGGTCTGCTTTCCGTGTCCAAGGCTGAGATCGATGACCGCATCGAGTTCCGCTTTTTGAAATGGCTTGGTGAGATAGTCCTGAGCGCCCAACTTCATGGCGTGTACAACCTTGCGCGTGTCATTCACGCAGGACAGCATGACGACCTTGACGCCGGGCTGAATCTGCCGCAGTTGCTCGAGCGTCTGCAGGCCGTCGATGCCGGGCATGAGCACGTCGAGCAGCACCAGATCGGGCTGCAGCCCTTTTTCGACGCGCTGCAACGCCTCCTCTCCGGTGGTCGCGGTTTCCACTTTGTAGTCATCCACTTCCAGCAGCGTCTTGATGTAACGCAGCATGCCGGGTTCATCGTCCACCAGCAAAATTTTGGCGGTTTGCTTCATCGATTCTTCCCCTTGCTGGCGGCCGCAACGGCCGGTTTGTAAGGTATCAGGAAGGAAAACTTGCAGCCGGCGCCGGCATCACTTTCCACCCATATCTTGCCTCCCATACCTTGCACCAGACGGCGCGCGATGGCAAGCCCCAAACCCATGCCCTCCTGATTTTCGTTGCTGGGGAGGCGGAAGAAGTCGTCAAAGACTTCCAGGTGAAACTCCGCGGGAATTCCCGGGCCAGTATCGGACACGCTGACCTTCACGGAGTTGGGCTGAGTCACGTTTTGACGCCGCCGCTCGTCGGTGGAAGGCTGAGAAGCGGCGCGGCGTTCCCACATGTGCGGCTCGGCATGCAACCACACCGTTCCGCCAGTAGGCGTGAACTTGAACGAATTCTCCAGAAGGTTCGAGATGACGCGCTCCAGTTTCGGCGAATCGAAGGGAAAAACCGGTAACTTATCATTCGCCAGAAAGTAGAGCGCCAGTCCCTTCTGCTGAAAACGATTCGACCACAAGCGAGAAACTTCCGACAAACACTCGTTGATGTTGCCGGACTCGAACTGCATGCGCAGGCCGCCGGTTTCGAGAGCGCTGAAGGTGAGGAAATCCTGAATAAACTGTTGCAGACGTTTTCCGCTCGCTTGCATATCGTGCAGCACTTCGCGCTGGCGATCGTTGAGCGGACCCAACTTCTCGCTGTGGAGAACCTCTACGTAGCCATTCAAAATGGATAGAGGAGTCTTAAGATCGTGGGCGGCGGAGGCGAGCGCGTTTGTGGTGCGCTGGGAACGCTCTCGCAACTCCTTGTACTCCTGCAGCAAGTTCTCCGGAGTAGGCAAATCGGCGTCAGAAGAGAGCGCAGCAACAGACATAGTTTCCGAGGGTCCTCCGGCGTCAGAGACCAGCGTGTTCTTTTGAACAGAAGCCATGAAGAAAAACCACAGGAGTCACGGGGAGAGGAGACCGTACGCGTCGTCAAAGACGAATGCCGGTTACAAAATCGTATGTCAGGTGCAAATTGTTGTCAACGGAAAATGCAACGGAATTACCCAAGTGTAGCAAAAGGTTGCACTTTCGCGGCGCCAGAACTGGACCCGACGTCAAGGTCGAGCACGAATATAAGGCGAACATAACAACGGCGAACCGCCGTTTCTTTACGGGTTTCGCGGTCGCAGTTGCCGAGGCTACAGGCTTTGACCCGCGTTTGCTAGGTTTTTTGCAGGAGATTTGGCCCGTCAGATGCTCCCGACGGAGAGTTTAAGACTTCAAGGAGTCTGCATGAATGGAACAAGAGCGGGCACTGAGCGGCGAAAATGGGCCCGACTGCCGCTCGCGATACCTGTTTTTGTTCGCAGCCGGGACGCGAAGGGTAAGGAATTCCTCGAGTTTGCCACCGCCCTGAACGTTAGCGCGGGTGGCATGCTGGTGGCGATCCGGCGAGTCTTGCCCGCTATTGCTCAGATCCGGCTCGAAATCCCGAGTGCGCCGGTCGCATCCTTGGCACTGTTGCCGAAGGCGTCGCGAGCCTTGCGCGCCAAAGCCCTCCGCACCACGCCTGCCCAAGGCTATTATCTGCTCGGACTCAAGTTTGCACGTCCCCTCCTACTATCGGGCAACTCCCATGTCCGGCGGCGGAAGATGGCTTCCGCGGTGTGAAAAATTTTGCGCACTGGTCGGTTAGGGATGTTACTCTTGGGATCAAGCTTTGATTACTAGGGCCTTCTGCGCTGGCTCTTTGGTAAGTTGATGGTCTTCAATCACATAAGTTAGATTTAGATATTCACCAAGGGCGATTCGCCTTTTGGCTCTCCGGATGCTGGTATCAAGTCTCTCCCCCTGCGCGGTAGAAAAACCATGACAATCGGCAGTCTGAATACGCTTGTCCAACCTCTGGGAGAGATGCCGCCCGAAGCGATCGTTTTCGGGCACAGCGAGGCGATGCAGTCCGTGCGTGATCGCCTGACAAAACTGGCGGGAGCCAATGTTCCCGTGCTCATCCAGGGAGAGAGTGGGACGGGCAAAGACATTATCGCGCGCATGATTCATGCGGCTTCACCGTGGCGAAGTGGGCCCTGGGTGAAAGTGAATTGTCCGGCAATTCCGGGAACACTGCTGGAAAGCGAGTTGTTTGGCTACGAAAAAGGGGCGTTTACAGGCGCCTACGGAGCCAAACCAGGGCGCGTAGAAATGGCGCACCGGGGCACACTGTTCCTGGATGAGATCTCCGAGTTGGATATGCCGCTGCAGTCGAAGCTGCTGCAGTTGTTGCAGGACGGCCAGTTCTGCCGCATCGGGGCGCAGGCCGATAAGAAAGTGGAAGTGCGCGTAGTATGCGCGACCAACCGTAAACTCGAACAGGAAATTGAAAACGGCACGTTCCGATCGGATTTGTTCTACCGCATCAACGTGGTCAACCTGCATTTGCTTCCGCTGCGCGAGCGGGCCGGCGACATTCCCGAATTGGTGGATTATTTCCTTGAGTATCACAACCGGAAATACAACTGCCGTGCGCATGCGTTATCGAACGAACTAATGACCGACTTGCGAAAGTACCACTGGCCAGGAAACATCCGGGAACTGGAAAATCTGATCAAGCGCTACGTGATTCTAGGAAACGAAGACGTGATCGCAACCGACTTGGCGCCGCGGGATACGCATTTTTTCAATGCGGAAATTCCTGTAGACGGACAGATTTCGCTCAAAAAGCTGACTCGCCAAGCCGTCCGCGAGTTGGAGCGAAAGGTGATCCTCAAAGTACTGCAAAACTGTCATTGGAACCGAAAACAGGCGGCGCGCGCTTTGAGCATCAGCTATCGCGCCCTGCTTTATAAGATTCGCGACGCCGGCCTACCTTCGAATCGCGTCGCGAAACGACGCGAAGCCAACAATCCCAAGCAAGAAGTCGCCGCCGACTAAGGTGCTTCCTCCCCATGCCTACTGTAACCCGTGTAGATTCCGCATGCAGGTTTGCGTCGTTGCGCAGATGTTTTCACTTTTCGGTATTTCCAAACCGTGGAAATTAATGATAAGTAGTTATTTTACTGTGACTTACAAGAGGCCGAACTTTGGTACTCAAGGTGCATTGGACTCCCTGCACTTCAGTCTCGTTCTTCGCTCCTGAAGTGTAGCCACGCGTCGTTCGACAATAAGACTCGGGCGCAGTAACTCCTAGGAGACAGTAAAATGAAGAAAATCCTCTTACTCGCTGCCTTGGCACTGGCCCTGCCGATGGCGGTCTTTGCGGACAGCAGCACCGATTATGCAAACGTTGGGGGAACCCTGACTGCCTCGTCGGGGTCGAGCCCAACGCTGATGTTGAGTGGATCACAGTTGATTGCGATCACCGGGATCCCCTCAATGACATCAATCACAGGTTCCAACTTGGGCAGCGTTAGCTTCACAACCGGAGCGCTCATGTCCGGTTCTTTGTCAGGCACGTGTTCGGGACCTATGGGCAACATTCCTCCGTGCGTGGTTGCAACGTTCGCAGCTGGCGGAACGTTCATGATCACCGGCAATGGCTCTAACGGAGCTCCAAACGGCGTCATATTCACAGGAACTTTTTCGTCACCGGTGAATTTGACGCTCACGACTAACAATGCCGATGGCACGCACAGCTACAGCCTTAATGGTGCCCTGTCGGGGATGACCGCTTCGGGATTTAAGACAACTGGTTCAACCGTGCAGTTGACCATCAACACCGGACTCGGTTTCTTCAACGGCTCGGTCGGAGTGAGCAGCGGAGACACGAACATTGTTGTTCCTGAACCGGGCTCCTTGGTCCTTTTGGGAACAGGGTTGATTGGTCTGGCCGGAGTGGTCCGTCGCAAGCTGAAGGCCTGAGTCTTCTTTGCGCTTGACCGAAAACAGAACCCCGCCGCAAAGGCGGGGTTTTTATTTGGGCACAAGGGCTCGGAGTTTTCAAACGCTGCTAACCGTGAAGCTCTGACAAGGCCTTGCGGGCATCGGCATTGTTGGGGCTCAGCTTGATGGCTTTCTCCAATTGCTGGCGTGCGAGGGCGGGTTGGTTGGTTTTCTGATAGGCGAGGCCGAGATGGTAGTGGAGGTCCGCGTCATCCGGCGCGCCATGCTTCTCACCGAGCCGCAACGCTTCTTGAAACTGGCTGAGGGCGGACTGATAGATGCCTTTCTGATAGTAGGCCCAGCCAAGAGTATCAGCTGCATTGGGCGAGTCGGGCATGCCACGGCGTGCGGTTTGCGCCAGGCCCATTGCAACGTCGACGTTCCCGCCTTGTTGGAGAATCACGTACGCCAGATTGTTGGAAGCAAGCGGCTGATCGGGAACAATACTGAGAGCTTGCTGGTACATGGCCTTGGCCAGATCCCAGTCCTTCTTCTTCTCGTAGAGTTCTCCAGAGAGAACATAGAAAGAAATTTCGCGGGGATTATCTTTGATCGACTTTTGGAAAGTCGCAAGGGCTTGGTCGACGTCACCCTGCTCGGCCAGCAACTTACCTAATTTCAGCAGAGCCTCACTGTTGTTTTTATCTAGCTCAATGGCCTTGCGGAGCGCGGCCTCAGCGTCCTTGAAATCTTTCTTGCCGTCGTAAAGAACCGTCCCGAGCTGCTCATAGAAGCTGCTGTTGTTAGGAGATTTGGCGATCTGTGCGTTGGCCGCCGCAATTGCCCTGTCATATTCTTTTTGCGCTGAATAGGTGTATATGACGCCTTTGAGGGCATCAGATGAGGACGGCGATTTGTCGAGTGCCTGCTGGTAGAACTTCAAGGCTTCAGCATAGTGTTTCTGATTGAGCTGAATGTCGCCCATGAGAACGTAAGGCGCAGGATTCTCTGGCAATCTCTTCACCGCCTGATCAGCGTCCTGCTGCGCATCGCTGTAACGCTTGCGGGCCATGTCCGCGACTCCCTTCCACAGGAAGCCGTCGGCAGAAGAAGGGTCCGAAGTAATGATTTGTTGCGCGGTTTGCATAACCGCGTCCACATCGCCGCGGCGCAATTCCAGGGCAGCGAGCGACCGTTGAGCCTCGGTCAGGTTCGGACGGATGTGGACTGCAGCCCGCCATTCCGCCTCTGCCCGGCTTTCATTGTGTTGCAGCGCGAAGGCATTTCCCAACTGGTAGTGAGCCACCGGATTTTCAGCATCATTGCGGAGAGCGTTCTGGAGCGCGTCAATGGCGCCGCCCGCATCGTTGCGGCGGATTTGTATCTGGCCCTTGTAGACGAGAGCGTCCACATCCTTGGAATTAGCCTTGAGGATCTGGTCATTCAATTTCGCTGCTTCGTCGAGGCTATTTTTCAAAATCAGAAGCTGGATGTAGTTCTTCTTGACCTGCAGATCCCGGGGGTGATCTTTGTAGAGCGAAGCGTACTCGGCGGTGGCTTTGTCGAGATCGCCGGAAGCGAAATAAAAGTCGCCCAGCATGCGGTAGCCTTCGCGGTTATCGGAAAGATCCTTTTTGGTTTGGAGCAGGAAAGGCTCGACCTCGGCTTTCTTGCCTTCCTGCATCAATAGGCGAACATAGGCGGCGCGTGGGGCGGGACTCTTCGGGTCGACGTCGATGGCGTGTTTGAACTGCGTTTCGGCCTCGGAGAACCGATTGCGCGTCTGATAAAAGCCGCCCAGCGCCAGTTGGGCGTTCATAGCCTTGGGATTGACTTCGGTTGCCTTCTTGAAATTGGCCTCGGCTTGATCAGGCAGATCGGCGCGCAGTTGGAAAAGCGCGAGCAGGAGATACGAATCGGAACGGTTCGGGTCGACCGCGATGGCCTGTTGCATCTCTTGCATGGCGGCGGCGATGTTGTTTTGGGCCGAATCGTAGCTGGCCCATGCCTCATGCGTTTCCGCCGTATTGGGCTGTTTTTCCCGCAGAATGTCGAGGTGAATCTTGGCCTGCTTGAGCATGTCCGGCACCGAGCTGCCGTCAGGGTTCCTTACCGAGTCCAGGAGATTGGCGAGGTCGGTATGGGCGCGATAGTTATCGGGAGCGAGTTCCACCGTGCGCGATAACTCCTGGAAGGCGTGATTCGTATCGCCCAGCTTGAGATATGCCTGACTGAGATCGTAGTGCGCCTGCGCGAATCGAGAATCGATCTGAATGGCATTCAAGTACTGGATCGAGGCCTCCCGATATCTGCCCTCGGCGGTGTATTTTTCACCGCTGTCCAAATACTTTTGTTTGCGCACGTTGGGATCTCGCGAGCAACCGGTAACCATTGCGGTGAGAACAGAGCAAGCCAGCAAGAAACCTGCGGAAACAGAGCGACTCATAGAAAGCATTCTCCAAAGACCCATCGGGGAAGCGCACAAAAGCCAGCCTCCACGCAAGGCCTAATCATACTGCAGGGCAGTTGGCGAAAGTAGTTACTCGAGTCATACCTTGACGGGAGTTAGGGCGGAGAAATCTGATCAGCGTGGAATGTAGTTGTCGAGTAAAGGCATCACCTCGCTGGCAAAAGGAAAAACCCGCTGCTGCGCCGCGTCCGCTGTCTCGCCGGGGTACATGGGACTCGTAATTCTGACCAGGGCGCCGTCGCTGCGATTCATCTTGATAGAATCCGCGACCAGATAGAACTTGGCCCAGTATTCGCTGGCGACGCCGCGGTCGTGCGCCCAGAACCAGTAAAGAACGAACTGGCGGGCGTCTCCTTTCGCGATGAGATACCGGTTGGCAGGAAACGGTTCGTGCCCCGGCATGGTGAGGGTGATGCGCTTGTTCTCGACCGGCGCCCAACCGGATCCGGGCAGGCAGTGCTGCGGCGAGTGGATGGTGTCGCCGGCGCGCTGGCTGCGGAAGTATGCGATGAACAAATCGATATATGGCGTCTTCTGTTGGCTCTGATAGATGCGCACCAGAAAGTCCCCGGGCCCCAGGACTTCGAGTACATCCTTGTCGATCGCAACATCGGTACCGGTCCAGTCGCCTAGCTGCGCGGGAAACTGTTTCAAGGGAAGCCGTGGTGGAAAGATCTCGCTGCGGGCGCGGGCTTGCAGAAGCAGGGCGGCGCCAAGAATCAGCAAGGTTGCAACGACGAAACGCGGAGTGGAACTGCTCATGACCGGGCGCCTTCTCTCTCAGGAAATAAGATGCGGATTAGCGCGTGCAAAGCATAAAGCATGATTAGCGAGACCACGAAGATAATCCATCCCCAGGAAGCGTGGAAATATCCCTCAGCCTTGTCGGCATCCCAGTACTGCACGAGCAGTCCGGTGCCGATGATGCGGATACTGTTGGCGGCGACGGCGATCGGCACCGACGCTATAGCGAGCAGCCAGCGCACCCAGATACGCTTTTCCATCAGATATCCATAGATGATGGCGAGCGTCACCAGCGACATCAGAGAGCGAATGCCGCTGCACGCCTCGGCGACCTCAAGAGCCATCGACGGCAGGTTGATCACGTTACCTTCGCGCAGAATGGGAACTCCCAGCACCGGCAGCACCGCGGCAGCCACCTTTGAGGCAAGCAACTGCAACGGGAATGTAATCTGGTTGAAAACAATCTGTGGGATGGGAATCATCAGCAGCAGGAATGCCCACGGAAACAGCACGGCGCGAAACAGATTCCATCCCAGAAAAAGGATGACGACTCCAGCGATGACCAGCAGCAGCGAAGAGCGGTCGAGGAAGAGTTCCGCTCCCAATCGGCCGACGACGAGCACTCCCAAGCCAGCCAACAGCACGATTAGGCCAGTCCACGAGGGCTGTGGCGTGATGCGGGCAAGGCGATGACGCTCCTGCCAGATGACGAAGGCGGAGAAGAGAGGAACAAAAAATCCGTGAGAGAAATTCGGATCCGTCCACCACTGCCAGAGGAGATGCGCCAGTGTGTGCCAGTAAAGCCAGACAGAAGCGGCTGCCAGAATACCGAGCTGCCATAACGGCACCGCACTTGGCGCCGGGGATGCCGTGCGCAAGGTCGAGGGCTCGGTTTGCACCTGTGGATTCAAGCGGAATGTTGGAGAAATACCGAGAATAAGCGAAACCGCGCACCCGTGCAACGCAAACTCCTATCTATGAAGCCGTCCTGTTAACTGGAAGCTGCCGTCGCACCGAAATGGCATTCCGGTTTGGTCAGGGCGTGCGAACCTGGTTCAGAGTTCTTTTAGCTGACTGCTCGATATTCGGTGCAAAAGGGGAAGCCGCCAATAGTGTGAAAATGTTTTCCCACAAACCCAACACGCTTCGGCACTCGGCACCCTCCTTAACTTGCATTATCTCCCTCCGACTTGATTTTTTGGTCTCTAAGTTATTGAAAATATAGAGTACAATGGTCGATCCAGTTTGGTTGGTACGATCGCCGCAGTGGCCATTCTCGTGCAGTTAACGGGATGGGGATCAGCGACAGTTCGGGTAACAGTGAAGAATCAGGGGAAAGGTAAAAATGGGTAAGTTCTTACCCAATAGTGCTAGTCGGAGTGAAGATAGCGCGCCGGCTGAACCGGCCGAGCTCGCCTTTGTAGAAGGCGTGAGTGCGAGCATGCGTCCGGTGGAAGCAGTGATCCGAGAGCTTGCGCAAAGAGATGTGCCGGTTCTGGTGCTGGCCGAAGCCGGCGCAGGCAAACACGCCACCGCGCGACGAATTCATCAGATGTCGAAACGAAGCCAGCAACCCTTTCGCTGGTTTCAATGTTTAGGCTTGACGCCTGACGTTCTTGATGCCTTACGACAACGCGAGACGGCGGAGCTGGGCACGACTTATCTGGAAGAATTGGCCGATTTAAATTCCGAGTGCCAGGCACGACTCCTGGAAGCGCTGCCGGAGTTTCCGGGGAACGGTGAGGTTGGCGGTGAGCGCGCCCGGCTGATTTGCGGCAGTGCGCGCGATCTGGAAGTGGAAGTCAAACGTGGACGGCTGCGAGAGGATCTTTACTACCGCATCAGCGGCGTGTGTTTGCGGTTGCCTCCGTTGCGGCAGAGACGGGAAGACATTCCGTTCTTAATTGGCTATTTCCTACGGAAATACGCGCGCGATTTCCGCCGCGGCGTTCCCGACTTAAGCGCGCAGACCCTGCGTTTATTTCTGGATTATTCGTGGCCGGGAAACTTGCGAGAACTCGAAGATGCCGCCCGAGTGTTGGTCGCGCTGGGAGACGAAGATGTCGCCCTTGGCGGTTTGCGCGCGGTCATGCGCAAGCCGGATGCCGGAAGCAATGGCGGTGGAGTTTCTCTGAAAGCGGTGTCCCGGGCGGCTTCGCGCGAGGCGGAAAAAGAATTGATCCTCAACACTTTGACGCGCACCCGCTGGAACCGGCGGCGGGCAGCGGAAGAGTTGAAGATCAGCTACAAGGCCTTGCTCTACAAGTTGAAGCAAATCGGATTTGAAGGATACGGAGCGTCCTAGGCTCCGCGGAGAACGTATGAAGAACGTGATGAAGCTGGTGGTGCTGTTGGGATTGGGGTTGCTCGCGGGTGGGATGCTGGCGCAGTCCGCCGCTGCCAACGGCGACCCAGCTAAGAGTGACAAGCCAGAGGCCAACATACCGGAGCAGGATTCGCGCTCCGATTATGTGATTGGAGCCGATGACGTGCTGCGCATTTCGGTTTGGAAAGAGCCTGATCTTTCCGAAACCCTGCCCGTTCGTCCCGACGGGAAAATTTCGATGCCGCTGCTAAATGATATTCCAGCCGCTGGGTTGACCCCGTTGCAGCTGAAGGATTCAATCACCGAGAAGCTGAAAAAATTCATCGCCGACCCGCGCGTGACGGTAGTCGTGACCGCTATGAACAGCCAGCGAATTTTTGTGTCGGGAGAGGTGCTGCACAGCGGCCCCATCCAGTTGCTGCCGCACATGACGATTTTGCAGGCCCTATCGCAGGCGGGATTCAATCAATTCGCCAATCTGAAGGGAATCTACCTGTTGCGAACAGAGAACGGCAAGCAGGGACGAATCCCGTTCAACTACAAAGACGTGATCAAAGGCAATCATCCTGAACAAAACATTCAGTTGAAACCGGGCGACACAGTGGTGGTGCCGTAAGGCAACGCAATGAGCAAACTTCAAACCATCTGTCTGCTGGGCATATTGGCTCTCGCCGTGAGGGGCGCATGGGCGCAAGATAATTCCGCGCCTCCCTCCACAGGAGATACTCCGCAGGACACTCGTCAGGAGCCAGTGCCGGCATACGGCCAGGACAACACAGCAGCCCCGGTCAGCGAGAATCCTCCGCTTTCGGGATTGGACCTGCCATCGCTGGAGCCGCAGGCGGCGCCGTTGAGCTATCTGCAACCCGGGGCGACGGTCAGCGAGTCAGCGCTGTCGAATGCGGGCGCCACCTTGGGTGGTGGGGGAGTCAGTTCTCTCACCACTGCTGTGGGAAGCCTGACGATGAAGAAACTTTGGAGCCACTATGACTTGGCTCTCGATTACATCGGTGGCGTCGGTTACTACAGTTTGGCGGGGCAGGGCCTCGAGTCGCTGCAACAGATGGATTTCGACCAGAAGATTAACTGGAAACGGGGTCAATTATCGCTTCGCGACAGCTTCAGCTATCTGCCAGAAGGCAACTTTGGCGGCTCCTACGGGTCCGTCGGCTCGCAAGGAATCGCGACCTTGGGCAATACCGCTTTTGGAGGGTTTTGGGGTGGCAGCAGCTTGGGAAACCTGGGGTTAGCTCCTCGGGTTCTGAACGTCAGCCTGGCAGATGTTACCCAAAACTTTTCGTCCAGGTCGGCAATCACGCTGAGCGGTGGCTACGCCTTCACGCATTTTTACGGGAAGGACGTGACCGGCGCTTCGTTTATCGGCAGTTCGCAGATCACGGCTCAGTTTGGATACAACCGAACTTTAACTTCCCACACCCAAGTTGCGCTCACGTACGGGTATCAGGGCTTCGATTTCTCGGTTCTTGGATCGGCATTTCACAGCCACGTAATCCAGGGAATGTACGGACATCGGATTTCAGGTCGGTTGGATTTACTGATCGGAGGAGGCCCGCAGATCACTCTGATCGACACACAAAGCGCGGTCTGCAGCCAAGCCATCGTTGCCCCTTTCTATTGCGAGGTTTTCGGGGGAACGCTGATCTCCAAGAATGTCAAGCAAACAAACCTCGGGATCGCGGCGCAGGGGCGTTTGCGGTACCGATTTCCGAAAACGTCGCTGGATCTAGAATTTCAGCGCTTCGAGACCGGGGGATCAGGACTGTTTGCCGGGGCCCAGAGCAACATTCTGAGCCTCAACGCGAGCCGGCCGCTGTCGCGGACTGTGAGTGGATTTGTCAACGCGGGATATTCGACCAACAGCATGGTGCAACCCTTATCGTTCGAGCAGTTGATTGCTTGCGGCCGTCCAGCTTCTTCGCAAGGGGCGTGTCCGGCTAATAACGCGAATTCCTACAATTACTTTTTTTTCGGAGGCGGCCTGCAGCGGCCGTTTGGCCGGAACATTCACACGTATCTCAGCTACCAGTTCAACCGTTTGACTTTTGGCGATTCGTTTTGCGGAGCTGGCGCCTGCAATCGCACTTCGAACCAGAACCTGGTGACGTTTGGATTGGATTGGACCCCCCGGCCGATCCGAATTGATTGACTTTCGCTGATTGACTAGCGGCCGCCGAATTTTTGCGGCCTTGCTGAAAGCAAGGCGCGCGCGGCCAGAAGGAACATGAGCATGATTCAGAATCGCGATTTAACCATGGATGACTATCTGGCAATGTTGCGCCGGCGGGCGAAGGTGATCCTGATTCCCGCGTTGCTGGCGCCGATCGCTGGGTTTCTAATCTCCTACGTCTTTACCCCGAAATATACCTCGCAGTCCACCATTCTTGTGGAAGGGCAGAAGGTGCCGGACACAATGGTGCAGCCGGTGGCTACAGAAGATCTGGCGGCGCGCATCAACACGTTGATCCCGCAGGTCACGAGCCAGGCCACGCTTAAGCCCATGCTGCAGAAAATCTACGGCCCTGATAAGAGCGAACAGAGCATTGGGCAAGTGATCGACGATATCAACACCAACCAGACATTTGCGGTGGAGGCTGTGACCGCAGAACTTCCAAGCAACGGAAACGTGAGATCCGCCAGCCACGAGCCGGCCTTCAAGTTGAGCTATACCGCTTCCAATCCGCATGAGGCGCAGGAAATCTGCAGTGGTCTCACCTCGCTGGTGCTCGAGAAGAACCTCACCTACATGCAGGATCGTGCCACAGGAACGACGAACGTTTTGAGCAAGGGCATCGCCGACGCCAAGCGCAATCTGGATGACCTCGATGACAAACTTGCCGCTTTCAAGAAGCAGTATGTAGGGCAGCTTCCAGGAGACGAAGAGAACAACCTGAAAATGCTAATGGGTCTCAGTTCCCAGCTCGACGCTAATACCCAGAGGCTGAATATTGCTCAACAAGATAAGTCCTATGCCGAATCGGTGCTGGCGCAGCAGTTGGCAACGTGGAAAATGTCGCAATCCTCGACTAATCCTGACACGCTGCAAAAGCAGTTGTCCGACTTGCAGGCGCAATTACTAAACTTGCGGGCCCGCTATACCGACGACCATCCGGATGTGATCAAAACCAAAGCCGACATTGCGGAAGTGAAAAAGAAATTGGCGGAGATCAACAAAGGTACACCCGAGGCCGATGCGGTCACTGAAAAAGCATCGGCAACGGAGCCGGCCGAGATTCGGCAACTGCGGATGCAGATCCACCAGAACCAGGAGCAGATCGCCGAGTACTCGCGCGAGGAGAAGAGAATTCAGCAGCAGATCGCAGTGTTCCAGGGACGCGTGTCGCTGAGCCCGACCGTCGAAGAACAATATAAGAGCCTGACGCGTGACTACGAAAACGCCCAGAAGAACTATCAGGATCTGCTTGCCCACAAGAATAAGGCGGATTTGACGGTCAATATGACCAACCAGTCCGAGGGCGAGATGATGATTATTCTGAATCCCGCAAACCTGCCGGAGTCCCCAAGTTTTCCGAACCGCGTGATGTTTGCCGGAGGCGGTCTGGCCGCCGGCCTGGTGCTGGGAATCGGTTTGGCACTGTGGCTGGAAATGCGCGATCAATCGATTCGTACCGAAGCCGATGCCGAGGCAGCCCTGGAATTGCCGTTGCTGGCAACGGTCCCGTGGGTGGGAGCGGAGCCCGTGGTAGCCGGCAATCACAAATTAAAGTTCTGGGATCGGAATAAGAGTCCGGACGAACACAAGGAAAAAGAAACGGTTGCGCTTTAAGCCAAGCGGACTCCAGGAACGACTATGTATAAAGAGTTTTTCGGACTACGAGCGAATCCGTTCAACGTGAATCCGGACCCGCGTTATCTGTTCTTGACGCGGCACACGGAAGAAGCCCTGGCCTGCCTGACCTACGGTATCCAAAGCCGCAAGGGTTTTGTGTTGCTCACGGGAGAAGTGGGCACGGGCAAAACCACGCTGATCAACAAACTGCTGGAGTGGCTGCGTCTGCAGCAGGTGGCGACAGCATTCATCTTCAACTCCCGGTTGAACGTGCCGCAATTTCTCGATTACATGATGGCGGATTTTGGAATCCCTTCCGAATCGAAGTTGAAGAGCCAGATACTTCTGAGGCTTTACAACTGGCTGCTCGATCGCTATCGGGCGGGCGAGACCGCGGTGCTGATCGTCGACGAGGCACAAAACCTCAGCGACGAAGTTTTGGAAGAGATCCGCATGCTCACCAACCTGGAGACTTTCACCGAGAAACTCCTGCAGATTGTTTTGGTGGGACAGCCAGAACTGGAACAAAAACTGAAGCAGCCGCAGTTGCGTCAATTGCGGCAGAGGTTGACGCTACGTGCCAAGACTCACCCCCTCACGCTCGAAGAGACGAAGGCCTATGTGCAGCAGCGGCTGCGCATTGCGGGCTCCAACGGACAACTGATTTTCGAACCTGAGGCTCTGACCGCCATCCACCGCTATGCTTCCGGGATTCCACGTGTGATCAATCTCCTGTGCGAGCACTGCCTGGTAAGTTCATTCGTGGACCAGCAGAAGGTGATCGGACCGGCGGTGGTGGATGCGGTGGCGCGGGATTTCGATTTAGGCGACAACATAGCGCTTGGCGTACAAACGCCGCCGCCAGCGCCTGCTCCAGCCGCGCCGAACGGCAATGGGGAAAAATTTGATCTGGTAGACGCCCTGCGATCTCTGGCCACATTGGCCGATCGTTTGCGCGAAGAAGACAAAGCCGTACCCGAGGAGAAGAAGCTATGAGCCGAATTCATGAAGCACTAAAGAAAGCCGAACAGGAGCGGGCAGCCAACCAGGGTGGCTCGATCTCGCCCGGTTTCGTGACGACTCCGGTGGACGATCCTCAAGTCTTCGCTCACATACCCCCATCGGGCGTGACTCCGGCGGATGTTCCGAACATTGCCACCTTCGGCAGTTCGTTCAACGTCGATACACTTCTGGCCCGCAGTGCGCAGCTGGAATGGAAGCCTGATCCCTCGACCATGCTCTTCCTGAATGGCGATGACGGGGTTCGCGGCACGGAAGAGTTCCGCACTCTGCGGTCGCGCCTGTATCACTTGCGGGAGAAGATGCCGTTGAAAAAGATTCTGGTCACCAGCGCGCTGCCCAAGGAAGGCAAATCTTTTACCTCGTCGAACCTGGCGCAGGTCGTGGTGCGGCAGCACGGGCGACGGGCGCTGCTCATAGACGCCGACCTGCGCGCGCCGCGCCTGCACCTGATGCTGGGGACAAAGTCCGATCCGGGACTCTCCGACTACCTGCTGGGGAAAGCTGACGAATTTTCGATCATGCAACGGGGAGCGCTGGAGAATCTGTTCTTCATTCCCAGCGGCACCGGCGCCCCGAATCCAGCGGAATTGATCGGCAACGGGCGGCTGAAGATGTTGCTGCAACGAGTGGAACCGCTGTTCGACTGGATCATCATCGACTCTCCACCCGCCGTTCCGGTATCCGATGCGAGTGTGCTGGCTAAAGATTGCGATGGGGTGGTGCTGGTGGTGAGGTCGAACTCGACGCCAGTGGATTTAGCCCGAAAAGCTCGCCAGGAATTTCCGGATGAGACGCTGATTGGCGTGGTACTCAACGGGACGAGCGACGATGCGATGCCTTACGCCCACTACTATTACGACTCGTACAACAGTAAGGCCGCCACAACCAAGGCCTAGGAGAGTCAGCAGTGATCCGGCTTTTCAACGTCTATTACCCGGTACGAACGTTGGTGCTTCTGATCGTCGAGGCCCTGGTCGTGGGCCTTTCGTTTCTGCTGACGGTCTGGTGGCAGAACCAGGAGACGAGTTGGATCCTGTTTAACGTCCAGGGCGGGTATGTGAAGATCGTTTGTGTCACAGCGATCGTCTTGCTGCTCTCCCACGGATTAGACCTGTACGACTCCTCCAGCACAGGCGAGAAATGGGACCAGATTTTCCGCCTGTTCACGGTGTTGGGCCTGGTCGCCTTTGCTTTGGCCGCAGTCGATCTGATTTATCGCTATTTTCTGCCGGGCCGCGTTTTTCTTCCCGGAGCCAAATGGGGGCTGCTGGTTTTGACGGTCATGCTTCTGGGCTGGCGAGGGGCTTATTCCTGGATCGTGCAGCAGCCCTATTTTCGCGAGAGAGTGTACGTTCTCGGCACCGGGGATCGAGCGTTGCGCCTGTTGAACGGGCTGCGGCAACGCTCCGAACTCGGCATCGAGGTCGTGGGATGGACGGGAAATATCCAAGGCGCCTTGACGCGGGAAACCGCGGCCAGCCATCTCCTGGGCCTGGCGCGCGAGAAGGGCGTGCATCGCGTGATTGTCGCGATGCCGGACCGGCGAGGTACGCTCCCCGTCGAGGAGTTGCTGGAATTGCGGTTGAGCGGAGTAAAGGTGGAGGAGGCGACCTCCTGGCTGGAGAAAATGTCAGGACGAATCGAAGTGGAACAACTCTATGCCAGCTGGATGATTTTTGCCGAAGGATTCCGTTTCAGCACGTTCTTCCGGCTGGTACGCCGAGGATTGAATTTTTCGCTCGCCCTACTTGGCCTGCTTCTCTCGCTTCCGCTGCTTCCTTTCATTTGGCTGGCGGTTAAGCTGGGCTCTCCGGGTCCGGCCCTTTACCGTCAAAAACGTGTTGGCAAGCGCGGCGTGACTTTTTATTGCTACAAATTCCGCACTATGCGTCAGGATGCGGAGGCAGATACCGGCGCGACCTGGGCTTCAGATGACGATCCTCGCATTACCGGGGTGGGGAAAATTCTGCGCGTGACCCGGCTCGACGAGATTCCCCAGTTGTGGTGCGTGCTGAAGGGGGACATGCATTTCGTGGGGCCGCGTCCGGAACGGCCAGAATTCGTGGAATGGCTTACCAAGGAGATTCCGTATTACGGTGTGCGCCACGTGGTGCGCCCCGGAATCACAGGCTGGGCACAGGTGCAGTACAAGTACGGCAACACTTTGGAAGATGCGCGGGAAAAGCTTCAGTATGACCTGTTCTACATCAAGAACGCTTCGGTGGGACTCGATCTCTTGATTCTCTTCCAGACCATTAAGACGGTCCTGCTGGGTCGGGGGGCAAAATGACGTGGGGGTTCTGGCTGGCGGCGGCTGTGATTGCCTACGCCTACGTCGGCTATGCGGGCTGGTTATGGCTGCGAGCAATGTGGCGTCCCTGGCCAGTGAGGCGCGGTCCAATCGAACCCTCGGCGTCAGTAGTGATGGTGGTGCGCAACGAAGAAGCTGTGCTGGCGCAGAAGCTGCGCAACTTATTGGAGCTGGATTATCCGGAAAATAAACTTCAGATTGTCGTAGTTTCGGATGGCTCAACCGATGGTACGGAATCGATTCTGCGCGAACACGCCAGGAATCCGCGAGTGCATGTGATGCTCAACCAGTTGCCCGGTGGCAAGGCGACGGGACTGAACGCAGGTGTAGGCATTAGGCAAGGCGACATTATCGTCTTCACCGACGCTCGGCAGGAGATCGAACGCGGCGCCATTCGCTTGCTGATGGAGAATTTTGCGGATCCTGAGGTTGGCGCAGTGAGTGGCGAACTCATGTTGGGCGACCCCGGCGCAGGTGAGTCGGGCCGCGGAATGGGCCTGTACTGGCAAATCGAAAAACGAGTGCGTGAACAGGAAGCGGCCTCGGGGTCCGTGGTGGGCGCGACCGGCGCGCTCTACGCCGTGAGGCGGGAGTTGGTGGTTGATGTCCCGCCCGAGACGATTCTGGACGACGTATTCATTCCGATGAATGTAGCCCGACAACGCTTTCGAGTGGTATTCGATGAGCGAGCCCGAGCCTGGGATCATCCCAACTTGGGCACGCAGCGCGAGTTCCGCCGAAAGGTGCGCACCTTGACCGGAAACTACCAACTGCTCCAGTTGGCGCCCTGGTTGTTGCGGAAGGAAAATCCGCTGCGCTTCGAGTTCATCAGCCACAAGTTGATCCGGCTTGTAGTTCCATTTGCCTTGTTGGTCACGATAGCCGCGTCGGCGTTTCTCTCCGGGCCGTTCTACCGCGCCGCCTTCTGGATGCAAGTGGGTTTCTATGGGCTGAGCTTGCTGGGATGGACTAGATGGAACCTTGGTGCAGTCTCGCGACTGAGCGACGCCGCCTTCACATTTGTGGCGCTGAACGCCGCTGCGGTGGTGGCATTTGCGAATTTCGTCACCGGACGCAAGACGATCTGGATGCGTCCGATTGTGCAACGCGAGATTAAGGCCTGATGCGTTTAGGAGAGAGAAGTTAATGGCGGTTCTTGAAAAACATCTTCCTGCAGCCAGGCTCCCTCAGCGGTTTGCGCTGAAGAAGGAGCCCCTGGCAGGTGCGTTTTTCTGGCTCAGCGCCTTTTACGTGGCGTATTGCGCCCGTCCCACCGACTGGATTCCCGGGCTCGGGAATGTTCCTGTTGTGAAGATTTCGGGGGTCTTCGCTCTGATCGCGCTGTTGATGAGCGCGGGAAGATCCCGACGCCGCTTGCGCGACTTGCCCAGGGAGGCGATTTATTTTCTCGCCATCATCTGTTTGCTCTTCGTTTCCGCCCTCGTGAACCCGATTTGGAAGGGCGGTGCTTTTTTCGGGACCTTGGATTTTTCCAAGGCTTTGGTGGCGTGGGTGCTGATTTACCTGGTGATCACCAGCTTCGCGCGATTGCGACGACTTATTTTCATTCAGTCGGCGTCGGTCGCGATGATCACCTTGGTCTCCGTTGTCAAAGGACGAAACTATCCCCGGCTGGAGGGTGTGATTGGAGGCATGTACTCCAACCCCAATGATCTGGCATTCGCAATCGTACTTTCCCTGCCGTTTTGCTTCGCGTTTCTCTTGGGTACACGCAGCATTCCGCGAAAAATCGCATGGGCAGCGGCGATGCTAGTGATGTGTGCGGCCCTGTTTATGACTGCGTCGAGGGGCGGATTCATCGACCTGGCGGTCACGGGCGCGGTTTGCCTATGGATCTTTGGCATCAAAGGAAAACGAATTCACCTGATTGTGGCTGCCGCCGTGGTCTTGTTGGTGCTTGGCGTGGTTGGCGGGGGAAAGCTGAAAGAACGCTTCTACGCGATCTCGGCCAACAATGTGAACAACGATCTTGATGAGAGCGCATGGGGTTCTTACCAAGAACGACGGCAGTTGATGACCGATAGCCTCAAGGGGGCGGTGCGCTATCCCATCGGAATGGGGCTGGGCAATTTTACTGTCTATTCGGGAACGTGGCGAGAAGTTCACGTCGCCTATCTTCAAATTTTAGTGGAAGGCGGATTTGCCAGCCTTGTGCTTTACTTGCTTTTCTTTGCTCGCGGCTTCAGCAATCTCAAAAAGTTGCGGCAATTGCCGGTCCACGATCCTCAGGTCGATCTGCTTGCGGGAGCCTTGTATGCGACTCTAGTCGGATTCATTGTGGGAGCCTGCTTTGCGCCCGAGGCATATCAGTACTTCCCGTATTTTGCTGTAGCCTACACCTCTGTGTTGTTGGCGATCGTTAAAGAAAAAGAAACAGCAGAAGGTTCTGAGGCCGCCTTACAGGATCAACCTCAACCAAAGTGGCGATCGCGGCCGCGATTAGACGGTGGCGTTCCGCTCCGCGGTGGCGCAGTCCCGCGAATACCTGCATTGCTCCGAAACCGGCGGTGACAAAGACGATGCCAAGATCGGTTTCGCGGCGTGGAGAACCTTCATGTGCGGCATAGCGGGAGTCGTCCACACTCACGCTGGCCATGTGGCGGATGACGCCACTGTTCACCGGATGTGCGAAGCCATCGTGCATCGCGGTCCCGACGACGAAGGAATATTTGTCAAAGACGGCGTTGGACTGGGAATGCGCCGGCTCAGCATTATCGACCTGTCTGGTGGACATCAGCCGGTTTTCAACGAAGACAAAACCATCTGGATTGTCTTCAACGGAGAAATCTACAATTTTCCCGAACTGCGCGGCGAGCTCGAAGAGCGCGGACACCGCTTCTATACCCACACCGATACCGAAGTAATCGTTCATCTATACGAGGATATTGGAGCAGATTGCGTCGAGAAGCTCCGGGGTATGTTTGCCTTTGCGTTGTATGACGAGCGCCAGGGCAAGCTCTTGATGGCGCGCGATCGTCTGGGAAAAAAGCCATTGCATTACGCGCTCACGCGCGGCCGCCTGTTTTTCGGTTCGGAGATTAAGTCGATCCTGGCGGTGGCTCCTGAACTCGCCGACGTAAATCATGAGGCGCTTCTCCAATACATGTATTTCGGATATGTCCTCGATCCGGATACCTCTTTTCTTCCGATTCAAAAGCTGTCGGCCGGGCACTTGCTTGAGTTCCAAGCAGGCGAGATCAAGATTCGGCAGTATTGGGATTTGCCCGAGTACGGCACCCACCAGCCGCGCAGCGAACAGGAATGTTTGGAGGAACTTGAATCGCGCCTGGCTGAGGCGGTGCGGATCCGCTTGATTGCCGACGTTCCCTTGGGCGCGCTGCTCAGCGGAGGCACCGACTCCTCCACCGTGGTCGCGCTGATGGCGCGGGCGACTTCCAAACCGGTGAAAACTTTTTCGATCGGTTTCAGTCACGACGATTTCAACGAAGCCCGCTATGCCCGAATCGTCGCCCAGCACTTCGGTACCGAACACCACGAGATGATCGTGGAGCCCGACGTTCTGGAAACAGTCGAGACGCTGACCAGTTCCCTCGAGGAACCCTTTGGCGATTCCTCGATGTTGCCCACGTATTACGTTTCCAAGATGGCGCGCAAGCACGTGACCGTGGCGTTATCGGGTGACGGGGGCGACGAGATATTTGCGGGATACGAGCGTTACGGAATCAATCTTCGACGCAGGATCTTCGAGCGTGTTCCGCTCTGGGCGCGGAGTTTATTCAGGAAGCAAGTCTTTCCGCATCTGCCGCCAAATATGCGCGGCCGAAGATACTCCTACAACATCACCCTGCCCTGGCGGGAACGATACGTGGACAGCATTTCGTTCATTCCGTCATTTGAAAGGGATCTGCCGCTCTTGTCGGACGAATTTCGGGAGATGCTTGCCACCAGCGCGAATCCGGAAAACCTGATGTATCAATATTTCGATCAGGCCCCGACGAAAGATCCTGTCAGTCAGATGTTGTACGTCGATACTAAAACTTACCTGGTGAGCGACATTTTGACCAAAGTTGATCGAATGAGTATGGCAACATCTCTGGAAGTGCGCGTTCCTCTGCTCGATCATTTATTTGTGGAATGGGTCACAGGGCTGCCCATCGAATGGAAGCTGCGCGGAGGACAACAAAAATATATTCTCCGCAAGCTGGCCGCACGAGTTGGAGTTCCGGCGGAGGTTCTGGACCGTCCAAAGCAGGGCTTCGCCCTGCCGTTGGTTCACTGGATTCGCAATGAACTGAAGGAGTTGATCCTTTCGGTTCTGCTCGAGCCGCGAACTCTTCAACGAGGATACTTCAATGCGGGGGGCGTGAAGCGGTTACTCGACGAACACTTTCGCGGTCGTCGCGACCATTCCGGCGAAATCTGGCGATTGCTCATCTTCGAACTGTGGCACCGAAACTTCCTGGAAAAAATCCGGACGGCGGACGGGGACGCTGAACCCTACCGCGTCACCAGCGTCGCCGGGAACCTCGGATGAAATCGGTAGAGCAGCACGAATCTATCGCGGCAGCGCCGCAGAATGTTTCCGCGAAACAGCCGAATCCCACTTTCTCTTCGTCTTTCCCCAGCCCCATTTTTCTCATGATTAATAGCCTGGAAACGGGGGGCACCGAGCGCCAGTTTGTGGAGGTTGCGCGCGCGTTTAGGAGCGGCGGCAGTTCTGTGGATTTGGGTTGCATCCTGAAGAAGGGATCTTTTCTCGATGCCGCAGGCCTCGAAGGCTTTGCCGAGTTGCATCACTTTGGAGTCGGGCGCAGTCTTTATGGACTCCAATCCATCCGCAGTCGCTGGCGATTGATGCGGCATCTGCAGAAGTCAGAGTTCGCAGTCGCACACGCCTTCGATTTCTACGCGAATTTGATGCTGATTCCAGCTGCAAAGCTGGCGCGAGTGCCGGTTGTAATTGGCAGCCACCGGCAACTCGGCGACCTTCTTACTCCTGCAAAGTTCAAAGCGCAGTTAGCGGCGTTTCGCTGGTGTGACCGGGTGGTATGTAACTCGCAGGCGGCCGCAGATCGTCTGTCGCAAGCCGGCCTGCCGGAGCACAAGTTGGCGGTGATCGGCAATGGACTGCCGGCGGATGCGTTCGCGAAAACTGTACCAGCTTTGGAGCGCCGTGAAGGAGTTCTCCGCGTCGGAATGATTGCCCGGATGAATGCGGTTTACAAAAACCAAGGCGGGTTTCTGCGCGCCGTCGCGCGAGTGGCAGAAAGATTTCCCAGCGCGGAATTCCTGCTCATCGGCGACGGCCCGTTGCGTCCGGAACTAGAAGCCCTGGCAGCCAGCCTCGGCCTTCAGAGCCGAGTTCGCTTCCTTGGAGACTGCCGCAATATAACCGCGATTCTCGCCAGCCTGGATGTTTCCGTGGTGCCGTCGATTTCGGAAAGCTTATCCAACGTCATGCTGGAGTCTATGGCCGCGGGCGTGCCGGTCGTGGCGACCTCGGTGGGTGGGAATGTTGAACTGGGCGGGGACGGGCGGGCGTTGCTGGTTTCGCCCAACGATGAAGAAGCTCTCGCCGCTGGAATGGAGCGCGTGCTGGGCGACGATGCGCTGAGGCAGGAGATATCTTACCGGGCGCGGCAATTCGCGCTGGCCAATTTCAGTGTTGAGCGAATCCGTGAGCAGTACAACGAACTTTATTCCGACGTTCTCGCGAGCCGCCGCCAGCGCAGAGGCACGCGCTCCTTCCCCCGCGCCCCCATCGCTCGTTCTCGCGTTCGCGTGGCTTTTGTAGCACCTAGTTTGCGTTACGTGGGCGGTCAGTCCGTGCAGGCGGACCTGCTTATGCGAAATTGGAAGGACGATCCGGACGTGGAGGCTAGTTTCGTCCCCGTCGACCCGCCCTTTCCATTCAGGCTGCGCTGGGCCGAGCGCGTGCCATTCTTACGCACGATCGTTCGCGAACCGCTGTATGCACTATCTCTGTGGAAGAGCTTGAAGGACGTTGATGTTGCTCACATATTCTCGGCTTCCTATTCTTCTTTTCTGTTGGCGCCGCTGCCTGCGTGGCTGGCCGCACGTCGACGCGGTAAGAGAACGCTCATCAACTATCACAGCGGAGAATGCCGCGACCATTTGCAGCGCTCTTCCACGGCGCGCCGCGTGCTGAGAAAGACTGACCAACTGGTCGTGCCTTCTGGATACCTCGTTGATGTTCTCGCAGAATTCGGTCTGTCGGCCCAGGCGATTCCCAACGTCGTGGACCTGACGCAATTTTCGTTTCGGCAACGACGGCCACTCCGCCCTCACCTCGTCTGCACGCGTGGCTTTCATCCCTACTACTGCGTCGACGTTGTAATGCGGGCATTCGTCGAAGTGCAGCGCATCTTCCCGGATGCGCAGCTCGATCTGGTCGGCGGGGGGGCGCAGGAGGCAGAAGTTCGCGCTCTCGTAAGTAGCACGAAGCTGGCAGGTGTCAACTTCAAGGGTGTTGCCCCGCACCGTGAGATTGGCCGCTTCTACGACGAGGCTGACATTTTCATAAACGCGTCCCGCGTCGACAACATGCCAATCTCGGTTCTGGAAGCATTTGCTGCAGGAACGCCGGTGGTCAGCACCACTGCTGGGGGAATTCCGTACATGGTCGAGCACGGACGCACCGGATTGCTTTCACCCGTGGGAGACGCGGCCGCACTGGCGCAAAATGTAATCCGGGTTTTACACGATTCCGAATTGGCCGAGCGGTTGGTTACGAATGCTCGGCAGGAGGTGCAGCGCTATTGCTGGCCAGTGGTTCGGAAACAGTGGCTGAAAGTATATCGAGCCTTAGCCTCTGGTGAAATCAAAGAGGGCACGGCCCTCAGTGCTGAGCCGGAGCAGGTTGCCCAACCTTAATGCGACACAGCCGAAACCGGCTCATGTTCTTCCTTTTCCAAACATACCCGGTGCCACAACTCCAGGTTCAGCAAGCGCCAGATGCGGTCGTAATGGTCGCGATAGCCAGATCGATGTTCCTCAAATAACTTCTCGACCGCCGAACGCTGGAACAGCTCGCGCTCCGTGCTCCGCGGTTCGAGAAGCAAGTTGCGAATCCAATCCAGCCGAGGCCCGGCCAGCCAGCGGCTCCACGGCGTGGGGAAGCCCAGTTTTTGCCGATACAGAATGGAGTGCGGCAGCAGATCCTCGACAGCTTTTTTCAGAATGCGCTTTCCTGCGAAACCTCCGAGCTGCAGATTCTGTGGAATGTTCGTGGCAAATTCCACCAGCCCATGGTCGAGGAAGGGAACCCGGCTCTCGATTGATGCAGCCATGCTCATGTTGTCCTGCTTCATTAGCAGTTCCACCAGGTAAGTCTTAATGTCGGTGTAGAGGAGACGATGCAGCATCTCACCGGAGGAATGTTCCCAGTTGTCCAGAACATGCTCATAGGCCGCCCCGGCTGCGATCTCCCTGCGCACCTCGTTGGTAAGTAATCCGGCTTGATCGTTCTCGCTGAACGCGGAAAAGAAATTATCAAAATAAAAAGAAGCCCATGAGTTGCCGTTGCGGGCAAGAAAGGTGTGCGACAATTTGCGGCGGACGGAAGCACTGATCCAAGTTGAATCTGCGATCGCGCCGCGAACTGCCCCGCGAACCACATCGGGTGTCACTCGCCGGTAGATGCGATCCCAGGCCGCATTCTTGAGAGTAAAAGCATATCTGGAGTAGCCGGCCAACGTTTCGTCCGCTCCCTCGCCGGTCAGCACTACCTTCACTCGTTCCTGTGCGAGTTTCGCCACAAAATAAAGAGCAACGCTGGAAGGCCAGACGATGGGCTCGTCCTCGTGCCAGATAAGATGCGGCAGGCGGTCGAAGAAATCCTGCTCGCTAACCAGAACTTCGTGGTGCAGCGAGTTCAGATGATTGGCGACAACGCGAGCGTAGGGCAGTTCGCTATAGGCGTCTTCCGTGTAGCCCACCGAGAAAGTCTCGACCGGAGCGCGGCGGATTTTTGTCATCAACGCGGCCACGGCGCTGGAGTCGACGCCGCCGCTGAGAAAAACGCCGAGCGGCACATCGCTCATCAGGTGGCTGTTCACCGCTTGTTCCAACATTTCCCGGTAAGTCTCAATGTAGTAACTCTCCGGGCGCGATTCATTTTGTGTCGCGGCCAAATCCCAGTAACGCTCGATCTTGACCTGCCCGCTCGCTTCAACCTGCATCCAGTGACCCGGCATCAGTTTGCGAATGCCGCCATAGAACGTTTGTTCGCTGGAAAGATATCCGAAGGCCAGATACTCAGGCAGAATCGTCCGATCAAACTGCACAGTGGTTCCCGGGAACGCGAGGAGTACTTTGATCTCAGAGCCGAAGATGATTCGCTCAGGCGTCAGTTGGTAATAGAGCGGTTTTATGCCCAGCCGGTCGCGCGCGATGAAAAGGCGTTGCGTGCGCGCGTCCCAGATGGCGAAGGCGAACATGCCACGCAGGTGCTGCACACAATCCGGCCCATATTCTTCGTAGAGATGAACGATGGTTTCCGTGTCGCTGTGGGTGCTGTATTGGTGGCCGAGCGACTGCAACTTTTCGCGCAGTGCGGCGTGGTTATAGATTTCACCGTTGAAAACAATCCAGACCGTGCCGTCTTCGTTGCTGAGCGGCTGATGTCCGGTCGCGAGATCGACAATGCTGAGGCGCCGCATGCCGATTCCCGCGGGCCCGGAAGTATAGATTCCCTCGTCGTCCGGGCCGCGATGGACCATGGCGGCGCACATCCGCCGCAGAGTTTCTGGCTCAACTCTCGCGCCTCCGAATTGCATGACCCCAGTAATGCCGCACATTTGCTTATTCTTTAAATCACAATTTCTGAATCGAGCAGGCTCGCGGTAAAAGATCGAGCAGCAGCCTCATCGGAGCAGGACAATTGACGTTGGCCACTTCGGTTCGTCCATTCCAGGGATTGTAGAGTCGAATCATGCGAGATCAGTTCCTCACCTCGGAACTGCGCGAAACTTCCCCCGCAAAATACCAGATGCTCCACTCGCTGGTTCCTCACACAAAAATATAGGAACCTCGCATTACTCGTCCACGGACCAAAGTGCCATGTACCTCGCTGCCCTTGATCAAAAATCATCCAGTGCCTCGCACCGTCGTCCTCATAACGGTAGGCTGCTCCCGGCGCTGCGGCGGCCTCGGGCTGGCGTTGTTCGCGCGTAAATGATCCGGCTTCTTTCGGCGCTCCAACCGTGGGGGCGAGCAGAACTGCATGCTCTGCTGGAAGTCCAACCCGCGCCCGGTAGCGCACCACAGGCGCACTCAGCTTCGCGCCATAAGCCGGCGAGACATGCTCCGAGAATAACTCTGATTTCCATTGCGCATCGCCGACCGGAACAAGCGCGAGACGCTTTGATGCTCCCGGACTGTCCGACGTTGAAGCGGCAATAAAATTGTTGGCGTCCGGTACGACCTCGACCTCCGGAGCAAAATGCCAGAAGATTTCGAGGAGATGCGAGCCTTTTCCCTCAGCCACATCGCGCACAAGCCAGAAGTTGCCGTTCAAATGAAATACGAACCGCCGGTGGCGCACCGGTTCCGGCAGCCGCTCATAGCCGGAATGAGATCCCGCAAATAAGGTGAACGTGCGTCCAACAGTCCACAAGTCCGCCTGAGTATCTGGAACCGCGCTCCAGGCAAAAGGGCCGGCGGCTTCTGCCTGATCGATGCCATCAACCACCAGAGTGTTATGCGCGCGTGTTCCGCGAAACGCGTTCCGCTCATTGCCGCTGCCGATGTAGCAATATGTTCCCGGATCGACGAGCCAGCGGCGGCCGCCGAAAGCCAATTTGATGCTCAACGCATCCGCGTGGCCGTGGCCGCTGCGTCCGGCGCCCTGTGGCCCAGCGTCAATGACCATCTGCTGCGGAAATGGCTCTGAACTTCCCGCGACGAAAAGCCCTCCGTCCTGGAAAGACTGAGATGTGCAAGAACGCGATTCCGCTTGTTGTGCGGTGGAAACTAGCGCCTGTTCTCCGAACAGCCAAATCGCCTCTTCGGTTAGGGGCGCCCTGGCCCGAAGGCTATCGTCGTGAAAAAGCGCAGCTCCAATCGCTAGTGGATCCGTCATATGTTCAGCGCGATTGCGTCGCGGATTGAAAACTCTCCCGCCATCATCGTCGCCAAAGCCGTCTGGAGGCGCGGCTTGTGCAAGCGCCTCGATCACCGCCAGCATCTTGTGAAGAGTAGGATCGAAGCCCTGAGGGCTGTCAATCCCATTTCGCATGGCCAATAAGCGGGCGTGCAGGAAAAAATCAAGCGCATAGACGTGATAGTACAGCGATTGCTCAAAGTAAACGCCGTCCGGTCGCACCTGCCGGATAATCTCTTCCTGAACAATTTTCCAGCCCTTCTTTTTCCAGTCGTCGGCAGCCGAAATTTGCGGACAAAGCGTTCCGATAAAAAACAGCGCCACCGCCTCTCCCAGCAGATGCGTGTTCGGAGAAAAATAAGTGGAGAGGTATCGCTCAATATGGCGGCCGTTCAATGCCAAGGCATGAACAAGGTCATTCTGGAAACTGTCCGTCGCCGCAGGACACTCCGCCAGCAGATGCAGCAGCCAAATCCAGGACAGGCTGCGGAATGCTACCTCAAGGCTGCTTGCCCAATTCACTCCAAGCGGATAGTGATTGGCACGCTGCCACGAATACCACTGCGCGAGACTTTCCTGCGCGTATGCCTCTTGTCCGGTAAGCAGCCAGGCCTTCGCCAATGTGACCAAATGCTGGTGTCGACTCAACTCCCAGGTGATCTTATGATCGCCGACCTGGGCAAAATCGAGAAAGTTGATTTTGAACCAGGGTATGAGCGGTGAGCGCATTCCATGCACCGCATCGAGATGCCAGTCGATTTCGGCGCCATAGTCGACGTCTCGGTACCCCAACAGCCGGAAACGATGGCGGCAAATTTCCTTTGCTTCCGCCACAATCTCCTCCGCCTCGTCCGGCAAGTGTTCTCTCAGCAGGACAACGCGCTGTGAAAGTTCGTTCGCGGAAAAGAAAAAGTTCCCGGGAAGGCCGGAAGTGCTATTGAGTCCGTTTCGTCCCGGTTGGACGCCGATTTTCGACAACGTGACATCCAACCGCTTGGAGACTTCCTGGCGCACACGAGTCTCGAGTTCGTTCCAACTCATGTTCGACAAAGCTGACCAGATTCTTCTTCCGCTGACGGCCACATCCAGAGTTTATCCTCAAGTTCCCGGTATACTCCAATCGAGATAAGGAACATTTGTGGGGAAGAAAACCTTGGTCACCCTCGAATCGGCCAAAAAACTGGCATACTAGAAACTCGCGTTTGACGCGGCATTGATGCCTTGGAGGAACTAAAGCTTGGGGTTATCGATCAGCGTGTTTGGTATGGGTTACGTGGGTTCGGTGAGCGCGGCATGCTTTGCTCACGTGGGGCATCGGGTGATAGGGGTCGACGTTAACCCCGCCAAAATCGAGATGATGGCCGCAGGCCGGAGTCCCATCATTGAAGCGCGCATGAGCGAATTGGTGGCGGAGGGGCATCGGGCTGGGCTGCTGCATGCCACTACTGACTCCGTTGAGGCAATCCGTAATTCTGAAATTTCTTTTGTCTGCGTCGGCACTCCCAGTTTGCGCAGCGGCAAGCTCGATCTGGGCTATGTTGAACGAGTGGTGCATGAGATCGGCGCCGCCCTGAAACAGAAAAATTCCTACCACGTAATCGTGCTGCGCAGCACGGTCCTGCCCGGTACCACTGAATCGCTGGTCATTCCGACGGTCGAGAAGGCCAGCGGTCTCCGCGCAGGCAAGGATTTCGCTGTTTGCTATCACCCCGAATTCATGCGCGAAGGCAGCGCGGTCGCTGATTTTCTTCAACCTCCTTACACTGTGCTCGGCGCGCAGGATCCGGCGCATCTCGCCTTGGCGCGTCAACTCTATAAAACCATCTCCAGCCCGGTCTACGAGACCAGCATTCCGGTGGCTGAGATGGTGAAGTACGTGTGCAACGCATTCCATGCGGTGAAAATTGGATTTGCGAACGAGGTTGGTACGCTGTGTAAGAGCCTGGGAGTCGATACTGAGACGGTCACGAAAATCTACACCTCCGATACTAAGTTGAATATTTCACCAGCTTATCTCTCGCCGGGATTCGCTTTTGGCGGATCATGTCTCCCCAAGGATTTGCGTGCCCTGTCGCATCGCGCCAAAGAACTCGACTTGGGGCTGCCTCTTCTGGAGTCGGTTCTGCCAAGCAACACGCTGCACATCGATCGAGCTGTGGATGCGGTATTGCGGACCAATAAGAGAAAAATTTCGTTTCTCGGGCTAAGTTTCAAGTCCGGGACCGATGACCTTCGAGAGAGTCCCCAGGTGCAGATGATCAAACGACTGCTAGGCGAGGGCATTCAGGTCCGGGTTTGGGATCGAGACGTGTCCCTGGGGCGCTTGGCCGGATCGAATCGCCAGTATATTGAGGAAGTCATTCCCCACATTGGTTCTTTGCTTTCCGCCGATCTTGAAGAAGTAGTACGAGGTGGTGAGGTTGTGGTCATCGCCACCAAGGTTGACAAAGACCAGTTGGCCGGCTGCCTGGGTCGTGATCAGATCGTGATCGATCTCATCAATTTGGCGGTGGCGGGCCGACCCACGACAGGCGCCTCTTATCAGGGGATTTGCTGGTAGGGATTCTCCCGCGCCGGTTCTAAACGATCTTCCCAGGCCTCATTTCAGCTCGACCACGAAAACATCCGTCCGATATTCGCCATTCGGTGTTTTTCCAAGTTCGTCTTCCCAGTCGGATGTGAACATGAAGAAGCGTCCATCCTGCGAGACATTTCCCCGCGGAGTTGACCAGAAGCCGTTGCGGGCCGTGCTGTAGGTATGCGCAAAACGCCAAACCGTCGACGCCTTCCCATCCGTCCGCGCGCAATCGATTTCATTTTCCCAGGGACCGGCCACCACCAAAGCAGCCCCGGGCTTGTCCGGGTTGGTCGGTTGGTAAGTCGAAAAGCACACCGGGGCGGAATCATCCGGATTCACATTGTTCCATGTGAGATGAGAATCGTACCAAGGTCCCTTGTCAGGTTGCAGGCCGCTGATTAGCGGAGTTGTGCTCGCCAAATTATTTAGCGGCCTCGACCACAGGTCCATGGGATGGCCCATAGCAGGTGCAGCCAGAACGTGCGAGTAGCCCAGCACCTGGTGTCCGCCGCAAGCCCGGGGGCAGGCTTGCACATTCAGAGTGTCCACTTCCCAAAGCACCCAGTCATGGCCGACCAGACTGCGGCCTGGTCTCATGTCCACGAACTTTCCAGATTTTGACATGCGGGCGTTATGCAACAAGAGGCGGTCGGGAGCCGAAATCGTACCCGTGGGTCCCCACTGCCCGCCGACTTCGCCAGTGCGCGTGTTCAGCCAGCGGCATCCCTTGGTTCGGTCGTAAATATAGACCATGTAATATTCGTCCTGTTGCGGTCCCAAGGTTTCCATGAAGCGATTGTCATCAGCGCTGACCGTGATCGAGCTTCCATAGTCGCTCGATGTAAGTTTCACGCACTTGGAAGGGTTATTAATCTTTGTTGTCCGGCCACTGCGTGCGTCGTACTGTTCAAAGACGCGCTCATTCAATCCATAGAGTATGTTCGGCTGCTGGAAGCTGAATTGGGGTTCGCCGCCCCAACTCAAATTCGGGTTCCTCGCTGGACGTGCTTTCATCATTGCGGGGTCGAAGTCGTAGAGCAGAAACGAGCCCCCCGATGTGGTTACGTAGAACATTGTCGAGTCTTTGTTCCAGGAAACCTGTTCCGCGGAAGAAGGGGTGTAAACCGAGCGTCCAGCCTCTACTGGATCCGATCTCCCGTCCGTTACGCGCAGGATGCGTGATCCGAAAGTTGGATCGCTGATAATGGATCCGGCCGATCCAATTGCTGGAGGCTTGTCAGGATAGGGCTGAACTCGCCGGTCGGTAGCTGCGCAATATTCCGGCGGCCCACACTTGCCATTGTTGGATTGGGCGCGTACGTTCGCTGGGACTTGCGCCACGGCAGCAACGCTCAGAGTCAGTATCGTGAACCAGCGAAGGAAATGTTTCATACAAGCGGCTGATAACCCTGGGTTACCCCTTTCGCAGAAGCCATCGGCGAGCCGCCAGGTAAGGCCGCCCTGCCGATCGCTTGGCGATTTTCTTTAAGTTCCAAAAGAGCCATTGCTTCGTTCGCGCTCCCGCTCGAACTGAAACCAGTTCGCCTGAAATGTTAGGGGGCATACCGCGGAAGATGTTAAAACGGCCAACCACCGTGCAGCCCATAACATTATGCACCGCAGTTGTGGGTTCCGAATTAAAGAGCACGTGCACGCCTGCTGCGGCAGCCGTTTCGGCGACTCGACTTGAATAATAGCCTCCCGGGACGGAAGCCGTATCCACAGGTTCTCCCAGAATGTCTGACAGCGTCTGGACGCTCCGCGTCCACTCCTCGGTTAATTCCTTCTGGCTGCAGTGTGACATCCTCTGCGGGTGCGAAAACGAGTGGCTGCCAATCACATGCCCCCTTTTCCTCAGGCCGCGAATCTGTTCGGTGTTTAAAAATCCCCGATTGCCAATTTGCCCTGCGGTAACAAAAAAGTGCCCACGCCACCCGTGTGCGTCGAGCAGTTCAGCGATGCAGGTGGCAGCACTCTCCCCACCGTCATCAAAGGTCAGAAGAAAAGGAAATTCTTCTTTCATGTCGGCGAGCTCATGCGCGGTGCGGGCAGGGAGATTGCGAACCTTCGCGACTGCCGCCAGATGGGCTTCGAACTCAGCGCGGCTCAATTTGTATTTCGCCGTTCCCGGACCGACGAATCCGCTGGAGTCCCAGTCTCCATTCTCGATGACATCGTGATAGAGCAAACAAGCAGCTCTCAATGGAGACTCCTTTTCGCTGCACGTTTCCATTGAAGGTATTTCGTCAGCCAGGGTTGCCCCCAGGTAGCCGACGGTCGTCCGGAAATTTCCAGCGGAATGGCAGTCCCTTTATAGATCTCAAGAAGCTTGTCGCGGAGAGCGTCGAGATTCTCCAGAACAACCCGGTGCTGAATCACAATATGGGATTCATGCACTTCGTCGAAAGGATAGGTGTAGTAGCCGAATTGCGGCCCGGTATCGACTCCCTTGTCAATTCTGAGCAGCGTCATGCCAACTTTATCCATATCGCGATTGGCAAGTGCCCAGAAACACCCGTGAGAATTCCGGTACTCAGGGCAAATTCCCGGATGCATCACCAATGTGCCCTTGGAAGCAATCGAAAAAATGCTTTCTTTCAGCAACATTTTGCAGCGCGCCACCATGACATCCGGCTTCAGGCTCTTGATGAAGGCTTCAGTTTCCGGTGTATTTGGGCTTGGCGTTCTAAATATCGGGATAGCTGAAGGAACGTCCCCATAGATCAGGCACTTCTGACGGACCTCTTGGCTCTCCCATCGCTGGTCTTTGCCGAAAAGAAATAGACGGTAATACAGCCGAAATGCCAATGCATCGAGGAAACGCAAAAAACCAATTCGCTTGATTTGGCGCCGTAAGCGGCGCCAAATTTGGCCCGGCCTTTCCCGAATGACTACGATTCCCACCAGCTCGGAGAACGAATTCAGCCAACGCGCCAGCACCACCTGATCCAACGCAGCACCGTCGTGACAAATCAGAAGTGTTTTCATCCCTCAGTTGCCTGAACCTCGCGGGATTTCAGAGCCGGCCTGGCAGCGACCACGTCGTGCAGAGTGCGGGCAAAGTTCTCGGCGACTTTGGGCCAGCTGTATTTTTCCTGGACCATGACTCTCGCGGAGGTGCCCATTCGCTTCCGCTGCCCGGGATCACGCTGCAGGGAAATTACGGAATCGGCAAAATCTCTGGGTGTGTCCGCCAGCAGAATGTTCTCCCCGGCCTGTACCGGCAGTCCCTCAGCACCCACCGATGTGGAGACGACCGCCTTGCCCATTGCCATGGCTTCAAAAATTTTTAGCCGGGTGCCGCCGCCGATGCGGAGGGGCACGATGCAAACCGAGCCCCGTGCCACGAACGGCCTTATGTCTTCCACCCATCCCGTAAGGCGGACGCTTTTTTCTCGATCGGCTAGCGCCTGTAGCTTGCGGGAAGGACTTCGCCCCACGACTTCCAGGGACACCTCCGGACATTGTTGCCTGATTAACGGAAGGATATCGTCGACGAAATAAAAAATTCCGTCCTCGTTCGGAAGCCAATCCATAGAACCAGTGAATACCAGCGAGGTCGAGGTTTCCTCCACAGGCATAGGTTGAAAATAATCAACGTCCACGCCGGTGGGGATCACGGTTATTTTCCCGGGGTCAAGAAAGCCTGCGAAGGTGTCACGATCCGTCTCAGAAACTGCGAGGACGCGATCGGCAAGATGCAAATACCTGCGCTCGGTGGCTTCCATCTTCCGCCATTCCCGCCACGAAATCGCTTTCCAGATTGGATTGCTGGCCACTTCGTAGTGGCGTCGCCAAATCGCAGCCTCCACGTTGTGGGTGAATAGAACCTTGGCAACCGGCCAATCCCACGGGATAACTCCGGCTGCGAATATAAAATCACAGAGGATCACGTCATAACTTTCCCGCTCGAGCAGCGCTCGTAAACTTCGGCGCACTTCGGGGCGACAATACTTTGTGATGCTGTATGGTTGTGCCGAGAGCAACCGAATGCCGTAGTCGCGCATCTCCGCCACGCTTTTAGGTGCGGGAAGCTGGAGCGGCACGCACACAACCTGATCAAATACGTCCTTCAATTCCGGATGAACGTCGTGGTCGTGCGCGGCGTAGAAGGAAAAGAACGTAATGGAATGCCGGCGTGCAAGCTCGCGCAGGATGTTGTAGCTCCGGATTTTTCCACCAGTATCGGGCGGCACCAGGCCGCCAGCTTTTACCCAGAGAATCTTCATGACAGGATGGGCTAAGACATGACCATTGACCGCTGTGTACTGGGCTCGGATTGTTTCCAGACCCCTTGCAGCCGCTCAAATTCTGTGACACACAACTCGAGCAAGCGGGCATGCAGGCGGTGCTGTACGCGTGACCGCGGCCGGTAGTAGTTAGATCGAATGATCAAGGATTCCAGCAAAAGTGCAGGAACTTCTTGCGGTGAGACATTCAATCGTTCACAGGCACGCAGGAGGAACCGTTGCGTCACACGCCCAAACTCTGAATCTGAAAGGAATACCGCCTGGAAAGTGGCGATCCACCGGTCCTCTTCCGAGGCAAACCTCACGGTTTCATCCGCACGGGTAAGGTACCCAGTGGAATTGAAAAACTGAAAGAAATCATATAAAGGCGGCAGACCGCCGGCCAAATCGCACCAGTCGAACACTTCAACCGCTCCCGTTTCTCGATTGAAATGCGCATTCTCCACCGAAAGATCACCATGCTGAATCCATGTCGAAAGAGAACCCTGAAATTCTTTTTGAAAGTATCTTCGCTCTGCAATCGCGCGAGTCAAGTCGGGACGGCCGCGAAGAGTTTCCGGAATCTCGCGCCACGCTGTCGGAATCGTCCGCACGCCCGATACCTTCTGCAAGGCCGAAGTGAGTTCGATGATGCGATCGCAGATCTGAGAAAAATCGCGCTCGACTTGTTCCGCATCCTCAAAATAACCCAACTTGCGCACGATGGCGCCTAACTGAGTGCCGCGGGAGGCTGCTTCCAGGTGATAAGTCGCAATTCCAATCTGCCGTGTGCCGTAGGACGCCGGAACCCGAACGAGCGAGCTTCCGGAAATCTTCAAGCTTTCCTGCACTTTGGTTCGGTTCGCGATCTCTGCTTCATAAAAAGCCCTGCTTTCCTCATCTCCGGTGAAAATTTTGAGATAGGCAAGGTCGGAACCTGTTTTCTCGTCCCCAAGCCTGACAATGGATTTCTCGTCGAAAGCTCGCGTACGCAATGCCCACATCGTCGAAGGAGCGCTCGCCGCAGATGCGGAATCAGCGGACTCCGCCAAGCGCTCGGCGATCCACGTTTGCAGTTGATTTCTACGGCCAGGGTGCTTCGAAGCCAACAACACGAAATCGGGCACAAGCCAAGAGAACAGGGGCGTGACCATCCGTTTCATCTGGTTACGCCAGCTTCGCCGGGGCGCTGGGCTGGGATGATCAAGTAGCTCGACAGAGTTTTGCCGGACCCAAGCGTTCATAGCAAGCGGAATCAGGTGGTAGGGCTGGTTATACCCCGGATCAGCCCAATATGCCGATGTCGCCGCAAATCCTGCGTCCCCGAGCAGTTTGCGGTATCCGCGCTCCGAATACGTATAGGTTCGATATTGCCTGCGAGGATTTAATTCTGTGCGGAAGTGAGGTTTGGAATTGAGCCTTAACATCCAGTTCGCCACGGTCCGCGGAACCAGCGTGGTATAGGGCATTCCCGAGTGGTCCTGCTCTCCCAGGATAAAGCTCCAACCGATGCGGTTTTCAATCCCCACCAACAAGACGCCGTCATCCTTGAGCAGGCGAAAAATTTTCTTTAGAAAGTTGATCTGAACCGTTCGGGGATCGACGCTAAGATCCCATTCTCCAACCCATTCGAGGACCCCGTTTACGACGACCAAATCAAAACTGTTGTCCGCCAGCGGCAGGTCCGTGGCCGACGCTTGAACCAGGCGGACATTGGTTACCCCCTCCTGCCGCAACCTTTCCCGCGTGAAATCGATACGCTCGGTTACCGCCTCCACCGAATAAAGTTCTCCCACAAAACGAGAAAGCGATTGGGTAATGCAGCCGTATCCCGAGCCAATATCAACCGCCGTCGACTTCTCGTCGAGTCCCAGCATCGGCGCCCACGATGCGCGTTGCGGATCGAGAAATCCAAAGATCATGTTGTCATTCTCGGGAAAACGCGCCCGCACCGCTTCCACCCATGATCCCAGGCGTGCCGCCTCGATCAGTTCCAGAGCCTGGTTACGGTCCACCTCGCCCCAGTAGTGGTCCGGCATTTGAAAGAAGCGTGGAATGCCGTTACGCACTGGCCACGCGGTCCTACACTGCGGGCACACACATTGCTCCGGCCCACAATCAAGTTTCGAACTGCATTTCGGGCATTGCAGCAAGGTCATGGTTTTCTCTCGTGTGCTTCGCCGCCGTCCTCAAGAGGCGTATGAAGGAAATCCGTCAAGACGCAGCGCCAATTCTCCGCGGTTCCGCATCGCCAAAAATGCATCCCTCATTTTGTCATGGCTCGGGCGCTCCCGCCTGTCCCAGATAACGCAACATCCGGATTCGAAGCTCGATTCCAGCAGGTTCCCGAGTCAGGACAAACCAGAGAAGGCCTACTCCATAGACTGCGAGGCCCACCAACAGATTCAGAATGAGTTGCGGATAACGGTGAGCATAAAAAGATCGCTGCATCAGCATCAAGGCGAAGATCATGGGGAGGCAAAGAATCACAGGAAAAAAATAGGCCTCGACGAGAAATTTTCGGATCGGTATATCAAGCTGCCGGCACATATGCCGCGGCAGAAAAAATAGCGCCGTGCAGAGCAGCGGGATCGCTGTGCCCAGGGCATCGCCAACAATTCCCAGCGGTTGAACTAATACGATGCTGAGAATCACGTTGGCAATACCCTCGATAAGAACGACGTACGCCAGCGACCGGTGCAAACTCATCCCGAATAGAAGCCGGTTCGATGTCGACTGCGCTTCGTAGAACGTAGTCGGAATCAAAACAATCAGAAGAATGACATAACTCGACAGATAGCGTGGACCTACCCAGGACTCGATTAAGGACTTGCCCATCACGACAAAGGCCACTGTCATGGGGAACATAATCAGGGCACAGGCACGGTTTCCGGCAACGAAGATTCTGCGGAGTTGGGCGTAGTTTCCGGTCGCGTGAAAGTGGCTCGACATCGGGGTGAAAATTTGTGCCATGCTGCTCACGACTTCCGAGGCGTAATCCACCAGGCGTGCTCCGATCGTGAAGTGCGTGATGGCCGCCGCCGAAAGGAAGCTTCCAATAATGATTGCGTCCGTCTTAAATCGAAGGCGGGCGGCCACAATAATCATAAAAGTGACCGAGCCGTAGCTGCCTACCTGCCGCAAAGAGTCCCAGCCTACGTACTTCCATCCATATGAAATTGCCAGCAGCCGGTGGGCGAACGCCGAAAGCATTACCGACGAGACCAACGGCAGCGCCATGGTGATCAGGGCTACTGTGAGTAGTCCAAGTCCGTGTTGCAGAACATAGATGATCAGGCCCGCCCGCACTAGCGTGGTAGTAATGTTGCTCCAGTTAATCAGGTCGAACCGTTGCAGTCCCTCGAGAATTCCGCCTGAGATGCCGAGGGGGAAACCCAGGGCCGTGGCGTATCCCACCATCAGGAACAAAACTCGCGCGTCGTAAGAAAAACTGGCGGGAATCTGGAAGAGCCGGTTTACATAAAAAACCCCTACCGTAGTCGGTATCATCAAGAACAGGCCCACACACGTGTAGGTGAAAAGGCTGGTATTGATCAGCCGCGTCAGTTCCTCCTTGTCTCCCGTTGCGCGGAACTTCGACACGTAGCGGACCAGGGAAGACCGGATGCCGAAGTCGAAGATGCCATAGTAGCCCGTGAAGGAGTAGATCAGTGTCCATAGTCCTGAGGCTTCGTCCCCGAGGTGATGCAGGATGAACGGATAGACAAAGAAGCCGACGGCGATGTTTACTCCTAGGCCACCCCAACTGGAGACCACATTGACCAGGGCCCGGGTTTTTAAGTTCATTTCACTCCGGTCCGATCTGTGGCACTTTGGCCCCAACCGCCGTCCGCGTTGCCGAAATGTCTTTGTTGCCCGCGCACGGGCTTCAGGTTGGCATAAAGCGCAGTCGATGTCCAGATAACCGCTGATGCGCGTGCTAGAATCGGGGCGCTTCCGGAAATACCAGTGGCGCCCGGCCGGCCGGCCGGATCGAGTTCATGGCCCGCTTCCTCACAGCTTTATTTCGCACGCTACAGTGGCTGTTCGCCGCCGCAATTGTGGTTGTCCTCTGCCTGCTGCTGTGGGGCAAGGACCTCTTAATCGCCAGCGACCCGCTGCCGGAGCATTTCGATGCGGCCATCGTGCTCCAGGGTTCGATTGCCGCCGAAAAAGTCCGCATCGCCGGAGCCATGGGTTTGCTGCAGAGCGGCCGCGCCATCCGCGCCATGGTTAGCGTTCCCCGGGAGTCATATTGGGGCCAGTCCATCCCGCCGGTCGCCCGTTCCTATCTGGCGCGAACCTACGGCGACAATTTGGCCGTGCTGACCGATTTTTGCGAGCTTGGCGGCGAGGTAGATTCCACTTTGCAGGAGGCTCAGGCTCTCAGCCCATGCATCCGGGAGCATGGTTGGAGGTCGATCGTGATCGTGACCTCGAGCTATCACACCCGTCGAGCGCGAATCGTATGGCGAAGGATTGTCCGCAGTGAGCCGAGCATCCACGTCTGGATCGATGGCGTGACCGACCCCGAGTTCCAGCAGCCCTGGTGGCGCCACCGCCAGTCTGCGAAGATCTGGGTTCTGGAGACGACGAAACTAATCTGGACTGTCTTCGGAGGATCGTGAGGGCTGCCCGCCATCGGCTAGACGTGCTCGGCCGCCTTCCGCCGCACAGCCAGCAGATCGCCCACGCCCGCGATCCAGCTCTCGAACTCGAGTTGGGTGCGATCCTGATGGTCGATGTAGCGCGGCAGCAGCAGGCTCTCGCTCCGGCGATCAGCCAGGCCCACGTCGCAGGTCGTTGCCGACACCACGTTCTCCTTCTGTAGCCAGGGGAGGAACGCCGGATAATAAACCCCGCTGGGATAGCAAAAATGAACCGGCTCCGTGCCCGTCGCCTTATGAATGGTCGAGCGGTTTTCCTGGATTTCCTTGCGGAATAGGGCTTCGTCCTGCGGTGTGCGGTGCCGATGCGTGTGCAGTTGGACGTCCACTCCGTTTCGAGATATTTCCAGCAGTTCGCGCTGGTTCATCAGCTGCAGAATCCGCTTTGCGCGAAGACTGTCATAGTCAATTTTCAGCAGTCTCGCTAGCTTCGCCGCGATCTCCTCCTTCTCCAGTCCGCTCTTGTGCTCCCGCTCCGAGATCTGAATCAGCTCGTATACCGCAGCAGTGCGGCTCGATTCAGTGCGCAGGTCCAATGGCTTCTGTAAGCCCAAGGTCTCACCGTCCGCAATGACCTTGCCTCGCCGCGTCCACAGCATATAAGAACAGATCAGGTTAAAGACCGGCCGCTCGACCGAAGCATAGTAGGTCGTCTGATAGACAGTTGCCGGGAAGCCGTAGTGCTTCAATAACGGATAAGCCTGCCGAAAGAAGTCGTACATCCCGTCATCAAAGGTCAGAGCGACGCTCCGCGGAGGCAGGGTCCCGGCTCGAAGCCGCTGCAAGCCGTCCCCCAGAGGCAGGATGGGGAACTGTCCACGCTTCAGGGACTCAAGGCGTTGCTCCAATTTTTGCGGTTGAATGTAAAGATGGGGCCGCCACAGATGCTCATCTTCGAGCGATACACCGTGGTAGCAGAGGATTAAAAGCCGCTCCTGTCGCCATCGACTGTTCGTTACCCACCGGAAAACCCCACTCGCTCGCAGTACGCCCAAAGTTGCCAGTTTGACCGGTCTCAACATTCAATGTGTTCAGGATTCTCGAAGGCTGAACTGCGTCCTCGCCCTGCCAGCCCCGATTCTATTACAGTTTCCTGCACGCCCCGCGTTCTCTGGGAGAGCACACCGATCCGTATCGACATCCCGACTTCGGGTTCTGTATGATCAGGCTGCTCTGTATGCTTGCTGCGCTTCAGTACCACCTCCTGCGCCTGATTGCCCCCCAACTTCCCTCCACAATGACCGGAGAAGCCTACGAGGGCAAAAGCAAACTGCGGATTCTGTTGCCCGGAATCGAAAACGAAATTGAGGACAAGACAGTCCTGGATTTTGGCTGCGGGCCCGGACAGGAAGTCATGGAGTTGGCCCTGCTCGGGGCCAGGCGCGTGATCGGTCTCGACATCGGGGAGAAGTGGCTGCAGATTGGTCGGGATCAGGCTGAGAAGGCCGGAGTTTCCGCAAAGTGCGAGTTCGTCACGTCCGTTGCCAATCCAGTGGAGGTCATTGTTTCTCTCGACTCTTTCGAGCACTTTGCTGACCCCGCTGCCGTTCTCCAAACCATGTATTCGCTGCTCGAACCCGGCGGCTGCGTCTTCGTCAGCTTTGGTCCGACCTGGTATCACCCGTTGGGCGGCCACCTGTTTTCGGTATTTCCATGGGCCCACATCGTGCTTAAAGAAGGGGCGCTCATTCGTTGGCGCGCTCAGTTCAAGACCGACGGCGCCAGAAAGTTCGGTGAAGTCGAGGGCGGTTTAAATCAGATGACCATTCGGCGGTTCGAAGAACTTCTCCGAAGCAGCCCGTTCATCGTCGAGGAATTGGAACTCGTTCCCATCCGGCGTTTGAAGCCGCTGCACAACCGGGCAACCCGCGAGTTCCTGACGGCAATTGTCCGCTGCAAGCTGAGGAAGCCGCGAGACTCGGCCGGGGCGGCCTGAGCGGGCAATTGCCTTGTGCGACAGGGCGACGCGGGCCGGATTGCTGGGACTTTAGCCGGCCCGCGCCGAGCTACTTCAACTCGAGAACAAACACATCGCCCCGGCAGTCACTGCCAAGAGTACAGCTAGCAGTCCCGGACTCAGACCCAAGTTGGCCCATCCAGTCGGAAGAGAAGAGGAAGAACTTCCCATCTTGCGAGACCGTGCCAATGCCCCAGGCGGTGCTGAAATTTTGAGACCGGGTGGAAATGAAGTTGTGAGCGAATCGCCATGTCTTGCCGCTGCCGTCCGCCGCAATACCGATCACTTCGTTGGCCCACGGCGCTACGAACGGAGTCGTAATGGTGGCCGTGGTTGAAAACAAGGGAAGTGTATCCCCAGGCTGAACGTTGTTCCACGACTGGTGCTGGTCCATCTTCCAGTCCGAGGTTGACGGGTAGTTCTGGCTAACGGCGCTGACCACAGTTGGATCGCTGAAACTGCGAATCTGCTGGCTGGCCCACGGCGAGCCGTAGTTATTAACCCAATGCGTGTAGCCTTCAGTAAAGTGGCCGCCGCAGGATCCGCCTTGACCACAGTTCTCAAGGTTGGTCGTCCCGATTTGCCAGAAGTACGGATTGGCCGCACAAGTACCTGAAGTGCACACGTTGCTCGTAATGATGAGCCAATTGCCATCCCGGGACATTTTGAGATTGTGGATGGTAAAACGATCGGGACTATTGACGGTACCCGACGCCCCCCAATCTCCCGTTACCTGTCCGGTTGCCGTATTCAGGGCTGAGCATCCGCTTCCGGCCTTGTACGCAACCACATTGACGCCCGTCTCCTGGCTTCCTGTATTGGAATAAGCCATCGATATGACGCTGTCATCACCGCTCACACCTCCCATTGTTGTCCAAATTGGGGTGTAGCCAGCGGGCAGACAGTGCGTGCCAGTCGTGAAGTCGAACACGGTTTGCATCGACGGTGGCGTACTACGGTCGGTGAAGTCATACTTGACTATGGCAGTGTTGGGGAACATATAAAGCACCTGGGAGTTCACGCGGCTCCAGATGCCGGCTCCCGGCAGTTTCATTCCGTTCGTGGCAGGAAAACTCGAGGTATACAGCCGGCCCGCCTGGAACGTGCTCGGATTGAAGGTGAAGGGAACCCCGGCCGCCCCAGTATCCTGGACTATGAAAAGAGTCGAATCCGTGTTCCAAAGATTGTCATCCGCGCTTCCGCTGGCAGCAGTCTCGTACGTACGGTTTTTATAGACCGAACTGGGATCGGTATTGCCATCCGTAATCCGAACAATACGATTGCTGAAGTCGGGATCAGCGACAATCGTGTTGGCGCCCAAAAGATTACCCACGTTGGGCAGCGTAGCCGGCACCTGAACCACTTGCAGATCGGTGCGAGAACAGTTATAGGACGGCGGTCCGCAATTGCTCGCTGGCGCCGCCGCCGACACCGACAGAGAAAAGCTTCGCTGCGCGGTATGCGCGGCCGCATCCCTACCTTCCACGGTGAAGGTATAAGTCCCGGCCTGGCCCGTGGACCCATACAGCGCTCCAGTACTTGCATTCAATTGGAAGCCGGCAGGCAGCGAACCCGATGCGATGCTCCACTGATACGGCAGTTGGCCGCCGCTCGCCGCCAGCGATGCCGTATAAGGTATGAGTACCACTGCAGCGGGCACACTCGAAGTCGTAATTACAAATGGGGAACTCGTGCCCGAGGCTGTAATCGTGACGGCCGTGCTGGCTTTCGCCGTGCTCTGCGCTGCACTTGAGGCCGTGACCACGATCGGGCTTGCCGCGCCGGTCGCGGGCGCGGTGAATAATCCGCTCGAAGAGATCGTGCCTGCACTCGTCGACCAGGTAACTGCTGTGCTGCTGGTGTTGGTCACCGAGGCGGCGAATTGAATCTTCCCGCCAGCCGCAATCGTCGGATTTGTCGGCGAAATCTGAACCGTGACGGCGCTGCCGCTGGTACCGGAATTAACCGTCATCCGATATGTCTGCAGCACCGTAGCGGCAAGCTCGCGCGTTCCACCCCGGGTGCTAATGGGAGCGGTTGGTTCCGACATCGAAATCGTGAATGTAAAAGTGCCCGTTTGGGTAAGAATTCCGGCAATGCTGCCGATCACCGAATTCAGAACCAGTCCCGGCGGCAACTCGCCCTGACTCAGTACAAAAATATGAGGAGCTTGCTCCCCGCTGATTGGCAGCATCTGATGATAGCTACTCCCGACCGTTGCGCTGGGCAGCACGGTTTGATTGGAAACTGGCTGCGGAGATGGATGAGAAGAGGTTTGAGAAGACGGCATCGAATTCGTCGAGAATCCGCTGCAGCCTGCAAGGAAGGAACAATAGCCTATCAACACCAGCGCCGGTACGAGCTTGGGCCTTCTTTTCGGTTCGCCAATCCCGTGCAAAGCCGGGTTCACAAGCAACATGAATTTTCCCTCGGGTAATGAGAATGGGGGACCAAGGGGTTAAGTCCGCAAACCAACTCTACGAAGAGAACACGCTGCGTAACAGATATCCGAAGGACACGACCTTAAAGAACACACAGGTGCACACTGCCGCGAAACCGGCCAGCGTCAAAAATTGTCAGCAAAGGCACAGCAGAAAGTTAGAATGAGCTTGCGAAACCCCGATAGCCCCGGACGAGAGGATTGTGTCGAGACCTATGTATGACCAGAATGAGCTTCTAACCGCGGCGCATGCTCAGGAAGTTGATTCGGCGCAAAGATTTCAATTTGGCCGCAATTGGAGCTTGTTCTTACAATCGCTCAATGACGAGCAGATTGGCCGGGCGGAAGAATCTTTAAAGGAAATGCTCAATGTCCAATCCCTCCGCGGCAGGTCGTTTATTGACGTTGGTTCCGGAAGCGGTCTCTTCAGTCTCGCCGCCCGGCGGTTAGGGGCGCGCGTTTATTCTTTCGATTACGATCCCTATTCGTTCGCCTGCACGACTGAATTGCGGCGGCGCTATTTCCCCGAAGATGGAGAATGGCAGGTAGCGCAAGGATCGGCGCTCGACAAAGACTACTTAGAAAGCCTTGGCCAGTTCGATATCGTCTATTCTTGGGGCGTCCTGCACCATACCGGGTCGATGTGGCAGGCTCTGGAAAATGTGGCGCCGATTGTCAAACCTGGGGGCATCCTTTTCATCGCAATCTACAACGACCAGGGGAAACGTAGCCGCCGCTGGCGAGCGGTCAAGAAGGCCTACAACAAGCTTCCTTCCAAGCTCCGCTTCCTGGTTCTTTGGCCTGCATTCTTCCAAATGTGGTGGAAGCGCCTGTTAAAGGATGCGCTCCGGGGCCGGCCACTCCATTCCTTTCGGAGTTACAAAGCCGGTCGCGGAATGTCACTGTGGCGCGACGTGGTCGATTGGGTTGGCGGGTATCCCTTCGAAGTGGCCAAACCGGAAGAAATCTTCGATTTCTACTACAAGCGCGGATTCGAGTTGACGCGCATGACGACACAGGCGGGCGATCTCGGCTGTAACGAGTTCGTTTTCGTTAAGCGTTGAATACGTGCGTTCTCTTCAGCAGCGAACCGATCGCGCGACCCGGATGTGGGGCTCTACCAGGGCAAGCAGTTGATCTTTCAGAAAAGGCCCGCCCGCCAGCAAGCCAGTCAACAGGGGATCGCGGCGATTGACGGTAAGGTCCTTCCGATCGAGAGTGCTGACAAACCCGCCAGCGCTTCGCACCAAGGCCGCTCCCGCCACTACGTCCCATTCATTCTTTGGCGTCAAAGTAAAAGTCGCATCCGCCAGCCCCGCCGCCACCCGCGCCAGCTTATAAGCTACCGAACCCATTGCATGAATTTTGAAGGGACCGTTCTCAAACTGCTTCCACTGGCCCCGCCCGGCCTCGGTTCTGCTGGCAAGTACAAGTGCTCCTTCGAGCGCAGTCCGTTGGCTGGAACGCACGGGCCTCCCGTTGTAAAGCACGCCAGCATCCAGGGCTCCGACAAACGTCTCCTGCGTGGCAGGGTTGCAAATTCCTCCTGCTACCGGAATGCCCTTTTCCACGAAGCCGATGGAAACACAAAACTCGGGTACTCCACTCACAAACTCCTGCGTGCCATCGAGAGGATCCACGATCCAAATGCGCTCTTTGTCGAGGCGCGAAGGATGATCCGCCGTTTCCTCCGAGAGCCAGCCCTCACCGTCGCGCAACAAGCTCTGGCGCAGCACCGCATCCACAGCGCGGTCGGCTTCCGTCACCGGATCGTGCCCGATCTTGTATTCGGTCGCAATCGCGCCCGGCGTAAAGCGCGCAAAAACGTCGCGGGCCGCGTCCAAAGCGGCCTCGATGCGCTGCAGGATGTCGGCATAGCGGGAAGAAGAGGTCATTTTCGACGAATCGCATTCACGCCCACAGCATGCGGGCCCCCGTGATCAACAACAACGCGCAGAGCAACCGCCGCAGCCAAAGCATGGGCACACGCGTGGACAAATGCGATCCCACCAACCCGCCCGGGATCGAGCCAATGAGCAGCGTCACCACCAGCCCCGGATCGACGTTGCCCAGCCGGAAGTGGAGCAACCCCGTGACTCCCGTCAGCACGACGGCATGCACAATGTCGGTTCCCACATTCACCTTTGGCGGGAACCTATAGAACAGCAGCAGCAACATCATGATGATGCTGCCCGAACCCACCGAGGTCATGCCCACCAGGCAACCAGCAACCAGCCCGATCACCACCATCCCCAAGAAGCCCTTGGCGGTCGGCGGCCGATTCGCCACTCGTTCTTCGATTCGCTTTTGCAACAGCAGCAGAATCGGAATGACGATCAGCAGAACGCCTACCGTAGTTTTGATAAAGCTGTTCACTCCGTCCCCGTAGAGGTGCCGGATGTGCATCAACAGCTTGACTCCAGCGATCGAGCCGGGAATGCTCCCCACCGCAAGCGCGATCACCACCTTACGGCGCACCGTATCCTTCTTAAGGTGCAACAGTCCAGCCGGAATTTTCGTGAAGAAATTAAATAGCGCGTCGGAGCCGACGGCCACGATCGCGGGTACCTGCAAGCCAAAAATCAGTACCGGCAGCAGCAGAACGCCGCCGCCCACGCCCGTCATGCCAATGAGCAGGCCTACCACAAAGCCAACCAGAATTTTGAGCGCCAGCAGTGGCATGATCATCGCTGCACTTTATTCTCCCGCTTGACTGACCCCGATGAAGCCCTCGCGCTCCAGGTGCAAAATGATTTCCTGGGCCGCTTCCCCGGGCGACAGTTCTGCAGTGTTGATGACGACCTCGGCATCCGTCGGAGCTTCATAGGGATCGGAGATCCCTGTAAATTCCTTCAGAATGCCCGCGCGCGCCTTGGCATAAAGTCCCTTGCGGTCGCGCTGCTCGCACACTTCCACCGAAGTGGCAATGTGCACCAGAATGAACCCGCCATACGGCTCGATCAGTTGGCGCACGTGTTTTCGCGTCGCGTCGTAAGGCGCGATGGGCGCGCAAATCGCGATACCGCCGTTCTTTGTGATTTCCGAGGCCACGTACCCAATGCGGCGAATGTTGATGTCGCGATGCTCCTTCGAGAATCCCAGCTCCGACGAAAGGTGTTTGCGCACCAGATCGCCGTCGAGCAGCGTCACCGGACGGCCGCCGACTTCCAGAAACTTCGTCATCAGCACATTTGCAATGGTCGACTTGCCCGAACCCGATAGTCCCGTAAAAAAGATGGTCACCCCCTGCTGAGCGCGCGGAGGGAAGCTACGCCGCAACTCGTGAACCACTTCCGGATACGTGAACCACGTAGGAATATCGCGTCCTTCGTTCAGTCGGCTTCGCAGTTCGGTACCGGAAATATTCAGCACCTTGTCGCCCTTCTTAACTTCGTCGTCGGGAACGTAACGGTCCTCATCTTCCAGGTAGACCATCATGCTGAAAGGCACCATCGTGACGCCGACGTCGGCTTCATGCTTCTTGAAAACTTCCTGCGCCTCGTAGGGGCCATAAAAGGGCTTGCTGTCCGTGTCTTTGCCCGGCCCCGCGTGATCGCGGCCAACGATGAAATGAGTGCAGCCGTGATTCTTGCGAATGAGCGCGTGCCAGATCGCTTCGCGCGGCCCACCCATGCGCATCGCTAACGGCAGCAGCGCCAGCTTCTGTGTTCCCGCGGGATACTTCGAACTCAACAGTTGGTAGCAGCGCACGCGCGTGAAGTAATCCACGTCACCCGGCTTGGTCATGCCGACGCTCGGATGGATCAGCAGGTTGGCTTCAACCTGCTTCGCCGCGCGGAAGGTTAGTTCCACGTGCGCCCGGTGCATGGGATTGCGCGTCTGAAAGGCCACCACGCGTCGCCATCCCAGCCGAACGAACTCAGCCCGCAGTTCCGCGGGAGTGTAGCGCAGCGTGCGAAAATCGTAATGCGAAGGCGCCTGCACACCCTCCACGCGTCCGCCTACATACCACGGATTCGATTTGTTGATGGTGTAGTCGGCGCCGGGATGAGCCGGGCTGGTGCTGCCAAACACCGCTTTCGCTTCCGCCTTGCGATCCGGTTGCCACACTTCTTCCACGTGCAGGACGGCGAGCATTACGCCCTCGGCGTCGCGCAGCGCCACTTTGCTGCTGCCGGGCGTGAGCTTCTTGGAAAACTCCTCGCTCACGTCGAGCGTGATCGGCATGGGCCAAAGGATCCCGCTGCCCAGCCGCATTTTGTGACAAACCCCTTCGTAGTCCGTTTTGTTCAAAAAGCCGCGCAGAGGTGAGAAGCCTCCGCTCATCAGCAGTTCGAGATCGCAGATTTGGCGTGCTGTAAGATCCCACGACGGCCACTCGCGTGAGTGGGCTTTCAGTTCGGCAGCTTCTTCTGGCGACGCCAGCAGATCTACAAGTTCGCCGCCGTGCGCGGCGATCACATGACTAGTCGGGGCAGACAATCGCGGAATCCTCCAAGGTTCGTTGTTTCCAATTTGAAAGTATGTAGATTCAGCGGCTCGTAGAAGGAATCAATCTTTCTTACTCGTAAAAAACTGATGCCCGCGCTTCGCTTCGGAATTGTACACTAAACTAATAAGGATAGATGTAAAACCTTCGTTAACGGAGCGTTAAATTGTTAGCGCTGCCACCTCACCCAGCCTCTCAGGTAAAATAATCGTACTTACGCCATCTCAGCAAAATGATTAACGGCAAGCGCATCGCGGTCGTCATGCCCGCCTACAACGCGGAAAAGACTTTGGAGGCCACCGTCGGCGAGTTGCCGGCACTGGTCGACATCCGCATTCTTGTCGACGACCGCAGTTCCGACCAGACCGTAGACCTCGCCCGCCGTCTCGGCTTGTACGTCTTCCAGCACGATCGCAACTACGGCTACGGACGCAACCAGCAAACCTGCTATCGCGAAGCTTTGGCCTCGGGCGCCGACGTTGTCATCATGCTTCATCCTGACTATCAATACACGCCCTTGTTGATCACGGCAATGGCCAGCATGGTGGCGTACGATGTGTATGACGTTGTACTCGGATCCCGCATCATTGGCGGCCGCGCCCTGCTCGGCGGCATGCCCATTTACAAATACGTTGCCAACCGGTTCCTCACCGCCTTCGAGAATCTTTTTCTGCGAGTGAAGCTCTCCGAGTATCACACCGGATATCGCGCCTTCAGCCGCGAAGTGCTCACCCAGTTGCCGCTGCTGGAAAACTCCGATGACTTCATCTTCGACAATCAGATGCTGGCGCAGTGCGTGTACTTCGGCTTCCGCATCGGGGAAGTGTCGTGTCCAACGAAGTATTTTGAAGAGGCCTCGTCCATTAATTTTCGCCGCAGCGTGAAATACGGTTTCGGCGTGCTCTCCACGACCTTGCAATTTGCGTTTCAGAGACTTGGTCTGGCACATCTGCCGCGCTTCAGCGAGCAAGGGCGCAGACTCGAAGCCGGCCACGAACCCTACTACGCCTCCCACTCCCAACCCGCACGTCCCATCTAGTGCTTCCGGCGAATAAATTGTCGGCGGATGTTTGTGTGGTCGAAGCCGCCGCTCCAGTTGCCATGCGGCACCCCCTTTCTTCTGCTACAACTCTGGCGCTGCTGGCAGCACTTACCGTGTGGGCCGAGCTGCTGTTGGGCTATCATCCCGGCCTTGAGGATGATGCGTTTTATTTAGCAGCGATCAAGCGGAATCTGAATCCCGCGCTGTTTCCCCACGATGCCGATTTCTTCCGCTTGCAGTTTCAGGCCACCATCTTCGATAAACTCATTGCATTTTCTGTTCGCTTCACCCACCTGCCACTGGCGTGGGTGGTTTTGCTGTGGCAGGTCGCAGCCATCTTTCTTGTTCTCCATGGCTGCTGGGGGATCAGTCGACGCTGCTTCGCGCACCCTGCGGCGCGCTGGTCTGCCGTAACCACCATCGCCGTCCTGCTGACGCTTCCTCTGCCGGGCATTGGCCTGGCGCTTGCCGATCAGTACCTTCATCCTCGTACTTTAGCCACTGCTGCGATTCTCGGCGCGATCGGCGCGGTTATCGATCGCCGCCCATGGTTCGCGGGAGTGCTGCTCGCCATCGCATTCTCCATCCACGCCATCATGGCCATCCCCGGAATTTGTTTCTGTGCGTTTCTATTCTTCAACCAGCGTGGCTTCTCGCCACAGCGTTCCACCTTCGCGCCTCGGGCGATTGCCCTTCTCCTCCCGCTAGGATGGCTTTTCGCCCCGACCTCCGGGGCTTGGCGGCAGGCGGCTGCGACACGCAGCTTTTACTTCCCGCTACGCTGGCACTGGTATGAGTGGCTGGGACTATTCGCTCCACTGATTTTGCTCTACATGCTTAAGGTGTTTTTGCCGCGCACTGAAACATCCAGAGAAAACAAAACGGCGCTGCCGGCGCTCGTCTCCGCTCTCTTTTACTATGGTGTCTTCTACACTGCTGCGGGGCTCGCGATCATGTTTCCTCCCAGCCTCGAACGCCTGCGGCCATTTGAGCCCATGCGCTACCTGCACCTGCTTTATTCGTTGTTCTTTCTAATCATCGGCGGATTGCTTGGCCGCTACGTACTCGATCGCCATCTCTATCGTTGGTTGCTGCTTTTTGTTCCACTCAGCGCTGGAATGTTCTATGCCCAACTCCAGATGTATCCTGCATCCGCGCATCTCGAACTGCCCGGCGCCGCGTCCCAGAACACATGGCTGCAGGCCTTCGCCTGGATCCGGCAAAACACTCCGGTCGACGCACTGTTCGCGCTCGATCCCCATTACATGACATTGCCCGGCGAGGATTATCACGGCTTCCGCGCGCTCGCCGAACGCAGCACCCTCGCCGATGTCGAAAAAGATGGCGGCATGGCTGCCCGCGTCCCGCCGCTGGCGCCGCGCTGGCTCGAGGAAGTGAATGCACAAAGCGGATGGCAAAATTTTCAAGCCGCAGATTTCGAGCGCCTCAAAAAACAATTCGGCGTAGGTTGGATTATCCTCTCGCGCCCGCCGGATCAGGACTCCGCAGCCACAATGGCAGCAATGACGTGCCCCTATCACCAAGGCCAACTCCAAGTCTGCCGTCTATACTAAGAACGCAGCGAAAAAAGAGCCGCGAACGAGGCACGGAAAAGTAGCGCCGGCGCCCCGCCGGTTGTCGCGGGGGCGTCCCGCCCGCGCATGCCAGCACCAACAACAATGCCCTCAGAATCCCAAACCTCAAGCCGAATTCCACCCTATGTTGTAATGGTTGTAGTCGCGCTCGCGGTTCGCCTGGCCGTCATCCCCTTCGTGTACCACGATTGGATGGACCCGTTCGTCCTCGAGCATTGGGCCTTCGGTAGAATCGCGCGCTCCATCGCCTCTGGCCACGGCTTCGGCAGCCCGTTCGCCGACACCGGATTGTCCGCGCTTCTTCCCCCGGTGTATTCCTACCTGCTCGCAGGAATCTTCAAGATTTTTGGCATCGAAACCAAAGCCTCAGTGCTCGCCGCGCTTTCGCTTAACAGCCTCTTTTCCGCGCTCACCTGCATCCCAGTTTTTCTGCTGGCGCGGCAAGCCTTCGGCGAGCGCGTGGCCAAATGGGCGGGCCGGGGCTGGGCCTTTTCTCCGTACGGCGTTTATTACGGCGCGGACTGGGCATGGTCGACATGCCTGGTGACGCTCGAACTCAGCTGGCTGTTTTTGTTTGCCTGGCGGCTGGAGAATTCTTCGCGCAAGCGCGACTGGTTGCTCTTCGGCGCTCTCTGCGGCTTTTCCGCCCTCACCGAACCGGTGGTGATGGCTGTTCTTCCTCTGCTCGGGATCTATAGCCTCTACCGTCGCTACCGGCTCGGATGCGCGTGGAAGGCTCAGATGATGGCCGTCGCATCCGCCGGAATCGTCGTCTTGTCACCGTGGCTAGTGCGAAACTACATGCTCTTCCACCGATTTATTCCCGTCCGCAGCGGCTACGGCCTTGAACTCTACATCGGCAACAACGGTTATTCCCAACGCTGGGTCAACAGCGGCCTGCATCCGAATCACAGCGACGCCGAACTCTCCGAGTATGAACGCGTAGGTGAAATCGCCTACATGGATCACAAATTGCAGCAGGCAAAAGATTACATTCGCGGCCATCCCGCCTGGTATGTGTGGATGACACTTCGCCGCACCCTCTACATGTGGACCGGATACTGGAGTTTCGATCGTGCTTATCTGAAGGACGAACCGCTCGATCCGCCGAATATTTTCGTGAACACGACCATGACGGTCCTGGGTCTGTGGGGCTTGCGGCGAGTGTGGCAACGCGATCCGGCGTTAGGCGTGCGCTTTGCGATGGTTCTCTTGTTCTTTCCTCTTACTTACTATTTTTCGCATCCGGAGACCTATTATTTTCGTCCGGTTGATCCGCTGATCGTCGTGTTGGCCGCCCTGGCTGTAGCTGGCCGTCCGAGACACATGGCGCCAGTGGTCGCTTCCACGACGGCCGCAGCCGCGACTTGATTCTGGTTATCGTAGTTGGCAGACGCGCACTGCGGCGTTCTGGTAAGCACAGTCAAGACCGGACACGCCCGGTTGTTGGAGTACCACCCAACTCACGCCGTATTTCTCCTGCAGCCGCGCAAAATCCGTCGCGTGAAAAGTCTTCCACGGGGTTTGAGCCTGCACCTGTTCCCACCACGTGTCGGCCACGGGAGGAAACATACTGACCACGCCGCCGTCTTTGACCACGTCGGCGAGGCGACTCCGCTGCGCCATGCAGCGAAATCCGATGACATCCTCTTCTGCCAGATGCATGTAGTCAGGGTCGAGCGCAAAAAGTGCATCTCTGGGAGTATTCTCACGGATCCAAACGAATGCCTGAGCCCACGGATTTTTCGGCTCCCGGCCAGGCCACTCGACGTGCGCGCTGGCCGGAAAAAGAGATCGCTGCGCCAGAAACATCCCAATGCTCAACGGCAAGAACAGCGCTACCCAACGCCACGCGCGGTTCTTGAGTATGTACTCACCCAGAAAGCCGCCCATACATACAAACAGGAATATGTAGAGAAGATGCAGATTGCGCATGGGCTGGAGCCGAGCCAGACTTTCAAATCGGGCGGGAAGGTCCATGGCGAGAGCGACTAAGAAATAAATCGCTCCGTAAATTGCGAAGGTACGACAGGCGCGCGCCAGCACGGTCCTGTTCTGCTCTCGCGCCATCCTTCCAAAACACCAGAGGATGACAAGCGGAGCAAGAACGCCCAACCACTCATACCACTCCCAATCCTGAATGTAAAAATAGGAATGCATCCTTGCAACTTCGTGGTACGCGGGTGATGCTGGGCGCCCGAAGAACATGCCGCCAAGAACGAAGCATCCCGCCACCGCAACCGCCTTACTCATTTCCCTCACGCGTTCAGGGCGGCCTTCGAATTGTTCCAGCACGATCCATAACACGCCGAACGAAAATGGGAAGACCCACATGAGAGGATGAACGCACGCGGCAAATGCAACCCAGGCCAGCGCCCGCAGATATTTCCGCTCCAGGATTCTCGCCACGACGAAAGCCGAAGCGAACGCCGCCAAAGTGCGGGCGCTCACATACTGGTCCATGATGTAGAGCGCGGTCCCGGCAACGGGAATCGTCAGCAGCCCGGCAACCAAACATACCGATCCCCAGCGCGCCTTCGCCGACGCGAACAGGATGCCGCCGAGTTGCCAGCAGGCCAGAAGCAACAAAAAAATCGAAGCCAAGTGCCAGGCAAACAATCCCGCTTCGAGCGGGAGATGCGTTACGCGGAGAGAAAATGCCACCAGGTTCGGGAACAGCGTCAGACGGGCATGCGAATGGAAGAACTCTTGCCCCACTGGAAACAGCGCCGGGTTGAGGATTCGTTCGATGCCGGGAAGGTAGATCTCCGCGTCTTCTGCGAACGGATGGTAGCCGTGCGTCAGCAGAGCCGCCGCCGTCAACAGACACAGAAAAATTCCCGTCTTGTATTTGGCGAGAGAAATGTTGCTCACTGAATTAGGAAAAACACGCCCAAGAGTCGATGCGCTAAGGATACAACAATCAGGCCCGCATTTGCCGTGTCTTTGTGACGGGGTTTAACATCTAACCACTCAGATGGCCAGTACCATAACTTCACCGGTTACGGCTCAGCGCCGCCGGTTCACGATTGGCTTGGGCGAGATCCTGAACTTCGCCTATGACGCGTTTTGCAGCAACAAGCTTCAATTCACGCTCACCGCGCTCGCGATGGCGGTCGGCACCGCTTCGGTAATCCTTGTCGCTACGATAGGCCTTACCGGAAAGCAATACATCCTGCGCCAGCTGCAATCGATCGGCACCAACATGATCTATGCCGACTATCAGGGAGGCGGGCAGCGCATCGATTCCACTCCCGATCCAATGACGGTGGAGGATATTCAGGCGGTTCGAGCGCAGGTTCCCAGTATCGTGGCTGCCTCGCCCACCGTGGCGTTGGAAGACCACATCAGTATTGGCGGGGGAAAACAGAGCGACATTCTTATGCTCGGCGTGGACCCAGCCTATCTTCAGGTGCGCAATCTGAAAGTTCTGGCCGGCCGTTTCTTCGACAAGGAAGATTCCTCTGGCCGGAACAAGGTCGCCGTGATTACGGAGAAGCTGGCGCAGAAACTCTACGGCTCTTCTCCTGCGGCGGTCGGCCAGATCATCAAGTTGAGCGGCGGCCTTCCGTTCACGATCGTTGGAGTGTTCAAGGAAAGCGTGGACACTTTCGGACAGTCCGAAATCCAGGAAGACACCATGCTGATTCCATACACGGTCAGCCTGTTCTTCACGCCCACGGCGACCGTTCATGAAATCTACTTTTCCGCCGCCACTCCGCAGGACGTCATCCCCGCGACCGCCGCGATTAAGCGCGTGCTGCAGTCGCGGCATCGTCCAGAATCGGTTTACAGCGTGCAAAACCTGACGCAGTTTCTGACCGTGGCGGGACGCATTGCCGATGCGATGACGCTGATCCTGATGCTGGTCGCCTTCGTCACTTTGCTGGTGAGTGGCATCGGCATCATGAACATCATGCTGGCAACGGTGACCTCGCGCATCCGCGAGATTGGGATTCGCAAGGCGATTGGCGCCACTAACCGCGCCATTCGCTTCCAGTTTCTGGCGGAAGCCATTCTCATCTCGCTGACCGGAGGCGTAGCGGGCATCGTTGCCGGACTCGCCATTCCGTACTCGATCCGTTTCCTTACCGACTACCGCATGCCCGTCTCTGGCCTCTCGGCGATCATCGCCATCGTGGTCTCGTCGATTGTGGGCATCATCTTCGGCACCGTCCCGGCCACGCGCGCGTCGCAACTCGATCCGGTCGAGAGTCTGCGGTACGAGTAAAAGCACGCAGTTGCATTGGTGCCACGCATGATCTCGCATCGATTCTGGCGGAAACGAGAACCGCCGCCAAGTGCGCTAACAGGATTGCGATAGGAGGGAGACGTCCTCAATCATGCTAATCGCGAACGTGATCGTGGCCGCGTTGACGTTGTCCGCGGCAACTGCTGTGGCAGGGCAGGTGAAAGCTTCGGCCGAACCTGCAACCGCTCCGCCGAAATTGCTTGTCTTGGTGTATCAGAAATTTTCATTCGATAAAGCAGCTGACCGCGACCAATGGGAAACTGCCATGGCGCGCGCCTGCCAAAAGCTGGATGTTCCGAATTCGTGGATCGTAATGGAATCAGTTACCGGCGAGCCGGAGGTGTTGTCGTTCGACCCGTTCGATTCGTTTGCGCAAATGGAAAAACCTGTGGCCGAGTGGGGCCCGATCTACGCGGCGCACCCGGAACTGGGGCGACTGCAAGCTCAAATCAACGCTGCTTTGGTGAGCCAGCGAACGGTGATCGCCGTTCGCCGGGACGACCTGGGCTACCGCGCGAATAGGATCGATCTCTCGAAGGCCCGGTCCATGCGCGTGCTGGAAGTGCGGCTGCATCCCGGCCGCGAGAATGACTTCGCCGAGGCGTTTAAGAAGCTCAGCGCGGCTTACGAAAAAATCGAGTCGGACTTGCCCTGGGTCGTGTATCAGGTGAACCTGGGAATGCCGTCGCCCACTTTCCTGGCATTCGTTCCCATGAAAACCGTGGGACAAAACGACGATCTGCTGAAGATACGCGAACGCCTGCACGCTGCGGAAGGCGATGCTGCCGAGCGCCTGCAACAAATCGCCCGCGAAGCCTACGCCAGCACGGAAAGCAATCTGTATTCCGTCAGGCCCGAAAAGTCACGCGTATCCAAAGAGTTCGCGGCGGGCGATCCGGAATTCTGGACACCAGCGAAGTAGTAAGCAGTGGAGGAATCGCTAAACACCCGAAGGAGCCCGTGGCATTGATTTCCTTAGTGAACCTTCGTGTCCTTGGTGGTTAAAGATTTGCGCCTGCAACTCATCTTGAGTGCGCCGAATCACGTTCTGCGCCCCACCGCATCTGTTATCCTAATCGGCTGTGCGGATGATTTGGTGGTTTCTGATTCTGGGTGGGAGCACACTGCTGGTCGTGTGCGTGGCCATCGCCATCTATGTACACTTGCGCCATCACCTGCAAAAAGCGCACGCCTCGCACGAAGGAGCTTTGACTGACGCCAATCCCCCGCATCAGCCCGACAGCATCGAACGCTGATCGGATGCATTCACGGAGATGCAATCATGTCTAAATCTGCGATTCAAACTCTAACTACTCCGCAGGAACGGGCCCTTGAAGCCTCGCGGCAGGTGGCTCTGGTCGTGGGCGCTAGCCTGGTGGTAGCGCTATGCGCACGCATCACCATTCCTCTAATGCCCCTTACGCCCGTCCCGCTCACCGTGCAAAATCTCGGCGTGCTGCTGGTCGGGCTGCTTCTGGGCAGCCGTCGCGGCTTCGCGGCGCTTGCACTCTATTTAATAGAAGGCGCGGTCGGACTCCCTGTCTTCAATCCCACGGGGCCAGGCGGGATTGCTCAATTGCTAGGCCCCACCGGCGGATTCCTGATGGTCTACCCCTTCGTCGCGTTTCTTACCGGCTACATTTTCGAGCGCGGGACGAAGACCTTCCTGCGCGCCGCCACCGCTGGCCTCCTCGCAGAGATCGTGCTCTTCGCCGGAGGCCTCGCCTGGCTTTATGCATTCACGCATTCGCTGGCGAAGGCAGCCTATCTCGGCCTGTACTGGTTCCTGGCCGCCGAGATCATTAAGATAATGGTGGCCGCCGCTATTGCCACTCGCGTTCGCCGCAGCGCGGTCAAGCAGTAGATTCCGGGAGTTCAAAATGACAGTCGTATCCGAAACATCAAAAACACCCGGCAGCAGTGTCGCAGGGGACGTCCGCGAGATCACCGTTGCTCACAGTCCCGACTCCGACGACGCGTTCATGTTCTACGGCTTGGCCACGAACAAAGTCCGCGCTGTCGGCCTGCGCTTCACCCATACGCTCTGCGACATTGAGACGCTGAACCAGAAAGCCCGCGAAGGCGTATACGACGTCAGCGCCATCTCGTTCCATGCCTATCCTTACGTCCAGGACAAATACGCGCTCATGTCCTGCGGAGGCAGCGTGGGCGAGGGTTATGGTCCGATGATCGTTTCGCCGCGAGCCTTCACCCCGAGCGAAATCAAGACCAAGCGCATCGCTGTCCCCGGAACGCTCACCACGGCCTACCTGGCTCTCCAACTATTTGCTCCCGGCGTCGAGACCGATGTTGTGCCGTTCGACCAGATCATCCCGCAGGTGCTGGAAGGAAAATACGAAGCCGGCCTGATCATCCACGAAGGACAGTTGACCTACGACAAGTCGGGCCTGCACCGCATCGTCGATCTCGGCCGCTGGTGGCAGAAAGTCACCGGCCTGCCTCTACCGTTGGGAGGCAATGCCATTCGCCGTGCCCTCGGCCCCGAATTGATATTCGCGGTCTCGGCTGCCCTGCGCGATAGCATTCAGTACGCCCTCGATCATCGGGAAGAAGCATTGTCCTACGCCATGCAGTTCGCCCGCGATCTCGACACGCAATCGGCCGACAAGTTCATCGGGATGTACGTGAACGAGCGCACCCTCGACTACGGCCCCGACGGCCGCGAAGCCGTCCGCCGCCTGCTCGACATGGGGCACAAGGCAGGCATCATCGCGCCGGAAGCCAAAGTGGATTGGGTGTGAGGGAAGCTGCTAACTGCTAGCTTTTAGCTTCTAGCCTTTAGCTCTTAGCTTGTAGTCCTTGGTTGCTTCGATTCCGCTGGATTTTCTTAAGGACCTTCGCAAACAAATCTCTAACGGGCCCCAATCTGCCGGAAGATCGGGACTTGAGCTAAAGCTAAGAGCTAAGAGCTAAGAGCTAAGAGCCAAACGCTTGCCCCCGCAGAACCTCCTCATCGACGCCGACGACACTCTCTGGGAGAACAACATTTATTTCGAGCGGGCCATTGCCCGCTTCATCTCGTTTCTGAATCATCATGAATTCTCTCCCGAGCAAGTTCGCGAAGTGCTCAACGACGTGGAGCGCGAATGCATCGTGAAGCACGGCTACGGCCTGCACAGCTTTGCCCATGCGCTGGTCGACACATTCGAGCGCCTGAGCGTTGAGCCGGTCACACCGGAGTTGCATGCCCAGATTCACAGCTTCGCTCACACCATCGCCGAGCAGCCGCATGAAAATCTGCCTGAAGTTCCGGAGACGCTGCAGTACCTGAAGGAGCGGCATCACCTGATCCTGATGACCAAGGGCGCATTTGCCGAGCAGACAGGCAAAGTCGAGCGCTCCGGCCTGAAAGATTATTTCGCCGCAGTCGAAGTCGTGGCCGAGAAGGATCCCGCAGCTTACGCGCGCGTCGTAGAAAAATACGAACTGGACCACGACGCGACATGGATGGTCGGTAACAGCCCGAAGTCCGACATCAATCCCGCCCTCGCCGCCGGCCTGAATGCGGTCTTCGTGCCCCACGGCAACACCTGGATTCTCGAACACGAGGAAGTCAATCCCGCGCCTCCGAAACAAAAGTTGCTGATAGTAGGCAGCTTCGCCGAACTCCGAGACCACTTCTGACTTGTGTGGCGCGGGCGCTCCCGCCCGCGTGCCTAAAGCATAAAAACATCAAAGGCGGACGAAGGGCGCCCGCGCCACGAAATCACGATCCCCCCGCCGCTCTCCGCAACTGCTCAAAAATAGGCATCACCTGAAATCCAAACTCCTCCCGCAACCGACTCCAATCCAACTGCCGCGGATTTCCCGAAGCATAACTCTCGCCCAACCCGACGTTGACACAAGGATTTAGCCTCTCGACTTCACGCTTCAAGTCAGCGACGACTACCGACTCGCAAGCCGCGTTATAAACGGAATGCACAGGCTTGGCCGCCCGCAGCAACTTCACCAGCATCCTCGCCACATCATCGACGTGCACCAGCAGAATTCTTTCCGATCCAACGTAAGGCAAAATAACCTCAGCTGCATCCGAGTTCGCCAGGCACTCGAAGATCTGACTTCTCCACGCCGACGAGGCTGACCGCGCCCCGCTCCCCACAACTCGCCCAATTCGCAGGCTAACGAACTCCAACCCATGCTGCCGGTAGGCCGCGCCCAGTTGTTCAACATAAAGTTTCGCCGCCCCATACAAATCCTCCGGCGCTGCCCGCTCCGCCTCCGACACGACCTGATCGGGAGGGCACGTGCCATACACACTGAATGAACTCCCAAAAACAAAACGCCGCACGCCGAACCGCCGCGCCATCTCCAGCAGATGCATGCTGCCCTGAACGTTCACCTCGGTCGCCAGCGCCGGCTGGCGCTGCGCCGCCGTCGGCAGAATCGCTGCCAGATGAATGATTCCGCCGATCAGTTCAATCTCAAACACGCGCTGCAATTGCCTGGCATCGGTAATATCGCACTCCACTTCATGTCGCCCGGCCGACGAACTCACGCCCGGCGCCACGTCCAGCGAAACAACTTCGCAGCCTGAATCCTGCAAGAGCTTCACCACAGCCCGCCCAAAAAACCCGCGCCCGCCCGTCACCAGCACGCTGCTGCCCTGATCGTCCATAGCTCTCCGGTGGCCGGAATCAGCTCCGTCACCATGGTTTCCTCTTCGTTACTACCGCATCAAACTAACCAACACGTTACCGCGCGCCGGTTATTCCCGCATGGTACGCTGATCTTGCTCTGCGATCTGGCTCCCACTTCGTCTGTGGCGATTCAGACCAACAATTTGCGGCGGCTGTTGCACACAGTTGAGGCGCTTTCCGAACTCGGGCCCGCGCTCACGGCGGAGCGCGACTTCTCGGAAACGTCGCGCTTAATGCTGTCTGCCATCATGGAAGCGGCGGGCGCGCGCGAAGGCGTGCTGCTTCTCTTCCATGACAAGCCCGCCATGTTGTCCTCCGCTGCGTCGCTGGGATTCGCCCTCATGCCCGATCCCGCCTTCATTCCTCTCCTCCCCAAACATGTGCATGCGCTCTCTGCGGCGCGCGGCCCCATCGTTCTGAACTCTTCCACCTATTCGGTATTTCTCAGTTCCAACGGCAACGTCGCACCGGAACTCTTCAAATGCCTGGCGCCCCTGAAAGCCGCAGGAAAGTTGGCGGGAGCAGTCGCTCTAGGCCGCCGCCCCGGCGATGCTCTCTACGAAGACGACGAACTCGACGCCCTCGAACTGCTGTGCAACTACGTCGCGCTCGCGGTTCAGAATCACGCGCTCACCCAAAGCATTACCCAGCGCGTCTCGGAAAATCTGCGGCTCACGGCTTCGCTGCATGGTTTCTACGACAATGCACTCGAAGCCTTCGCCACCGCCATAGACGTCAAGCACGTCAACATTCATGGACACTCTCTGCGCGTGGGCCGCTACGCCGCCGCGATTGGCGAGGCCATGGGCATGGAACCGAGCGAAGTGGCAGCCCTGCGCAGCTCGGGATATCTGCACGATATTGGAAAGGTTGCCGTTGATCGCCGCCTCTTCGGCAAGGCCGCGGCGCTCGATCCCGAGGAGTTTCGTGAGATGGCCGATCACACGGTCGTTGGCCACCAGATCGTCAGTAGCGTGCAATTCCCCTGGCCAAAGATTCCCGAGATTGTGCGCTGGCATCACGAGCGCAGCGACGGTTCCGGCTATCCCGACCGGCTCATGCAAGATGATTTGCCAATGCCGGTGCGCATCGTCGGCCTCGCCGATTCCTTCGATGCCATGACCAGCGCCCGACCCTATCGCGCGCCGCTCTCTGTGGGCAGCGCCCTCAGCGATCTGGTGCGAATGACCCCGGAAAAATACGATCCCAACGTCGTCCAGGCCCTGCTCATCCAGGTGCGCCGCGACGTGGTAGGCAGCAGCCGAACTCCCTTGCTTGACACCATGTCGGTGAACATCGCAGCCACCGACATCGACCACCTGGCCGCCACCCTGCAACACAAAGTCTCGCGCGGGAAAACGTACTTAACCAAAGAAATCGGCTCGTAGCGCTTGCAACCGCAAAGTGCCAGTGATCGCGGTCACTGACACCGCCGAGATTCAAACCGAAAATGCTTGCGTAATTCTCTCGCCCCGCCGAGCATTTCCCACCTCGTGGGACGCACACCCCGGAGGCGAGCAATGGCGCAATCAGGCATCCCTCGCCGCAGGCCGGACCGGCCTTGAGCTTGGCCATTGCCGTAAGGTTGAAAAATTCGGTTGGGGACAACGCACGAGGAGGAAAGGGGTGACGAAATGCGCCAGGCGCTCGCGATACTCATCTTGATTGGAATGACCTCTCTCGGTGTTAAGCCGACCCATGCGCAAATAGATCAAAATCTCCGGGCGTGGTGGGCCGGAGGCGAAATTGGGGAGGGGCAGCTCAGCCTTTCGTCCGATCAAATTCATCGCGACCGGACGCCAACCTTCGCACTTGGCTTTTTCGGCGGTCACAGATTGGGTGACCAAGCCCGCGTTGGGCTGGAGATGAATGGCTGGCTGCTCCAAGCGTCCAATCTCAACGACCCGACCGTCGGCGAAAGTGTGAGCAACGTGTTGGGCGTGATTGACGTCTTCCCAACACGTAAAATTCCCCTGTTCATCCGCGGCGGGGGCGGTCTCGCGATGTATCAAAACAATCGCCCCGGAGAATCGGGCGGCACAGGATGGTCCTGGACAGGTGGGGCGGGATATGAGTTTCGTTTCAGCGAGAGACTGGGGCTTGCTCCGATTGTCGAGTATGCGTACGGCAGTTTTGACGATGTTCGCAACCCGATCACGGTCGAGACGGGCCGCCACTATTCGGTAGTCGAATTCAAGATCGCGGCGATCTGGCACTTTGGAAAGAGAGCCAGAGAGTAAGCGTCATTTTGCCATGGCTTTCGCACAGAGGCCAAAGCAGCCCCTTAATCCGTGTAACTCATGTTGAAATCGGAGTTTGCGCTAATAGACACCTGCCGGGCTCTTTAGCGGCCGTTGTCCTCCAATCACTTACAAGCCCACACCGGAACCATCTCCGGCAGCAACTTTTCCCGCGGGAAGGGTTCATAATCAGGAGACCCGCTCGGCCGGAGAGTCTTCATGCGATCCAAACTGGGGAAGCCAGCGCTGTTCCTGTTGTGCCTAAGCCTCGCCTGCGCAGCCCCGCAACTGATAGCCAAGAAAAAAGAAAAAGCCGCCGATCCCCGGTCGAATGAACAAAGCCCGAACGACCAGAAGCACGCCGTGCAGGCGCTCAATCGCCTGACCTTCGGCCCACGTCCCGGCGACGTCCAGCAGGTCATGGCAATGGGCGTCGACCCCTGGATCGATCTGCAACTGCATCCCGAAAAAATTCCCGACAACGCAATCGGAACTCGGCTCGCCGCCTTTCGCACCCTGCACATGAGTGGGAAGGAAATCGCCGAAGAATTTCCCGACAACCAGATGATCAAGCAGGTCATGGACGGCAAACGCCCCATGCCTTCAGATCCCGCCAAGCGCGCCGTGTATCAGGTGCAGATGGCGCGCCTGCAAGAAAAGCAACAAGAGAAGCAAGCGCAGAAGCTGCTAAGAAAAGAAAACCAGCAGCAAGCCATTGCTCCCGTCGCCGCGTCGACGCAAGCGTCCGACACCGCGAAAACTGCGGAAGAACTCGCCGCTGCCGCAGCAGCGTCCAGCGGAGATGCGAACGGTCGCGCGCCCAGTAATCTTGCCGACAGCAACTCGATGAGCGTGGACCCGACGAGCGCCTCGGACGGCAAAGCACCGCCCAACGCCATGAATGACTCCGTCACAACTCTGCCGACACAGGCCAAAGCCATACCGATAGACGACGCTGAAGCCCGCCGCCGCGAAGATCGCCTCTATGCCGATTTGAAAATTCAAAGTCTCATCGATCTTCCCCCCGACCAGCGCTACAAGAAAGTGATATCGATGTCGCCCGACGAGCAAGTCGCGTTTGCCGATTCGCTGCGCGGGGGCAAAGGCCAGGACTTTCTCGAGGGCATGAACCCGAAGGAAAGAGAAACGCTGCTGGCGATGAACAACCCGCAGGGTCTGGTCGCAGAAGAACTCGTCCAAGCCAAGCTGCTGCGCGCAATCTACAGCGATCGCCAGCTCGAAGAAGTCATGACCGATTTCTGGTTTAATCACTTCAACGTTTTCGCCGGCAAAGGCCCCGAGCGCCTCTTCCTCACCAACTATGAGCAGGACGTCATCCGCCCGCACGCGCTGGGAAAATTCGAAGACTTGCTCGTCGCGACGGCCAAGAGTCCAGCCATGTTGTTCTACCTCGACAACTGGCTCAGCGTGGGACCGAACTCCATGCGAGCCCTCGGAATTCCTGATCGGCCCCCGATGCGGCCCTATGGCCCCTACGGCCGCCCGCGCCGCTTTCCGCCGCCGAATCCGAACGCGAAACGCAAGTCGAACAGCGGCCTCAACGAGAACTACGGCCGCGAGTTGCTGGAACTGCACACGCTCAGCGTGAATGGCGGCTACTCGCAGCGCGACGTGACCGAGGTCGCGAAGGTCTTCACCGGCTGGACCATCGAGAAGCCCAACGACGGCGGCGGCTTCAAGTACGAGCCGCGCATGCACGAGCCCGGACCCAAGTTTGTCTTGGGACATCGCATCAAGCCCAAAGGCGAAGGCGAGGGCAGGGAAGTGCTGCACATGCTGGCCACGAGCCCGCAGACCGCGCATTTCATTTCGTTGAAGCTGGCGCAACGTTTTGTGTCCGACGATCCACCGCCCGCGCTGGTCGACCGAATGGCGAAGGCATTCGAGAAAAAGAAGGGCGACATTCGCGAAGTTCTCACAACGCTTTTTCATTCACCGGAATTCTGGTCCGATAACACCTACCGCGCGAAAGTGAAAACGCCGCTCGAGTTTGTAGCCTCAGCCGTTCGCGCCACCGGCGCCGACGTTGAAGATGCCATGCCGCTCGCCCGTCAGATCGCGAATATGGGCATGCCTCTCTACGGAGCGCAGCCGCCCACGGGCTATTCCATGAAGGCCGAGACCTGGGTGAGTTCGTCCGCGCTGCTCAACCGCATGAACTTTGCGCTGGGTCTGACCGCCGGAAAGGTTCGCGGAGTGAAAGTCGATATGGCACAGCTGGCAGGAACTTCGCCAGGGCCGATGGACGCCGCGTTGTCTCTTTCCACGCTGGAAGCGAAACTGCTTGCCGACGACGTATCACAGCAGACGCACGACTCGATCATGGCGCAGATGCAAGCTCCAGCAAAAGATACATCGCCCGAGCCGCAAGATAAATCGCAAGACAGGCCGCAGCGCAAGCCGGCCGACGTTCCGCGTCCACCAGACGCAAGCACGATCGCAGGCCTGCTGCTAGGATCACCGGAGTTTCAGAGGAGATAGCTGCTAGCTACTAGCCTCTAGCCAAGCGGACTTCGCGATTTTCGCGGACGAAAAGCGGGACCGAAAAGGGCGCTTGAGAGCTGTGAAGAGAAACTATGAGTCAGGAGCGAAAGCAAGAAGCTAAAAGCTAAAAGCTAGGAGCTAAAAGCTAGGAGCTAGGAACTGGAAGCTAGGAGCTGTCACCCATGTCCCTCACCCGTCGTATCTTTCTTCGCAACAGCGCGCTCGCTGTCGTCGGCACGGCGGCGGTGCCGACCTTTCTCACCCGGGCAGCCTTCGGCGCGGCCGACGCCGGCACGCGCAACAAACGCCTCGTCGTCATCTTCCAGCGCGGCGCGGCGGATGGACTGAACATCGTCGTCCCTCACGGCGAGCCGCAATACTATGCCATGCGTCCCAACATCAACATCCCGCGCAACGCAGTGATCGATCTCAACGGCTTCTTCGGGCTGCATCCGTCGCTGTCGGCGTTTCAGCCGCTCTGGCAGCAAGGACACCTCGCCATCGTGCACGCTGCGGGATCGCCCGACACGACGCGCTCTCACTTCGACGCGCAGGATTTTATGGAGACTGGCACTCCAGGCGTGAAAGTAACCGAGGATGGATGGCTGAACCGCTCCCTGCGCGACCTTCCGCCTGCGGAACAGAAATCCGCATTTCGCGCAATTGCGCTCGGCCCCTCACTGCCGCGCATCCTGAGCGGCTCGGAGCCCGCGGTTGCGATGAATAACATCAACGACTTTTCGGTTGGCGGAAGAAATCCCAGGCCCTCGCCGGCCGCGCTCGCGTTTCAGGCAATGTACGACCAATCGTCCGACAGCATGTTGCACGGCACCGGCGAAGAAACTTTCGACGCTGTGAAGATGCTGAAGGTCGCAGATCCCGGAAAATACACGCCCGCTGCCGGCGCCAATTATCCCAGAGGCCGCTTCGCCGATGGCCTGCGGCAACTGGCGCAACTCATCAAAGCAAATCTCGGCGTCCAGGTCGCGTTTGCCGACATCGGCGGCTGGGACCATCACGTCAACGAAGGTTCGACGGAAGGTCAGCTTGCCAACGTGCTCACCGATTTCTCGCAATCGCTGGCCGCATTCTGGACCGACCTCGGTGACCTCGCCGAAGACACGGTCGTCATTACCATGTCGGAGTTCGGGCGAACGGCTCGCGAAAACGGCAATCGCGGTACCGACCACGGCCATGCCAACGTGATGTTCGTGCTGGGCGGACCGGTCAAGGGTGGCAGGGTGTACGGCCGCTGGCCTGGCCTTGACCAGTCGCAACTCTACGAGGGACGCGATCTCGCCCTGACTACAGATTTCCGGCAGGTGATTGGAGAAGCCATCGCACGCCACATGGGAAACAGGAATCTGGCCGCGGTTTTCCCCGGCTTCGACAACCAGCCAGCAAAATATCTGCGCTATCTCGGCTGAACATAACTGCTGAACGATCGCGCGTCAGGCGACCAACGATCGTGCGCTTTCGGTCTGATCCGCAACCACTCGTCGCTGCCGCGTGTAGTCAACCCATGCCTCAGCGGCAAGAAACGTAATCGTGAATCCCAGCCAAAATGCAATCCCAAAGAACTCATGCGGCGTGAGCCGCCGAAACGCGAAGAACACCCCCACAATCGGCCGCGTCGTAGCCACGCCCAAGCCCACGCCATATGCGCGAATCATCCACTCGCGATGACGCTCCACTTCTTTCCGCCGGATGTGCCGGTAACCCTTAATCAGGCAAATCAGAAACACGATGGCGAAGAGTGTGGTCGCCGCGGTTTCATTCGGTCCGCCGATATTCATCGTGTAGCTCATCACCAGCGCCGACACTCCGATGATCAGCCCGCACACTACCAGGAACCTTCCCATCCAGCGATGAACCTGCAAATGCTTTTGCCGGATGCTCGGCACAAACTGCAAAGATGCCAGTGTGAGAAATAACCCGCCGGGCAGGATGTGGATCAGCGTCAGCACCATATGCCGCGCGAATCCGGTGTCGAGGGCCGCAGCTGGCGAAGCGGGCGCGCCGAAGCGTCCCGGCCAGAACAGAACCAGCGTACGGCGGGTCACCGCCGCGACACCGATCACGATCAAAAAGATGACAGCGCTCCAGAGAAGACGACTTGCCCGCTTGGAAACCGGCATAGAGTTCCCGCACCTCAATTTCCCTCCAAGGCGATCGAGTCTTGCTCAGCGAACTCGGCGGTTAAGAGCTTTTGACCGCAGAGTTCACGAAGAAGGGCCGCTGGGAGCGCCGAGAAAAGCTAATCGTTATTGCTTAAATATTATACATACTGTATGATTAATAATAAACGCGCAAGACCCACTTTCTTTTGAGCCCGAGACCTTATCAGATGGGGCAGCGCCAAGCGGCCCGCGACAAGACGCGAGTGCGGATTCTCTCGGCTGCCCGCAAGCTCCTGCTGGCAAAAAATTTCTCTGAATTCACCATGGAGGCGGTTGCCCGCGCCGCTGACGTCTCACGCCTGACCGTCTACTACCAGTTCGATTCGAAGACGGGACTGCTCGAGGCGCTGTACGACTTCATCGCGCGCCGCGGAAACATGCAGCAACTGGCCGAAGTGTTTGACAAGGGAAATGATCCGGTAAGGATGCTGCACGACTTCATCCTCGTCTTTGCTCAATTTTGGGCGTCTGATCGTCAGGTGATCCGCCGTCTGCACGCCCTGGGCGCCATCGACGATGAAATCGGGGAGGGTCTTCGCGCCCGCAACGAGCGCCGGCGCCGGGGTCTACTCGTGATCCTGGAACGCTACAGCGCTGTGTATCATCCGCTCATCCCGCCACAACTGGCGAATGCCATTGACACGCTGCACATGCTGACAAGCTTCGAAACGTTCGATGCCCTGACCGGAATGGGCAGGCCCTTCGAAGAGGTCGTCGAGATTATCCGCAAGCAAGCGCATCACGCAATCGGCTTCACGCCGCCATTCGTTCCGCGCTAGATCCGCTGTCTTGCAGGAAAACGATGGCGAAGCGTTGCCACCAGCGCTGCATCGGCTTTGGTCGAGATCATTTCCAGCGGCGAGAATCCTCGCCACCACGCCAGCCAGAGAGTCACCAGCAGCAGCGCAATCGTGAGCGCCACATTGGGCCACGCGTTCAGAGCCCACTCTCCGCGCCAGGCGAATTGCAGCGAAGAGGAGAATGGCTCCAGATAGGCGATCGGCCACTGATAGCCGTCCGGGCCACGCGAACCGAGCACGTCCTCGAAGAGATGCAGGTGAAAGCTGAGGAGAGCGAGCAGTCCGGTCGTCCACTTCCGAGTTGCCATCGCAAATGCCAGCGCAGCGACCCCCAAGGCGAACGCTAGATTGTGCAGGGAGTGATGATAAAGCGTAAACCACAACAGCGGATGCGCCGAGTTTCGAGTCAGTACTTCAGGTATGATGCCCAGCCCATCGATGTCTGGGATGACGCACGCGAGCGTGACCAGAGCGCGTTCTCTGCGATCCAGGCGTGCGCAGTTCGCGAGCACCCATCCACTCAAGAAATGCGTGACCGGGCTCATAAGCTTCGCCGAGCAGACTAGACTTCAATCAGAACATCGCCGTTTTCGATTTTCAGAGGATACACAGCGACCTTCGCGCGTGCATTGTGTGTGGCTTCGCCGGTTTTGGGATCATACGCCCAGCCGTGCCAGGGGCAGACGACTTTGCCGTTCTCAATCGTCCCCTCACCGAGTGGGCCGCCCTGGTGCAGGCAGACATTGTCCATCGCGCTGTAAGCGCCGTTCACATTGGCGATGCAGATGGTCTTGTCGCCGCAGGCAAATTCTTTGGCTTCGTCAGCGGTAGGGAGTTCGGATTGGGTGGTAAGTTTGACGAAGTTAGGCATAGAGTTCGTGCTCGTGGCGAGAAGCCGAGCTCTGCTCGGCCGGGCAGCCCCTTCGACGTCGCTCAGGGCAGGCTAGGGCGGCTGTCCCCACATGTTTGCTGACAGCTGACGGCTGATAGCTACTTCGGCTGTAACGTCTGCGCGATCATCACCTGGCGCTTGAAGTTCTCAACCATGTTGGGATCGAGGCGGACTTCGGTGGGCTTCTTGGCCAGCGTCATGGTGTCGATCTTGTCCTGCAGTTTGAGCAGCGCGTAGAAAAGATTTTCAGGTCGCGGCGGGCATCCCGTGACATAAACATCGACCGGAACGATTTTGTCGACCCCCTGCAACACGGCGTAAGTATTGAACGGGCCGCCTACCGACGAGCAAGCGCCCATCGAGATCACCCACTTCGGATCGGGCATCTGGTCATAGATGCGCTTCACCACGGGCGCCATCTTCAGCGTAACGGTGCCGGCGACAATCATCAGATCGCTCTGCCGCGGGCTGGGGCGGAACACCTCCGAACCGAAGCGCGCGATGTCGAAGCGCGCGGTAGACGAGGCGATCATCTCGATGGCGCAGCAGGCCAGACCAAAGGTCATCGGCCACACCGCCGACTTGCGCGCCCAGTTGAAAACGTAATCCACCGTGGTGATCAGAAAGTTCTTCTCGAACTTGTTTTGCAGCCAGCCCATGAATGGTCCTCGCGAAACCCTACTCGCAGTCTAGGTAAGCCGTCTTGCGGTGTCAAACGAATGTGGAGGCGTGTCTGCCTTTGCGGGATGTTAATCCGCCGAAAACCTCGACGGACGGGCAATCCATCGGCGGCGGAAACGTGGGCCAGAGCCCAATTAGGATATTACATTGCGGTCGGCCCGGTATGGACGTATAGTTCGTACCGTTTCGGTTCAAGGAGGGGCATATGAACAAGATTACGTGGTTGGTGCTGTTTTCACTCGGTTTGCTGGTTGCCACTACTGCTAGCGCGCAGGACAAATGCTCGTTCCAAACGATCCACGCTCGCTACGGGGCCACCTGCCAAGGATCGGTATCCCCTGGCCCGGGTGCGCCGTTGGTGCCGTTCGCGCTGCTAGGAACATGCACAGGCAGTGCGACTGGATATTTCACTTGCGACGGAACGGAGAGCTTTGGAGGTGTTGTCGTGCCTGCGCCTGCTAAAGGACAGTCGATCGTCAACTCCGACTGCACGGGGCAGATCACTTACAACAAGGGAACACCACAGGAACTCGACATTAACTTCCTGATTCTCCATGAAGGGAAGGAACTTCGCGGCATGCTGCAAAATCCCGGTACAGCCGTACAGTGCGACTTAGTGAGTATGGGAAAGAATGAAGAGGACTAAGAACCGGGGAGACGTTTCCCGGTGGGTGGCAAATCCCTAATGTCTGGGTTAGTGGTCCCCATCCGTCGAAACCCACGACGGATGGGGCAGCCCTTTGTCGTGGAAACAGAGGTATGCAAATTGACGTTTGCGTACTGTCTTGTCGGAGACGTTTGCGTGAACATGCTGTCTTTTTCTCCTCTGCATCGTCAATCCGAAGTGCGTCTTCGTTTGCGAAGGGGCGTCGATGAAATCCAAGCTGATTCGCAGTTTCGCCGGGGCGTTGGTCTTGATTAGTCCGGCTATGCTTTTTGCCGGTCATCCGCGTCCGGATGCCGCGACGCTGGAGCGGCCTGCTACTCAGACGTTCGCCCTCGCGGACGTCTCGGGCCTGATCCCGAAGAACGTGAATCTCAAGGCGGTGGAATATAAGGGCCGCAAGGCAGTGCAAATTACGAGCCCCTCCGCAGAGGACGGCTTTGCTGTGCTGCCTGGCACCGATTTTCAGGACGGCACCATCGAAGCTGACATCGCTTTGAAAGTCACAACGCCGCCGGGAGTGCGGATGCCGGGCTTCGTCGGGATCGCGTTTCGCGCACGGCCGGATGCATCGCATTACGATCTTTTTTATCTCCGGCCAGGAAATTCTCACGCCGACGATCAGGCCATGCGCAACCACTCTGTCCAGTATGTTGCGTTGCCCGATTTTGATTGGAACAAGCTGCGTCGCCAATGGCCCTACGTTTACGAGAGCTACGCGAATCTTCAGTTTGAGACCTGGACGCACCTCAAAATCGAAGTGCAGGGCCGCACGGCCAAACTCTTCCTGAATGGATCGGAGAACCCCAACCTTGTCGTCAACGGACTCAAGGGCGAAGACCTGCACGGAGCAGTGGCACTGTGGGGTTACCAGGGCGAGGAGGCTTACTTTTCCAACGTGCGCATCACGAACGCGACACCCGCGCCGATAAAAAATGGGTCCGAGGCAGCCGGAATGTGGCAGATAAAGTTCGCGGGAGATGCTGGAGGCGCGACCGGTTCAATGAAGTTGGTCCGTGATGGAAATAAAGTCACTGGCACATGGTCCGGCGAAATGGGCAATGATTTGCCGGTTCAGGGAATGTGGCGCGATGGTTATGTCGATCTCACCTTCCCGTGCACTTGGGAAAAGGATACCTCGCGGGTGACGGCTCATTTGGCTGGCTGGATCGATGGCGACTCTGGCCAGGGGCGCATGCAAGTTGCGGGGCGCGCCGACGGGGTTTGGACTGGCTCTCGACAATAGGACCGGCTCACTCCAATGCGCTCGGTTCGATGACAAATATCTAGTGTCGTTGTCCCGTGATACCCATCCGTCGAAAACCGCGACGGATGGGGCAGCCTCAGTCGTGGTGGCTCACGCGCGCTTTTCTTGCCTCTTAGCCAACACGAAAATCGGTAGCGCCATGATTTGCAAAGCCATCGAGAATGCGACCAGAGCCGGAATGGATTTTTCGTACAGCAAGCCCATGATCGCGCTGCCCGCAAACCATGCAACACCGAAGCCCGTGTCAAAAACTCCAAAGGCAGTGCTTCGCTTCTCGGAAGGAACGACCGCGGCCAGCACTGCCTTGAGACAGGAGTCCTGCGCTCCCATTCCCAGTCCCCACAGAATCATGCCAATGAGTTCCAGCCTGGTTCCGTACAAAAATACCAACGGCGCAAAAAACGCTGGCACACCAAAAGCAACCACAAGAACGGGCAGGCCGAGTTTATCCAACAGTTTTCCCAAGATGAGCGAGGCAATAGCGCCCGTCGCCATCGCGACGGCATAGAAGACCGGCACCAGTCCCTGCGCAACTGTCTCACTTTTCTGGAAATGAAAAGCGATGAGGGAAAAGTCGGCAAATCCCGCGGCAATTAAGGCTCCCGCTGTCAGATAAAACCAATAGGCTCTCGAGAAGCCTTTGCTGCTCAATGGTTGAGCGGATCTCCCCTGCAAATCCTCGGGTTGGTGATGGAGCGACCACGCTACAAAGAGCACGGTTAGACACAGCAACGCTGAGATCAGCAAAACGGCAAAGGCGTGATGATAGCCTCCACGCCGATACAAGACCCACGCTGTAATCAATGGTCCCAGCGTCGCGCCAGTTTGATCCATCGCTTCGTTGAGACCAAACACCCAACCCTGACCGATGGATTGGCCCGCATGCGAGAGCATGGACTCGACTGCAGGCTTGCGAATGGCGCGTCCAGTTCGTTCTGCAATAACCAGTGCGGCGGCCAAAGGCCAATTGCCGGCCAGAGCCAACGCCGGTACCGCCAGCATATTGATCGCATATCCGATAAATGTTACGGCCCAGTATCTGTGCGTCTTGTCGGCGAAATATCCGGAGACAGAGCGGAGGCCGTAGCCGACCATCTCCCCGAATCCGGCAACGAAACCAACGATCGTGGCGCTTGCTCCGAGAGAGCCGAGGAAAGGGCCGACGATGCTGCGCGCCCCTTCGTAGGTCATGTCGGCGAAGAAGTTCACCACGCCGATGATCAACACAAATCGCAAGGCTAGTTTTGCCAGGCTCTCGTCGACTGCTCGGTCAGCATTCATGGACATCGAATTGCGTCTTTCGCGAGATGGGAAGCCACGAAAGAGGCTGCCCCATCGTTGCGTCTTTTGCAAGGGCGGGTATTGCTAACCTATTACTCCGAATTATGTGCGGCGTTTAAAAAGCAAATCGTTATCGCCCGCGTTCATGGTGCCTCCCTGTCAGGATGCGAATTCCCAATTGTCGACTGCGTGCGATTTGAGTTGGATTTTCCGACACACCATCAGGGCTTCCACCACGATGCAGGTCTTAAGACCGACGCGGCTCGCAGAGTGTATTGCGCATAAATGGAACTTTCTTGCACACATTGTAAAAACTGTCAAAATTTCCAATTTGCATTTACAACACTCTGTTTACCAGCGTATGGTTCTCGTGTCTTTCCGCTACTGATGCGGCATTTGACTAATCTTGATGGTTTTGTGGAGGCAGTATGGCAGGCATAGATGACTCGAAGTTTTTCCGGCAAGTTGTAATGCCTTTTGTTGCAGTCGGCGTGGTTTTGGGATTGATGGGTTCGGCGAGTGCGCAAAACTATGTGATCCATGGCAACACGCCCGGATTTATCCAGAAAGCCAACGACCTGGGCGCAATTGATCCCGCAACCGTGATCGACGTTACTGCCTGGTTGAAGATTCACAATCAAAACAAATTGGACCAGCTTGTACAGCAACAGACCCAAAAGGGCTCTCCCAACTACCACAAGTGGATCAGCCAGGCGCAGTTCAATGCCGCCTATAGTCCGACGTCGCAGGAAGTGGGAGCCGTACAGAATTTTCTGTTGGCACATGGACTCACTGTGTTAGCCGTCGGAGACAACAACATGTACGTGAAAGTGGAGGGGACCGCTGACGCCATCGAGAAGACCTTCCACGTACAAATCGACAGCTACGACCTCAATGGAGTGACTTACCGCTCGAACAAGGCCGACCCGTCGGTCACCGATAATGCCGGAGGGCTGATCGACGTTGTAACTGGGCTCGACGACTATGGCTTTCAACCAACGTCCATGAGACCCATGGGGCCCGACGGAGCACCGATTGCTCCGATTCCACTCACTTCCAGCTCGAATGGTTTGTTCTTCGAAAGCCAGTGCTTCCGCGGAGTTCAGACAGTGACCTTTACTGGAAACGGAAACACCGCCACTTACACTGGCCTACGCTACGGTGCCGATATCACCAATACTGCTTTAGGACACTTGGCGTCCTGCGGTTATCAGCCCAGCGAAGTCCGGACCGCCTACAATTTCAATCCGCTGTACCAAGCCGGCTTTGATGGCACAGGCCAGACGGTCGTAATCACGGACGCGTTCGGTGCACCTACGATTCAGCAAGACGCAGAGCTGTTCTCGCAAATCTATGGACTGCCGGATTTGACACCGTCCAATTTCCAAATTCTGAGAGCGCCGGGCGCGGTCAATCATCCGGCGACCAGGCATTTCGGCAACCCGGCCGGATGGGCCGACGAGATCACCCTCGATGTCGAATGGGTGCATGCGATGGCGCCAGGCGCCAACATTGTTCTGGTGATCGGGCCGAACAATGGTTCGGATCTGGATGAAGCGGTGAATTATGCCGTTGCCCGCCATTTAGGCAACGTCATTTCCAACAGCTGGTCGTCCCTCGAAGGCTTTGGAAATCCCGCTCAGTTCAACCGCATCAACCGTACTCTTGAGGCAGCCGCCGCTCAGGGCATCGACGTGAACTACTCGTCCGGCGACTTCGGCGATAACACCATCCTTGTCGGTTTCAAAACCGTCGGGTTCCCGGGCAGCTCGCCCTTCGCTACTTCGATTGGCGGCACCAGCCTCGCCCTGAATCCCGACGACACAATGGCTTTCCAGACAGGTTGGGGGCTGAACTTCACCCGCATCGCAAATCCCGTCAGCGCGGGTAGTACGCCAGTTGTTCCGCCGCTTCACTTTGGTTTTCAGGACGGAGCCGGCGGCGGTACGAGCCTAACCTTCCCGAAGCCTGCGTTCCAGAGCACACTTCCGGGCACCATGCGCATGGTCCCTGACATCTCTTTCCTTGCCGATCCGCAAACTGGCGTGGAGATCATTGAGACGTTTAATGGCCAACCAAGCGTTTTCGTGATCGGTGGCACCAGCCTTGCTTGCCCCATGTTCTCAGCGCTGATGGGAATTGCCTCCGAAAAGGCAGGGAGTGGGCTGGGCCAGGCAGCGCAACTTGTTTATAGCTTGCCGGCCGGAGCGGTTACCGACGTCGTTCCGGTAAGTTCACCAAACAATGTGACCGGCGTCATCAATGGCACGCCTCATTCGGCCGACGATCTCGCTGGCCCTCTGGATGGGACCACAATCTACCTGAGCACGTTATTTCAGAGTCCCGCATCCACTCGCTGGGACGTCTTCACCTTCGGGACAGATTCGTCCTTGGCCACTGCGGTAGGCTGGGATAACGTTACGGGTGTGGGCACGCCCGATGCCTGGAACTTCGTGAATGCTGTCGCACCTTAAGACACAAGAGCAAAAAAAAACTGCGCGCTGCAATCTCTAACGCAGCGCGCAGTTATCTTTTAGCTGCCTCGCGGTGCGTGACTCGGTTCTTCCGGCGGCAACTGGGTCGGTAATCAGGTTTCCCACGCTTGCGGCTGGCCATGTTGGGGCCGGATGCTAGGCAGAATTGGGACGCCTGTATTGACTGGCACGACGGGTCTCGTAGGGCCATCGAGCAGATCGGGATCGAAGAGTTCGGCGTCGATCAGCCACTCAAGGTCCGTACGTCGGTCGGTCAAATCGCAGATGAAGCCGTTATATTCCTTGAGCGGTCCGGACTTCATCGTGCTCCACTTCAAGCCGCCGCAAGCCGAGACCTTCTGGGAGCCGCCCAGGCCGTGACCGGCTCCGGTATGCGGATTGGAACCCTTGCCATGCTGGGCATTTTCGCAGCCGACCAGCATTCCTCCAACGCTATTGTCATCGGGAGGCATGTAGTTAATGTAGACATGGCCATTCAGTCCGTCGGCCTTGACGGGCTTGTACGTCAATGCTTCGTCGTTGTTGGTGGGGCTGAACGGGTTGCGGTTTCCATTTCCACCGAGCGCCACATTGAAAGCGAAATGCCTTCCCAGCAGCCGCCCTGAAACTGACTGGCCCCAACCAGTCACACCTCCGCCTTTTTCCACTACGTACTGGCGATGCCCCTTGATGAGATTAACCGGCTTGGACAGGCACGACTGTCCGTGTGTAGCGTAAGGGCGGCTGGGTATTTGGTTTGGCTGGTTGAGCCAAGTCCAGAGCTCGTCGCCTCCTTTTTGGCGAGTCGGAATCTGTACCAGGACGCGTTGCCCATGCGACAGAAGCGAGGCGACATTCCCGGAAGAATCGGTGGACCAATCCTTCCAGCCCTGGTCATTCCGGTTGTACATAACCCCTGCGTGATAGAAGATGTGGAACAGTTTCGTCAGAAGCCATTTATAAGGGCCGGTTCGAATGGCGCCGTACCACATCGCCGCGTCCAGTTCGAACTGCTGAGTTCCCAGGAGGCGAATCTCGGTGCTCTGCAATTTCTGCTCGGGGAGATATCCGGTTAATTTCATAATCGGGCTACGGCGCCTTGCGATGTTCTTTGTCGGGTTTTCAATGAATAACTGGTAGAGCTGAGATGCGGCCATCAAGATCCTCCCCCGCTGGACACTAGTAAACAACAGGCTAGGCTGCGGCGATCCGCAGGCCCGGCGCGGAACACACGAATGCTACTGGGCAGCACGAATGCGACTTTTCAGGGGAGATCCACGAAGAGTAAGGCTGGATTGTCCGAAGTGTGGCCCGGGGCGAAGTGGCATGCGCGTGGGGATTATCTGCTGGGAGTGCTGGGCTGTCAAGGGCCACTCGCGTCAGCACTAAAACTTACTCCGCTGCCAATGTAGTGCAAGAATCTGCACAGAAACCATGCCCGCTCGAAGCCTATGGCAACTGACCTGTTGGACGTTGCATCAAGAGTATGCCGAGAATTCTGGCGGGTGCGAGGTTTTAATGGTGACAATCAAAAAAACCAATTTGTGGCCCGGAGTCGCCATGTGCCTAATCGCTTCTCTCGCGTCCGCTAACAGCGCCAGCATTCCCATCACGGGCACCGCCTCAAAGGGATTCGCCATCACCGCCGGCGACTTTAATATCACCGGCCCGGAACTCTCTCTATTTCAGGGCCTGCCGGACGGCCCCAACAATATTGGAGCTTGCAACGTGGGAGCTGTATGCAACTTCTCCTTCACCATCAACGCTTCGGGTTCTGGTTTTTGTCGATATTGTTTGTTCTATGATTCGGGCTCATTCGGAAGCCAGAAGGCTCAACTTCTGGTGCCGAACTTGACATTCACGGGGTCTGCGCTCTACGCGGGAGGTTCGAGCATAAGTGTCCCCATGACGGTTAGCGGTACCATCGCCGGGTACCAGCTCATCAACTGCGACGGCGAAATCAACTGCAGTCTCGGACCACTTGCATTTGAGCTCAATATTGCGGGTCAAGGCACGGGACAGTTCACCATGCAACCAGAAACTGGATCGCTGAGCCTGATTGTCGGAGTGAAGAGCAGTTATACGGGCACTGCAACAGTAGTTGCGGAACCGGTCTCCGCAATGCTGGCTGGAACCGGTCTGCTAGCAATCTTGATCGGAAAGAAAATAGCGCGAAAAGAGAAAGTTCAAGCCTAGGCGTTCGTTATTGCAGATTTCAGATTAAGGTGCGCGCTAACAATCATGGTTTCCAATCTGCAATCAAAAATCTGCAATCCACCCAATCATTCCTGACTCCGAATTGTTGCGTCTTGGTGAGTTTCCGCCTTCTCGGCTAAAATAAAATTCTGTGGATCTCTTATGTCCCTTACCAAACAGCAAGCCCTGGAGATGTTCGAGTCGGATGATTTGATCGGCATCGGGATGGAAGCCGATGCGGTGCGGCGGAAGCTTCATCCGGAGGGCGTGGTCACCTACATCATCGACCGCAACATTAATTACACCAACTTCTGCACCGAGTACTGCACCTTCTGCGCCTTCTACCGGCCGCTGAAGGGGCCGGCGGCGAAGGAAGGATACATTCTCGACTTCGACACGATTTACGAGAAGATCCGCGAGACCGTGGAACTGGGCGGCACGGGCGTGCTGATGCAGGGTGGGCTGCATCCTGACTTAAAAATTGACTGGCACGAGAGAATGCTGCGCGGCATCAAGGAGCGCTTTCCGAAGATTCATTTGCACTGCTATTCGGCGTCGGAGATTATTGCGATCGCAGAGTATAGCGGGCTATCGATTCGCGACACGATTTTGCGGCTGCGCGATGCAGGGCTCGACTCGATTCCCGGCGGCGGTGCGGAAGTGCTCGACGACGAAGTCCGCTACAAGATTGCGCGGCTGAAGTGCCTGACCGACGACTGGCTCAACGTGCATCGCACCGCGCATCAGATCGGAATGCGCACCACTGCGACCATGATGTTTGGCGTCGGCGAAAAATACGAACATCTGGTCAACCACTTCCAGCGGCTGTTTGACCTGCAGGAAGAGACCGGCGGGTTCACGGCGTTTATCCCATGGAGCTTTCAGCCGCAGAACACCGCTCTCGGCGGGCGTCATTGGGACGAGGCCACCGCGGTTGACTATTTGAAAGTGCTGGCCATCTCGCGCATCTATCTTTCCAACTTCCTCAACGTTCAATCCAGTTGGGTGACGCAGGGCCTGAAGGTCTGCCAGATGGGCCTGCGCTTTGGCGGCAACGACGTGGGGTCGGTGATGCTTGAGGAGAACGTCGTGCGCGCCGCGGGCGTGACCAATTGCACGACCGAAGAAGAATTGCGGCGGATTATTCGCGATGCCGGCTTCCGTCCGGCCCAACGCGACACGCTCTACCGACAGTATTTCCTGAACTAAGCAAGAATAACGGGGTGCCCCACTTCTCGCGTATTTTGCGAGAAGTAGGTCTGGGCCTTTGCCACCGACAGCGGAATACGACCTTATGAATCGACGTGACTTTGTATCAGGTGTGTTGGGCGCAGCGGTAGCTGGCTCGCTTACCTCCAGAGCAGCGGCGCTAACACAGTCGGCGACCAAATCAGTCGCCGGCTCTCCGCCCGTACCTGCCGGCCTGGCACTGGACCGGCACCGCTTTGGCGTGAACTATACGCCGTCGAAGAATTGGTGGTTTTGCTGGAACGAATGGGATGCCACCCCGATCCAGCGCGACCTGGATGCGGTTGCCTCGCTTGGCGCCGACCATCTGCGCATTTTATTGATCTGGCCATATTTTCAACCCAATCCAAAGTGGGTGAGCCCGCTTCACCTGGAACGACTGGATCAACTGCTCACGCTCATGGGAGAGCGGCATCTCGACGCAGTTGTCACCGTATTCACCGGCCAATTAAGCGGCTTGTACTTTCTGCCGCCCTTCAATAAGCCGGGCGCGGGCTTCTTTTCCGACGAAGGCATTTGGAAAGCGCAGCAGCTGTTCGTCCGCGAACTGGCGCGCGTCATGAGTGCGAAAGACAACATCATTGGCTTCGACTTCGGAAACGAGATCAATACTTGTTGGAGCACCGAGCCGGCAGTGGGCGACGCCTGGATGGCAAAGATGTTCGCGCTGATGCAGCAGGTCCTTCCCCATGGCCTTCACGTGAATGGCGTCGACCATGTGCCGTGGTTTGAACCGAACACCTTCTCGGCGCAAGCGATGGCTGCCCGGCCGATGCCGATCATTCACTGCTATCCCTACTGGACGGGCGCCCTGAAGTATGGCGGGCCGATGGACCCGCCCAGCACGAAGTTGCTGGCCGCGATGGCCACCCTGGTCCGATCATATGCCGGCGATTCGCGGAAGCCGGTGTGGGCCGAGGAGTTCAATACCTGCATCGAGGCGCTGAATGAAAAACAGCAGGCCGAGTGGCTAGAGAAGGCCGTACTCGCGGCGATTGAATCTGGCGTGAGTTGGTTCAGTTATTGGGACACCCACGATGTTGACCGGAAGTTTGAATTCAACCCGCTGGAATATAGCCTGGGCTTGCTCACCAACGACGGGAGGGTCAAAGAACAGGGTAGGGTATTCAAGCAACTCGCCGAGGCGTATCGCGGAAAGCCTGTAGTGTTTCCTGCAAAGCCGGTTCCGTCGCCTCCGGCGCAGCGCACCATGGAAACGACGTGGCGGTGGCTGCTGGACTGGATGGATTGGCAGCCGAAGGCGGGATGAGCGGGGAATTGGCCCCGTTACTTGTCATCCTGAGAGAAGCGAAGGACCTATGTACTTTGACGCCGGCGATGCAGAGGTCTCGCTTCGCTCAAGGCGACAACACGCCGCTGCTTTAAAGACGCGCTGTGCACGGGGGACAGCCGAGGCGGCTGTCCCCACACAAACTCTAGTGCGCTTCTTCTGGCACGATCTTCAACTCAAGTTTCTCAGTCCAGCGCAGCACCGTCAGCGAAGAACTCACGCCTAGGCGCACGTCGGTGAGCACGCGATGCAAATCGTCGACGCCGGCCACCGGATGCCCATCCAGCGCGATGATGATATCTCCTTCGCGCAGGCCGGCGCGCTTGGCGGGGCTGTTCTCTTCCACGCCTAACACCACCACGCCCATTTCTTTCGGCAGATCGTAGAAGCGCACCACGCGGCGATGTACCGGCACCGTCTGCGCCGAGACTCCAATGTAGCTGCGGCGGATGCGGCCATCGCGCAGCAGGCGGCTGGCGACAAACTTGGCCGTGTTGATGCCGATGGCGAAGCAGATGCCTTGTGCCGGCAGAATGGTCGCCGTGTTCACGCCAACGACGCGGCCGGCGGAATCGACCAGCGGGCCGCCCGAGTTGCCGGGATTCAACGAGGCGTCGGTCTGAATCACATCATCAATCAGCCGTCCGGAATACGAACGCAGAGACCGTCCCAGCGCGCTGACCACGCCCGCGGTTACAGTCGATTGAAAGCCGTAAGGCGCGCCAATCGCAATCACGATCTGGCCCACGCGCAAGCGCTGCGAGTCGCCCAGTGCGGCCGCAACGAGGCCGGGCTCATTCACGCGAATCACGGCGAGGTCGCTCGCAGGGTCGTCGCCGATTACAGTCGCGGGCATGCGCCGCCCATCAGTCAGAGTCACTACGATGCGCACCGCGTCATGCACAACGTGGCTGTTAGTGAGGATCAAGCCATCGGGGGTGAAGACGAATCCCGAGCCACCGCCCTGGCGCTCGCGCGGCTCGCCAGAGCGCGTGCGGCCTGCGCTCTGATGAACTTCAATATTCACCACCGACGGACTCATGCGCTCGACCGCGCCGGTCACCGCCGTGGAATAGGCGTCGAGCAGGGAATCGTCCGAAACTTCCGGCTTCGCCGTATTTGTTTTCGGTCCCGATTCCGCCCAGCCGGACGATTCGGCGAATGGACTCGCCGCAGGACTGGGGATTACTTCAGAAAATTCAGTTCCAACTCCATCCAGATTCATGCTGGATAGATGTTCTTCGATCTACTTCGGATTCAACCACGGCTACGCGGACCGCGCTGACCTAGGCGCCCGAGACTCCTTGGGCCCAGTCTCGCGCCGTTCTGAAGTTCCCAACATGCGGTGCAGGATGCCGTCCATCACCCTTTCCGGCAAGATTTTCGGCAAGGTCGCAAGCAGCTTGGCGTGTTTGCCAACCCGGTATCGGATTCGCGGACGGCTCGAGGTGAGCGCATGATGCACGGCCGCGGCGACTACGTCCGGCGAGCTTCCATCCTTTTCCATCGCGTAGCCGCGCCTGCCCATTTTTCGGATGCTCGCTCCGTATAACGCCTGTGCCTCAGCGGGCAGGGCGCGGATGACCTGCTCCAAATCGCCCAACGTTTTGTCGACAGCCGGAGTCGAAATCGAGCCAGGTTCGATCGCGATCACGCGCACGCCAAATGGATTCATCTCCAATCGCAGCGTGTCGCTCACTTTGGCAAACGCGCTCTTGCTGCCATTCAACAGACCACCGAACGGGATCGCAAGATTTACGCCGACTGTAGTGATATTCACAATTCGACCACGTTGTTTCCGCAGCAGACGCGAAAAAGCCTGGATGATGGCGACTTGGCCAAAGAAGTTGACGTCGAATATTTTTCGCAAATCTTGCATGGTCGCGTATTCCATCGGGCGAACCATGCCGATTCCGGCGACGTTCACTAATCCATCCAAGCCGCGTCCAGAAAGTTGCCGCTCGATCTCGGCAGCAGCCGCAGCGATCGACGCTTCGTCCTCCACGTCCATCAACACGGGGTATACATTCGCGGCAAAAGTTTGCCTGAGATTTTCCCGATCTGTCTGCTTGCGCACTCCGGCAAACACCTGCCACCCCGCTCGGCTCATGCGCGCCACGCAAGACAGCCCAATTCCACTCGAAGCTCCAGTGATCACGGCACTTTTCTGCGATGTAGGCATAGATCTTCCTTGTCAGATAAATCTTGATAAAAGAAATCTCAAGGTTGAGATGCCGATTAATGGTGGGGAGATTCTGAGACTGCCCTATGATAAAACGGAAAAAAGCCGGAACCAAAAATCGGTCCCGGCTAGCGTTGGCTGGTTGCCCGGATAAACTTGTTGATGTGCCGAACCCTAAATCATCGACACGGGCCGCTCGAAACTTTAACTACGCCAGCTACGCGCTCCTCCGCGGACGCACCGTCAAGTCCCGCACCTGCGTCAGGATGCTCGACATCTGCATTCCATTTAGTTGCGAAACGAAGGGCAGGAGTTCGGCGATAAATTGATCTTTCATCAACTCGCTGACTTCTTCCTGGCGGCTGCGTTCGCCGCCGCTGAGCAAATCGGGCACAGTGACCTCCAGTGCGCGCGCCAGCCGTTCCAGGGACGACAGCGTAGGCGTGGCTTTCTCGTTTTCGATTTTGGAAACGTAGGTGCGCGGCACCGCCATGCGTCCGGCGAGTTGGCGCTGGCTGAGCCCGTTGCGCAGGCGCAGAGAGCGGATGGAGGTCGCCAGGTTCAAATGTCCGCGGCCGTTGCCGGGCACGGGCATCATCATCGGTGGCGCTACCAGGATCGGTTCAGGTTCCGGCTCCTCGTCCAGGGAAGCGTGACAGCGTCGGCAATTGTTGTTGGAAGTACGGAACTGAACCAGCAAGCAGTGGTCACATCTTACGACTTCCCTAGAATCTACAGGGGCAAGAGTCGTGGCCATCGGGTTGTGGGAGTGCCAGAGCGGGCTACTCCGCGCAGCCTAACTACAAGGAACTAGTGGGGGAGAAGTTCCGACTGCAGGGTCAATCTGCGGCATCCGCCCTGTGGAAGTCAAGGTTAAAATACGATGAGCCCGCGAATTTTGCGGGCAAAAACAAGAACAGCACCTCAAATACCCGGAGAAAACAGGCAAAGACCATGATTGATCGCGAGTCCGCGTGGGGGTTACTAACTGAGTTCACCCAATCAGAAAGTTTGCGCAAGCACGCGCTGGCCGTCGAGGCTTGCATGCGCGCCTGCGCCCGCAAGTGGGGAAACGGCTCTGCCGAAGACGAAAACCTGTGGGGCGTCGTCGGCCTGGTTCACGACTTCGACTACGAGCGCTGGCCCAGCCTTCAAGACCATCCTTACAAAGGCAACGAGATCTTGAAGGAACGCGGCTGGCCCGAGGTCATCACGCGCGCCATCATGTCGCACGCCGAATATAGCGGCGTGACCCGCGACACGCCCATGGAAAAGGCTCTCTTCGCCTGCGACGAACTGGCCGGATTTATCACGGCGGTCGCATTGATCAAGCCGGGAAAGTCGCTGGCGGAAGTCGACGCCAAGTCGGTGCGAAAAAGGATGAAAGACAAAGCCTTCGCGCGCAAAGTGAATCGCGATGACATCGTCAACGGCGCCGCCGACCTCGGGGTCGACCTGGACGAGCACATCGCTTTCTGCATTGAAGCGATGAAGCCGATCGCCAAGGAACTGGGGCTGGACGGGAGCGCCGCGAAGACTGCTTAGGTTTGGCTGAAACGAAACGTTACCACCGATACTCCCCCGAAAATTGGGCTTCTGCTAGTCTGTGCCGCAGATGCGCTTTACCGGCACAATTCTGTTTCTACTCGGCTGCTCCAGCGTATTCGCGCAGGACAAATCGATCTCCGTGCCGCTCATGCAGTCATCCGGCGTCCAAGACTCCATCGCGGATTTCAAGAGCAAGCCTCCCGACATCACACTGATTCCGCATGGCAACGGCGCTCGCAACGGACATCTCTGGATTCGCAATCTGGGCTCTGCCCTCATGATCGCTGGCGAACTGGATGGTTCGGCTCCCGACTTCCCCAAGGACCAGAATTCGATACTCTCCAAGGATCATGTTGAAGTGTGGCTCGCGGCCGCCATCGATATGCCCCTGCCAGTGATCGGATGGGGCAATCAGTTCGATGAGAATGAATTTCCTAAAGGACAAGACTCCTGCGCCGATTTTGGGAAACAGCCAGGAGCACCCGATCCAACGGAGGCAGAACAGAAGAAGTGCCGCGATTGGGTCGCTAAGCAGCAAAGCTATCGGCCAGTGTTCAAGCGCCTTTTCCTGCGACAGTGGCTGCTCACGGATTCCTATTCCGTCGAGTCGTATGCCACGCCGGCGTTGGAAGCCATTACACGCGACTTCGCCAGCGCTCCACCGTCGTACCCCGAAGAAGTGCCAGCCATGCTCAAGCCAGACGGCCACATTCAGATGTGGGTAGGCCACGATCAGCCTGGCTATAAATTCCGGATCGAGATACCTTTCACTTCCTTCCCACCGCTGCCTACGCTGGAATTGCGCGATCTGAGACTGATGGTCGATGTGTTCAGTGCCGCGCCTGCGGGAAAAAAGATGGGAGCGTATTCGACTTCGTCGTCGATTCGCGCGTACGGCAAGCCAGAAACGTTCAACCGAATTCGCCTGGATCCCGCTCGCAAATTTCAAATGACACCTTGCGATATCGGACTGACGGGGACGGATAAGTACGGCCATGATCACTCCGCGTGGTTCATTCCGCACGGCAGCGAATCGACCGGTTGGCAATCCGACGCTTTTATTGTGGTCAACGAAGCACGCGGATACGCATATGGTCCCGAGGGCTTGTCGCCGGTGGCGCGTCCGATTCACAACTTCTGGCACGGTGTCGGAGCAGGAGAATGGGTTTGTGGACCCGTACTGGCATACCGCAACGGAGCAACGTTCAAACCATTCAGTGAAATCGTGGGCGAAGAGGGATTCGATGCGAAACGATCCTCTGACGGAACGCTGCTGGTCAAGTCCGGACCGCGAGTGTACTACTCCGAGTTTGGTTCGGGTCAGTGTGGCGCGTGCCCGCGCGTGGATATGCGTCTTTTTGCCGTGGATAAAACTTTCAAAGTCAGTAAAGCTCTCGACTTGAGCAGCGTCGTCGACAACGCTGACGCACGTTCCGAGGACTTCTCTCTGTCAGATGATTGGTCGAAAGTGACACGGTTCGAACAGGAACCGGCAAACGATAAGGGCGAGCCCGGCGCGTGGTCCTCGACTACCTGGTGCCTGAAAAGTTCCACATATGAAAAATGTGAGGAAAAGCAGAACGTGCAGCCTCCGGAACCGCCGATGCTCAAGGAATTACGGAATCCCGAGTGAACCGAAGTTTGCGAGCGTTGGAAAAATAGCGTGCAAGGCTCGAAGGTTTCGCCGATAATGCGTAGCTCTCCACATGGAAACGTCTAACAGCGATCTGCAAGTCATTCGGCAGATGCTTGCCGATCTCACCGCCCGGGTCTATCGCATCGAGCGCCGGTTGCAGATGGATGTGCCGGTGCAGCAACAGCCGTCCGTTGCTGTCGAATCCGCCGTGCCCGTTATTCCCGCGGAAGCGTCGCCTGCGCCACCCAAGCCGTCGGTCGCAGGCTCGCCGCCGCAGATTCCACCGCGAGTTCCATACGTAGTCAGCGCGCCAGCCAACATTTCACCACGGGTGCCCTACACGAAATCCGACTCCGACCTGGAATCCCGCATCGGTTCGCACTGGTTGAACCGCATTGGGATCGCTGCGCTTCTGATCGGCGTTTCTTATTTTCTGAAATTCGCCTTCGACAATAACTGGATCGGCCCAGCCGGACGCGTCACCATCGGACTGCTCGCTGGAATCGCGATGGTCGTGTGGAGCGAACGCTTTCGCAGCAAAGGTTACAAGGCGTTTTCCTATTCGCTCAAAGCGGTGGGCATCGGCGCGATGTATCTGTCGCTGTGGGCTGCGTTTCAGGTCTACAGCCTAGTTCCCAGTGGCGTCGCCTTCATCATGATGCTGGCGGTTACCGCAGCTACTGCGGCTATGGCGCTGGCGCAAGACGCCCAAATCCTCGCCGCCTTCGCGCTGACTGGCGGCTTCAGCACGCCGTTGCTACTCTCGACGGGGCAGAACCGCGAGATTGCGTTGTTCTCCTACGTGGCGATTCTCGATCTCGCCACGCTCGCACTGGTGCGGTTCAAGCCCTGGCGGCGACTGCTCGTCATGAGTTATGCGGGCACACTCTTGCTTTACATCGGTTGGTATTCAAGTTTCTACACGCGCAACCAGCTCAATCTCACGCTCGGTTTTGCGACGCTGTTCTTCGCCATCTTCGCGATCGCGCCTCTGATCACTTTGCAACCAGACAGCGAGATGGCGCTGCTGGCTTCGATTCCGGCGGTCCTCGCGTTCGTCAATGCGGGAGTGTATTTCCTGCAGGCCTACGCCATGATCGAGGAAGTCGACAAGACCTACATGGCATGGTTCGCGCTGGGCCTGGCTGCGGTCTATATCTTTCTCAGCTGCCAGGTTCACGCGCGCGCGCTCACTCCAGGTGCGTCGGAGATCTTGCATTTTCTCCACCTCGCCGTCGCTATCGGCTTCATCACCGTCGCAATTCCCATTCGCCTGGATGCGCACTGGATTACCATCGGCTGGTTTATTGAAGCCGGAGTGCTGTTGTGGGTCGCCAATCGTATCAAATCCGATTTCCTCAATGTGTTCGCGCTGGGCGCGCTGGTTCTGGGCGTCGTGCGCTTGCTCGCGATCGACAATTTCCATACCACGCAACTCATCTTCAACCTGCGCATGGCCACCTACGCCGTGGCGGTGGCCGTGCTGGGAGCCGTTGCCTGGTACGCCTCCAAGCGCGACGATGATTCTGCGCGCGTGGTGGCGAACGTTGCGACGGTTGCGCTGAACGCGCTTGCCATGGTTGCTTTGACCCGCGAAGTGGCCGACGCTTTTTCCCGACAAATCATTGCGGTTCAGCCAAGAAGCGCGGGCTTCTACCTGGACTACCGTCGCATCGAAATTGAACGCGACTTCACTTATTCCGCCCTGTGGATGGCCTACGGCGCCATGCTGATGATCGTCGGATTCCTGCGGCGCTCGGCGTTTGTGCGATGGCAGGCTCTGCTGCTCATCGCGCTCACGGTAGGGAAGGTGTTCATATACGACGTCTCTGAGCTCGATCGCGGCTATCGCATCGTCAGCTTCATCGTGCTCGGGGTTTTGCTCCTGGCAATTTCGTTTGTCTACCAGCGGGATTGGCTGCAGCTTTCCAGCCGCAACCGGGCGACAGAGGGAGCAGAAGGGAAGTCCACGCTCGCATGAAGGTTGCCGCGTCATTGTTTTTCATTTTTCTGCTCGCGGATCCTGCCGGCCCGCCGGAGCCCGCGATCCCGTATTTCAGCAATGTTCGCGACATCCACATCAGCCAGCCAGACCGCCAGAATGTTTTCATCGTCGACCTGGAACTCTGGGCCCACTCGCGTCCCGATCTTGGGGACCTGCGACTGTATGACGGCGACTCTGCCGTGCAGTACGCGCTTTCGGAGCAGCGGGCCGGGACGTCCTCCGAAGAAGTGGCGGCCAAGATTTTAAATCTCGGCAGCGTCGCGGGGCACACCGAATTCGATCTCGATACTCAAGGCCTCGCCGAATACGATCGCATTCGCCTGCGTCTCGACGCGCACGATTTTGTGGCCAAGGCTGCGGTGTTCGGCGGCAGCGCACCAGGAAAGGCGACCGAGGTCGAACTCACGCCGTCCACGCTTTACGACTTCACTAAAGAGCAACTGGGCTCGAACTCGTTTCTGAAGCTGCCGCCCTCGAGTTTTCGTTATCTTCACGTCCGGCTGTCGCCGGGAATTCTTCCCCAGCAGGTGAAAGGCGCGACGGTCGCCAACCTGCGTGAGCAGCAAGCTTCCTGGACCAAGGCCGGATCGTGCGCCGCCCCGCAAACCAAACAACGCAAAACTGAAATTGCCTGCGAGATTCCGCCGCGAGTTCCACTCAATCGCATCTTGTTTCGCATAGAACCTGCGCAAGTGAACTTCCGCCGCACGGTCAGCGTTGAAGATGCCAAGGGCGCACAGTTCGGCAGCGGAGAGATCAGCCGGGTGCGAGTGAATCGCGCGGGAAGGCTGGTCACGAACGAAGAATTAGCCGTAAACGTGTTTGGATCGAACAGTGATGCCGGTTCTGGCCAGCTGATCATCACCATCGACAACGGGGACAATCCACCGCTGAACATCCTGGCCACTGAACCGCTGACGCTCGAACGCCGCGTCTATTTCGATCCCCAGGCCAAGACCGCGCTCCGCCTGTATTACGGAGATGAGAAGCTGAACAGCCCGGTTTACGACTACGCGCGCTTCTTTCATCTCGAGGCCTCGCCGGCGGAAGCGCAGTTAGGACCGGGCGCCCACAATGCGCAATATACGGGCCGTCCTGACGACCGGCCGTGGTCGGAGCGGCATATGGCGATTCTGTGGGCGGCCATGATTCTGGCAGTGTTGGCGCTAGGGGCTCTGGCGCTTCGCGGCTTGCGCACGGAACCATCACCGTAAATGCATCGCGCCGAGAATATGCTCGTTCGTTCCAAAGCTGTGATAATATCTGCTGGCATTTCTGCTTTCAAATGACTCCCCTCCTGCAGAATGTGTGCCATTAATCTCCCTGATCGTTCGCATTTCTTTCTTAGCATGAGAGCTTGAGTATGTCGTCAAACAGCACTACCCCACCCGAAGCCAAGGTCCTGCTGGGATGCGCCAAGTGCGGCGCCACCTTGCCCGACGAGGCGCAGTACTGCCTGAAATGCGGGAAGCCGATCAGCATACCCCCAAAGACTCCGGTCGTCGTTGAGAAACTATCGCCTCCGCTTCGGCAGCCCCGGCGCACGCGACCGATGATCGTGGGGATTCTGCTCGCCGTGTTGGGCGGAGCCATTCTCTGGGCGGGGATGAGCGACAGCGAAACGGCGCAGTTAGTGCAAGAATTTGTCGGATGGAAGCACGACCGCATCATTCTCGACGCTCCGTTTTCCGTCGGCCCGCATACGTTCCGCTATTACAAATTTGCTTTGCCCGAAGGGTCGGTGAATGTAGCCGTCATCGGGCAGTTCACCTCGGCTGCCGACAATGCGCGTGCCGGCATACGCAGAAGCACCACGCAGGCCAGGAAGGAAGACGTCGACAACAACATTGAAGTGTATGTCCTTACCGACTCCGCGTTCACCGTTTGGCAGAACGGATACGCGACCAGCGCGCTCTATGAGAGCGGTAGAGTGGCCGAAGGCAATGTGCAGGCCGACGTGCCGGCAGGGGCGGGAATTTATTATCTGATCTTCAGCAACAAGTCCGCGCCTAAGACGGCCAAGAGCATTCATGCCACCGTGGTGCTGCGCTACAAGAGTTGGCTGCCCGAATGGTTTCGCCATATGAAATCCCGCGTATTCGACTGGATTGGCGCCTGAACAGCCCTGTTCTCCCGTAACGTCGAGGTTACTATCGGACAGTGCTGTGAGTTACTTGCTAGGCACTCCTCAATAAATTTCAATAGTCACGAACGATTCCTTTCCGCCTAAGAACGGTGCCACTTCGACTCCGGCAAGCCGGATTCCTGTGAGCCGGAAGGAAAAAATCACACTCACTCTGAGGAGGAAACGTGCGTAAAGTTCTTGGTCTTGGAATTCTTTTAGCTCTTTGTTCGCTGCCTGCGTTGGCGGCGGAGCCCGATTACCCGAAAGGAGAGCTCTTCGGCGGCTATCAATACAGCCACCTCGAGGGCGGCGTCAATGCCAATGGCTTTGACTTCGCGGTGAACGGGAACTTCAATAGCACCTTCGGCATCACCGCTGATCTGGGATCGTCTTTCACCACCCAGAACGGGGTCAGCCTTCACAACTACACCTACACCTTCGGGCCGCAGTTGTCACTGCGCGCGAATCGCAATTACACGCCTTTCGTGCATGTCCTGCTCGGTGGCGATCACGCTTCCGCCACGTTCGCCGGAGTAAGCGCGACTGGCAACGGCTTTGCTCTGTTGGGCGGCGGTGGAGTTGACTTCAACTTCAACAAGTTGATGGCATTCCGCGGCGGAGCTGACTGGATGTGGATGCACAGCAACGGCGTGAGCAGCAGCAAGAACGTTCGCATGCTGATGGGCGTCGTGTTCCGTTACTAAGCAGTCTCTTGGAAGAAAAAAAGGGCGGCCAAAAGGCCGCCCTTGATTTTTGTGACAGAAAACTATCGCATCGTCTCTTCGATCTCTGAAATCCAATCTGGTCGCTTCAGCACTTCGCGCGGCTTGGGCCCGTCAGCGGCGCCCACGATGCCATCCTGCTCCATGAGGTCGATGAGGTGCGCCGCCCGGCCGTAGCCGATGCGCAACCGCCGCTGCAGCAGGGAAGTGGAGGCTTTGCCAAACTCCACCACCAACTTCACCGCATCGCCATACATGGGATCGTCCTCGGCGTCGCTGTCGCCCGCAGCATCGCTATCGCCACTTTCCGCTCCAGGTTCGCGCTCTCCCTTCGGCGCTTCCAGGAACTGCTGCTGATATTCTGCCAGCCCTTGCGACTTCCAGAACTCGACCACCGCGGCAATTTCTTTTTCCGTAACAAACGGAGCGTGCAGCCGATGCACACGTGCTGAACCTGACGGCAGATAGAGCATGTCGCCCTTGCCGAGCAGGGCCTCGGCACCGTTGGCGTCGAGAATTGTCCGCGAGTCAACCTTAGTGGCGACGCGGAACGAAACGCGGGCCGGGAAATTCGCTTTGATCAATCCAGTGATCACGTCGACCGAAGGCCGCTGCGTCGCCAGCACCAGATGAATGCCGACGGCGCGCGCCATCTGCGCCAGGCGCGTGATCGACTCTTCCACGTTGTGTGAATCGAGCATCATCAGGTCGGCCAACTCGTCGATGATGATAACGATGTAGGGAAGCGGCTTCTCATCCGATTCTTCGTCGAACAGACCCGGCGTCGAGTTCTGATCAAACAACCGGTTGTACTGGTCAATGTTGCGCACGCCCTTGGCCGCGAGCAGCTTCAGCCGGCGCTCCATCTCGCGCACGGCATTGCGCAGCGCATTGGCCGCGAGTTTCGGCTCGGTGATGATGGGCGTGTAAAGGTGCGGCACGCCCTCGTAGTTGCCCAGTTCCAACCGCTTCGGGTCCACCAGAATCAGGCGCACCTGATCGGGCGTCGCTTTATACAGAATGGACATGATCATCGCGTTGATGGCGACGCTCTTGCCCGCGCCCGTCGAACCGGCGATCAGCAGATGCGGCATACCAGCCAGGTCGGCGGTGACGATGCGCCCGTTGATGTCCTTGCCCATGGCGATCGTCATCTTCGACTTCGAGCCCATGAATTCCTGCGACTCAATGTTTTCCCGCAGCCAGATAATTTCGCGCTGCCGGTTCGGCACCTGAATGCCGACCGTGCTTTTTCCCGCCATGCGTTCGATCAGAATGCTCTCGGCTTTCAGCGCGAGGCAAAGATCGTCGCAAAGATTCGTGATGCGGCTGTATTTGATGCCGGCCTCGGGCTTGAATTCGAAAGTGGTGACGACCGGACCGGGATTGATCTGCGTCACTTGCCCGTGAATTTCGAACTCGGCATATTTTTCGGTGAGCACCTGCGCCAGGATCTTGAGTTCATCCGCGTCGACTGCTTGCTGCTCGTCGGGCCGCTGCAGCAAGCTGCTCGATGGCAACTTGTATCCGCCGGCGATGCGCGGCATTGTGGTCTTGGCCTTTTGTGCGCGGTCGGCGCGCTCGGTCACTTCGGGATCGGCGTCAGGCTCGGAGAAAGAAGGGCCAGAGGGCTCGGCCAGAACTCCGCCAGTCGCGCTTGGTTTCGTCGCTTCTTCTTCGGCCATCATTCGCTCAATGCCGGTGCGGCGCGGCTCCGCGACCGCCGGACCCTGAACTGCTGGCCGCGATGGAATCAACTGCGTCTTTACCACCGGCTTCGCCATCCGACGCTGTTCCAGTTCTTTCTGCTGGCGCCGCTTGGTGCGCTCCAGCTTCCAATCCTTGTAGCGGTTCCAAAGCGCGGTGACGAACGACAAATGAGTGGGCGCCCATACCTGCATCGCAGCAAACGAAAACGCCGTAGAAAGATACAGCGCAACCGCAAGCACGGTCGCACACACAATGTAGGCGCCAACCAGGTTGAGATAGTGAATCAGCACGTCGCCAATGACGCGTCCCAGCAGGCCCTCAACCGGAATCACGTGCATCCAACGCAGCTGCCCAGGCAACAGCGCCAGCATCGCGGGAACAAACATCACCAGCCAGATTCCGCCCAGGCTTTTCGCCAGCGGAGACTGGACTTTCATGGAACGGAACCATCGCACGCCCAGCATTGCCGGAAAAATCACCAGCAGAAATGCGCCAACGCCGAAAAACTGCAGCATCATGTCGGCCGTGAACGCTCCCACCACGCCAATCCAGTTCCGCGCCGCATGCGAACCGGTCAGGACCGAAGCGCTGTTCCACGACGGGTCGAGCGGCGAATACGAAACCAGCGCGAGGAAGAGAAGGAGCGCGAAGACACACATCAGGAACCCGATCAACTCGTTGAGTCGCCGGTTCCCGGTGGGAACGAAAATGCTTGCCAGATAGTCCATAAGGGCCAGATTCGCACACCGAACACACCACGTCAGCAGTGCCGTGATCGGCCAGAGCCCTTACATTATGACAAGAAGCGGAGCGTCCGACAATGAAGGAAATCGCGAACTAGTATTCACTTGTATCCGTAGAGGCCTTGCTGGCAAAGGCTTCTAACCACATGCACTTACGCGAGCGCCGGCAAGGTGTTGCGCGCCAACGTTTCTACGTCAGCCTGGCAGCGAAGGCGATCACCAGCGCTCCCACAATAATGCGATACACGGCGAACCAGGTGAACCCATGCCGGCGCACATAAGCCATGAACCAGGCGACGGAGCCATAGGCGACGATGAACGATACGACGAAGCCGATGGCGAGCACGATCCAGCCATGCGCATCGATCTGCGACACACCGATGGGATTCTCGCCCTTGCCCCGGAGCGATTTGATGAGAGTGTAAACCGTAGCCGCGGCCATGGTTGGCATGGAGATAAAGAACGAGAATTCGAGAGCAGCTGCGCGCGACATGCCCGCAAGTTGGCCGGCGACGATGGTCGACATGGATCGCGACGTCCCGGGAAAAACAGCTGAGAAAATCTGGCAGAAGCCAATCCAGATGGATTGCGCCAGGCTCATATCTTCCATCTTCCAGGTGTGGATGCGGCTTCCAGAAGCCCCGGGACCGGCGGCTTCCGACTTGGCCATCAGCGCATCGACCACCCACATCACGATGCCGCCAAGCAGCAGCGACCAGCCGATAATCAAAATATTTTCCAGGTGCTTGCCAATCACCTTGGTGAGCAAGAACGAAGGAATCGCAGTGACCACGAACGCAATCGCAGTAAGACCGAGGGGATGTGTGAGCGCAGTTCGCCTTCCACTCTCGCCGCCAGGAAACGTAGAAAGAAACCGCTTGATGCGTCCCCAGAAATAAACCGGCAGGCACAGGATCGCGCCAAGCTGGATCACGATCGAATACATCTTCCAATATCCGTCAGAAAGGCTAATGTGCAGCAGCAGCTCCGAGAGCCGCAAATGCGCAGTCGAACTGACCGGTAAAAATTCAGTGAGGCCTTCGACAATGCCAAGAATCAGGGAGAGCAGGTAATCGTTCAATCGTCCTCCGCGGGGAATAAAGAGTATCGCAGGTTAGAAAATAGTTGGGGAGTTGGAGGGAAGTTTCCTGGCCAATTGTCGCGTCAGTTCGTCGCACCGACACGCCCGTGCAGGAAACAACAACATTGTCATGCCGACCGGAGCCGGAGCGCCAGCGACGGCGCAGTGGAGGGACCTTGCGTTGCACTCTGACCCCGCGAGCAAGCGCAATTTAACCCAGCGGATTCAACCAGCGCAGTCCCGGAAATCGCGCGAAATCCCGATCGGCGGTATAGAGCACTCCGCCATATTCAATCGCAAGAGCGGCGAGCCGCGCGTCAGTGACCAGCGGTCCCGAGGCTCCCCCTTCCAAAATCATGCGCTTCAACAGCGACCAATGATTTTCCCCCGGCACCAGAATTCTTACATTCGGTTGTTCCAGCCACTCCTCCACTGCGCCGACCGCCTGCTGCAAGCTGACGCGCTTCCCAGGAAGCCGCCGGTTGGTCACGACGCGTAGAAAAGCGGAAATGGTCTGCCAGGATAGTCCCACCGGTTCGGCGCTTGAAAAAACCTCCGCGACCCAGGCAGCGCTTCTACGATGTTCGATCGCTTCGGTGTCGTAAGAGTAGATCAGAAGGTTTGCGTCAACGACAATCACCGGTATTCCGGCCCTTCCAAATATTCAAGCAACTCCTCAACCTTTTCAAAGGGAGGCAGTCCTAATTTCCACGGCCTCACCACAAACGGTTTCCGTGCGGGCTGCTTCGGGGCTGTCAGCCCGAGGCGCAGATATCGGTTCACCACTTGCTTGAACGATTCCCCCGACTTCCGCGCTTCCTTGTTGAGCAAAGCGGCCACGTCGTCATCGAGAGTAAGAGTCGTTCGCACATCATGATGTTACCAGACAAGACATCATGATGTCAACGCGCGACGGGGGGTGCCCTCCCCTTCTCGCGTTTTTTTGCGAGAGGGTGGGGATTTTGACTGGCCACAACCCGATATATTGAATGCCATGCACACCGTCACCCTCGCAGATATTCAGGAAGCCCAAGCCCGCCTCCAAGGCATCACTAAGCGAACTGTTCTGATCGAATTCCATCACGACGACCGGGTGCCCCATGTCTCGCATCCTTTGCGAGACATGGGGACTCTCGTCTCCCGCCGCCTCTTCCTCAAGCCCGAAAACCAGCAACCCATCGGCGCCTTCAAACTCCGCGGAGCCTACAACAAAATCGCTTCCATCTCAGAACCCGAACGCAAGCGCGGCGTCATCTCCTACTCCAGCGGCAATCATGCCCAGGGCGTCGCCTACGCCGCCCGCGCCCTCAAAGTGAAAGCCGTCATCGTCATGCCCAACAACGCTCCCGCCATCAAGCGCGAAGCCACCGCGAAACTGGGAGCCGAAATTGTCCTGGTCGGCCCCGGCAGCGACGAGCGCAAAAACAAAGCCGAAGAACTCGCCGCTCAGCACGGCTACATCATCGTGCCTCCCTACAACGACGAAAAAATCATCGCCGGACAAGGCACTATCGGCCTCGAGATCCTCGAAGACCTGCCACAAGTCGAAGCCGTCTTCGCGCCAGTTGGCGGTGGCGGCCTGATCAGCGGCGTAGCCGCCGCAGTCAAATTAACCAATCCCGAAGTCCACGTGATCGGCGTCGAACCCGAACTCGCCGCCGACGCCCAGGCCAGCCTGCGCGCCGGCAAGATCGTTCCATTTCCCGCCGAACAGGTCTCGCGCACCATCGCCGACGGCCTGCGCACGCAGAGTGTTGGTCCCATCAACTTCGAGCACATGCAATGTTTCGTAGACGAGATCATCACGGTGACCGAAGACGAAATTCACCAGGCGATGAAGGTGCTAGCCGCAAATCCCGACACGGTCGCCGAACCCAGCGGAGCAGTCGCCACCGCCGGATTCCTCTTCCGCTCCGACCAACTCCCCAAAACAAAACTGAACGTCGCCATCATCTCCGGCGGCAACATCGAACCCCAAATGCTGCAAGCCCTCCGCAGTGAGTAAATCGCGAATTGGAATTCATCAGATATGCTCAGTAGGAAGACCCTGCGCCAAGCGAAGCCGCGAAGCGGCGTAAGAATGCAGCCCACAGCGCAAGCTGTGGGGTGGGCGACAAACAAATCAACCAGCCCCGAAGGGGCGAAAGAAGACCCCTGGAATGCCCCTGCATGCCTCCAAAATCCACACCAACCGATGTTCAAATAATCTTGACTTAAACCAGCCAAACGGTGGATTCTGATCACACCGATGGAAACAAATCGCGAAAGCATTCGTAAGTCCTTTCTTCACAAGATTTTGCCTCCAACCTGTTGCAGCCCTAAGATTTTTTCTCAATTTTCCGCCAACACCATGACTCCAATAGATCGGGAGGGAGGGGGG
>Ga0207416_1000110_pt1 | contig 149326 bp, 133 predicted proteins | sample PaiPotPPM11metaG_FD_184107 | JGI IMG/M metagenome (GOLD analysis project Ga0207416, IMG submission 184107) | Iron sulfur acid spring bacterial and archeal communities from Banff, Canada, to study Microbial Dark Matter (Phase II) - Paint Pots PPM... ...
ACGGATCAGCAAGATCGGCGACGCCGCCGTGCGCGAGGCGCTCTACCAAGCCGCCCACATCATGCTGACAAAGCCGATCAAAGGCTGCTCGGAACTCAAGAGCTGGGCGATGCGGATCGCCAGACGCCGCTATCGGCAGACCGTGAGAATCGCTACCGTGCGTCACGGTTTCGCGCTCGATCTTTGAGCTTCATCTCGCGAATCTCGCTTCCACCGAGGAATGGATGAAAAATCGATTAACCTCGGCGCCTGCCGCCGTTGTGATGCTCGCGGTCGCGCTGATGCACGTCATTGCCGCGTCTCCTGCCGAGGCTGCTGCCGGGCAAGCGCGGCACGCGCAGCCCGTGGAAGCGAAGGCTCCGCGTTCGGCAGCGGAACCGATCATGGCCATCGTGTCGATCAAGAGCCAGCAGGTAACCTTCTACGACGCCGACGGCTGGATTCTGCGCGCGCCGGTATCGACCGGCACGACCGGACGCGAGACGCCGGCCGGGGTCTTTGCCGTCGTGGAGAAGAACAAAGATCACCATTCGAGCCTCTATGACGATGCCTGGATGCCGAACATGCTGCGCATCACCTGGAACGGCATCGCGCTGCATGGCGGCCCCTTGCCCGGCTATGCGGCCTCGCATGGCTGCGTGCGCATGCCTTACGATTTCGCCGAGAAGGTGTTCGACAAGGCGCCGATGGGGATGCGGGTGATCATCGCGCCGGGCGACGCGGAACCGGTCGTGTTTTCTCATCCGTCGCTGTTCGCGCCCAAGCAGGATGCGATCGACGCCATGCCGGCGCGCGCCGAAGCGCTTAGCCGCGAAGCGGACGAGGCCAGCAGGGCGGCTGCCGCCGCGAAGACCGCTGCCGCGGCTGCAAAGCGCGAGGCTGCCGCAGCCTCGGCGGCAGCGCGCAATCTCGTGTCTCTCAAGAAACGCACAGATGCCGAGCTCGCTTACGCCGAAAAGATGCTCGCGACCGCCAGGACGGACCGGGCCAGGGACAGGGCCACAACCATGGCCGAGGACTTCAAGCAAAAGGCCGCCGCCAAAATCGAGGCCCTGCCCGCGCAGCTCGACGCCGCCAGGGCCGACGCCAAGGCGAAGCAGGACGCCGCCGCGGCCGCGGAAGCAACCGCCAAGACGGCAGAGGCCAAGCGGAGCGCAGCCGCCCAGGCCGCGACGGACGCGAAGCTCGCAGGCGCGCCGGTCTCGATCTTCATCAGCCGCGCGACGCAGAAGCTTTACGTGCGGCGCGACACGCACAAGCGGATCCCGGACGGGGGCGAGATGTACGACACGAGCCTGGAGTTCCCGATCACGATCAAGGATCCCGACAAGCCGGTCGGCACGCACATCTTCACCGCGGTCGCACGCGCCGAAGGCGGCCTGCGCTGGACCGAAGTCAGCATCGACAACGGCGACAACGCCAGGGACGCGCTCGACCGCATCACCTTCCCGCAGGAGGTGCTCGACCGTATCGCGCCCACCGCATTGCCGCTGTCTTCGATCACCATCTCGGATGAGCCGTTGAGCAGCGAAACCAACTATCGCACCGAGTTCGTGGTGGTGCTGAACAACCAGCCGCAGGGCGGCTTCGCCAATCGCGCGCGCTCGCCCGACATGAACATCGCGCGCGACACTGATGACTCCGGGTATGGCTTTGGCCGCCAGCGCGAGTGGGCCCCGTCATACGGCTATAGACAGCCTTCGGTCGGCCGGTCCTATTACCAGCCGCGCGGCTGGTGGAATTAGAGCATGATCCGGAAAAGTGGAAACCGGTTTTCCGAAAAGATCATGCTCCAACGAAAAATCCAGACCTTTTTTGAATGCAGTTTTTCCTTTATGAAATCGTCGCTCGCATCGTCGCAATCTATTTGTGCCTCGATTGCGGCCGCAAACTGTGGCATGGCCTTGCCGAGAGAAAAATCGCGTACTTCAATCCTAGTCTTCTAGACTGGTCGCATTGGGTTGCTGATAGAGATGCCACGCCGGTCCAGTACTGGATACAAATCGGCATCCAGATAACTATCTTGGTTGCATGCCTCTTTGTTGCGATATTTGGGTGGTGGCGGCCAAACACCTGAGCATCGGGCACCCACGTCATTATCGGACATTTGGAAAGTCGTGGATGGCCGGAACAAGTCCGGCCATGACGACCCCAAAGCCTCACACCCGCTCCACGCGCTCGATCATCTCATCGCGCGGCACGGCGATGGGGCTGTTGCTGACGACGAGGACTTTGAGATCGGTGCCTTTGAGCGCGTGGCGCTCGGCGACGCGGTAGATCTCCTGCTTTACCGAGCAGGCGTCGGCGTAGACGGTGATGGGACTCACGCTGCGGACTTGCTCACTTTGCCCTCCGATCGTCATGGCCGGGCTTGTCCCGGCCATCCACGTCTTGCTTTACTCCGCTCATGCACGGCGGCTGGCTTTATTTTATGACCAATCGACGCAACGGTATCTTGTATGCCGGCGTAACCAGCAATTTGCCGCGGCGTGCCTTCGAGCATCGCGAAGGTCTAATTGACGGATTTACAAAACGCCATGGTCTGAAAAGATTGGTTTATTGTGAGCGCTTCGACGACATTCGATCGGCAATTCAGCGCGAGAAGACGATTAAACATTGGCCGCGCGCGTGGAAGATACGGCTTATCCACGCTGCGAATCCGAATTGGGACGATCTCTACGACACTCTTGTCTAAACAAGTCCAGTTATGACGCTGTGATGGCTCTTAATCTCAGGCACTGTGCCGGCACGAAGACGTGGATGGCCGGAACAAGTCCGGCCATGACGATGTAAGGGGCTTCGGACACCGCCCCGAACTAGGCCGCCGAATTGCTTTTGGCGATAGCGCGACGAACCGCCTTCGGCTCGGCCTTGATGATCTCGATCAAAGTGCGCGCCGCACCGGACGGCCGTCGCGTGCCAAGTTCCCACTTGCGCACGGTGCCAACCGCCGTGCCGATGACGGCGGCGAATTGGCGCTGCGACAGGCCGAGCTTGTGCCGGGCCTCGCGCGCATCGCTGTAGCGCGGAATGACACGATGAATGACCACATCGGCCTTCTCACCGCGCACATATTTCAGGGCCTCCTGCCAGCTTGCGCGGATATCGTCCGCGAGCCTGGGGGCCGGTTTGGTCTTCTTTATCTTCTTCGCCATTGTGTAACTGCCTCCTTGGCGCGCGGACGATCGTCGGGGAGTTCAATGACCGAGACCGGGCGCCGAGGCATTACAGATTGTACCCCATTGGGGTACATATGTCAAATGCGACCCTTGGGGCGCAAGCACCGCGGCGCCTGCCTTCACGCAACGGCTCGCCAGCAGCACGTCCGCCGTGACGACAAATGTCGCCGCGATGGGCGCGCGCGGCGATCCAATTGTCCGCCTCATCCATGCCGGCGCCGACGACGACGCGTTCGACGAGCGGGCGGCCAGCAAAAGTGGACCCCGGTTTTGCGTCCGGCCGCCCGCCAACAAATATATCGCGCGGCACGGCGATGGGGCTGTTGCTGACGACGAGGACTTTGAGGTCGACGTCCTTAAGCGCGTGGCGCTCGGCGACGCGGTAGACTTCCTGCTTTACGGGGCAGGCATCGGCGTCGATGTAGATTGAGATTGCGTGGGGAAGTCCATCTGATCTGCAAGACGATACCATTCGAGGAGAAGCTCGTTAAACAATTGCGCTGTATCTTTATCATAGTACGCACGCACTGCCTCAAAACACTGAATAATATCGAACTGACAATTCAGCAGAATTAAACGTCCGGGCCAGAGATCATCAGTTGCAAGTTCGAGTCCTCCGTCATCCTTCTTATGCAATCGAAGCAGCTCGATGCTGTAGGCATCAAAAGTGCGAGACAGAGCTGAACTGGGCGTAAATTGTATCGTAATGATGGCCTAGATTTTCTCTACCCACTTGCAATTCTGTTAAAGGCGGGAGCAAATCACGTCGCGTCGCCATAGTGCGAAGATCAAAACTTTCCCATTGTCGGATTTCAGAATTTTGCTCTTTGGTGAGATCCTCCGTCACCCATTGGGGGAGTTTGCCGAAGCTTTGTTCATAATCTCGACGAGCCGATTCGCTCCGCATTAGCAGCCTGGCTTTGGAATAGAAAGAAAGCAGATATTTCTTGATCTCTTTGTTATTGGTCTGCCTAGCCAACCATGAGAAACGAACCGCTTGCTCGTACCTATCCCTCAAAAGCGACATTGCCGCATGAGTCAGCCCCCAGCTTGCATTTATCCTTATACCGAGGCTCATAACTTCGGATATGAACATCATGCGACTTACAAACAGATCGCGCTCATTATCGATCAGGCGGGTTTGACCACCCACAAATTCATGAAACTCCTCCCAGACTCTTTGGGTAAGCAAAATTAGAGCCTGTACGGGCGGCTTAGTCGTAAACGGTCCCAGATGATTGAGCACGGACGGACCCGGCATGCTTCCTTCGGAAGCATTGCTCCTTGATAATTAGCCTCTCACACCCGCTCCACAAAACTATCCACCACCCGCTTCTCCCCGGCCCGGTCGAACGCGATCGTCAGCTTGTTGCCGTCGATGGCGGTGACGTTGCCGTTGCCGAATTTCTGGTGGAACACGCGGTCGCCGAGCGTGAAGGCGGAGACGGTGCCGGTCGATTTCGCCACCAGCTCGCCCTCGATGGTGAGCGGGACGCGGCGGGCGGGTGCGCCGGTGAATGGACGGCCCTCACCCACGCCTTCGCGGCCTCTCCCGCGCGGAGCGAGGTGGGATAAATCGTCTTCGGTTTCGTAATCGGCGGTCGCTTCCGAAAAGCCGCCGCCGTTCCCCGGTTTTCTGGCCTGCGCGCGCTGCCAGCCGGGCGTGCCGTAGCTCGAGCCGAACGAGGTTCCGGCGTCGAAGCGCGAGGCGCCGTAGCCGCCATAACCGCCGAAGCCGCCTTGCGTCTCCGTCACTTCGACATTCGCCTCCGGCAATTCGTCGAGAAAGCGCGAGGGAATGTTGGTCTGCCACAACCCGTGCATGCGCCGGTTGGTGGCGAAATAGATCTTGGCCCGCTTGCGCGCGCGCGTCAGCCCGACATGGGCGAGCCGGCGTTCCTCTTCGAGCCCGGCGCGGCCCTGGTCGTCGAGCGTGCGCTGGTGCGGGAACAGGCCTTCCTCCCAGCCGGGCAGGAACACGGTGTCGAATTCCAGGCCCTTGGCCGAATGTAGCGTCATGATATTGACGGCGTCGGCATCGGCGCCCTTTTCCTTGTCCATCACCAGCGAGATGTGTTCGAGAAAACCTTGCAGGTTCTCGAACTCCTCCATGGAGCGCACCAGCTCTTTGAGATTTTCGAGCCGGCCGGCGGCGTCGGCGGAGCGGTCCTTCTGCCACATCTCGGTATAGCCGGACTCGTCGAGGACGATCTCGGCCAATTCGTTGTGCGGCAGCGCGTCGCGCTGCTTCCTCCAGCGGTCGAACGCTTCGAGCACCGCGCGCAGCGCGCCGCGCGGCTTCGGCTTGAGCTCGTCGGTTTCCACGACGGCGCGCGCCGCTTCGGTCAGCGGCACGCGGCGCTTCCGGGCATGATCGTGCAAGAGCTGCACGGTGGCGTCGCCGAGCCCGCGCTTGGGCACATTGACGATGCGCTCGAAGGCCAGATCGTCGGCCGGCGAATTGACCACGCGCAGATAAGCCAGCGCATCGCGGATTTCGGCGCGCTCGTAGAAGCGTGGCCCGCCGATGACGCGATAGGACAGGCCGAGCGTGACAAAACGGTCCTCGAATTCGCGCATCTGGAACGAGGCGCGGACCAGGATCGCGATCTGATTCAGCGTGTGGCCGCCGCGCTGCAATTGCTCGATCTCTTCGCCGATGACGCGGGCTTCTTCCTCGGAATCCCAGGAGCCGGTGACGCTGACTTTTTCGCCGAGCACGTCGTCGGTACGCAGCGTCTTGCCGAGCCGGCCTTCGTTATGCGCGATGATATGCGACGCGGCGGCGAGGATGTGGCCGGTCGAGCGGTAATTGCGCTCGAGGCGGATCACCACGGCGCCGGGAAAATCGTGCTCGAAGCGCAGGATGTTGTCGACCTCGGCGCCGCGCCAGCCGTAGATCGACTGATCGTCGTCGCCGACGCAGCAGATGTTTTTCGGTTGGGCCGCCACGACATCGTTCTGGGGCGCAGCGTCAGGCGCGAGCCCGGACTCCATAGTCCCGGCGGCGGTGGTTACGACGGACGTGGATGCCCCACTCCGCTGCGCCAACAGCCGCAGCCAGAGATATTGCGCCACGTTGGTGTCTTGATATTCGTCGACCAGGATGAACTTGAAACGGCCCTGATATTGCCGCAGCACGTCGGGCTGTTCGCGGAACAGCCGGATGCATTCGAGCAACAGATCGCCGAAGTCGGCGGCGTTGAGAATTTTCAGCCGCTCCTGAAACGCCTTGTAGAGCTTGAGCCCCTTGCCGTTGGCGAACGCGGACGCTTCGCCCGATGGCACCTGCTCCGGCGTCAGCCCGCGGTTCTTCCAGCCGTCGATCAGCATAGCCAGAACGCGCCCCGGCCAGCGCTTCTCGTCGATGCCTTCGGCCTCCAGAAGCTGCTTCAACAGCCGGATCTGATCGTCGGTGTCGAGAATGGTGAAATCGGACTTGAGCCCGACCAGCTCGGCATGGCGGCGCAGGATTTTCACGCCGATCGAGTGGAAGGTGCCGAGCCAAGGCATGCCCTCGACCACGTGGCCGACGATCTCGCCGACGCGGTGCTTCATCTCGCGCGCCGCCTTGTTGGTGAAGGTGACGGCCAGAATTTCACCGGGCCGGGCGCGGCCGGTCGCAAGAATGTGGGCGATGCGCACCGTGAGCACGCGCGTCTTGCCGGTGCCGGCGCCGGCCAGCACCAGCACCGGGCCGTCGAGCGTCTCGACGGCTTGCCGCTGTTCGGGGTTGAGCCCGGCGAGATAGGGCGCCCCCGCGCCGGCATTCATGCCTGCGGCGGCTTGCGCGCGCGCGGCAATGCCGCCGCGCGCGGGGTGCGGCGGCGATTCTATCGCGACCTTTTCAGGTTCCAAATTGCGCTTTAAAGGGTCGGCCAAAGCTTTCTCAGCGCCTGCGCCCAAAATCACTGATTCTACTGATTCTCATGTGCCCAAGATGGCACCTGGGAGCGGCTTTTACGAGGCTTCCCCTGCTGCGCGCCTCACTTGGTTGTGGCCGGGTCGTATTCCCCGCGCTTGGCGTTGGCGATCTTGATGAGCACTTCCGCCGCCGTGCGGTCTTCCTTGAGGAACTTGGCAAAGCCTTCCGGCGTGGTTGTCGCCGCGACCACGGCGTTCTTGTCGAGAAACGCCACGAATTGCGGCTCGGTGAACAGTTTCACGAATTCGCTGTTGAGCTTGGCGACGATGCCGGGCGGCGTGCCCTTCGGCACGGCGAGGCCCCACCAGCCGCGGCCCGGATAGCCGCCCCAGCCGACCTCGTCGAAGGTCGGCACATCAGGCAGGAGCGGCGAGCGCTGCGCCGAGGTGACCGCCAGCGCTTTCGCCTGCCCGGCCTGGACAAGCCCCATGAAATTGCCGACGCCGAAGCGCGTCATCTGCACTTCGTTGGCGGCGATCGCCTGCGCCGCCGGGCCGCCGCCTTTATAGGGAATGCCGACGATCTGGGTGTGCCACTGATTGTTCAGCCAGCGGAGGAAGAGATCGGGAAACGAGCCTTCGCCGAGCGTGGCATAATTCAGCCCGTTGGGTTTGGACTGCGCCAGCGTCTTGAGCTCGGCGACCGAGTTGACGTGCAGGCTCGTCGGCAGGAACACGCCTTCGATCAGCCAGAACAGCCGCGTCACCGGGGCGAAATCCTTGTCCGCGTCATACGGCAGATTGCTGAAGAGGAGCGGATTGTACGACATCGTCGAGTGATAGATGACGCAGATGGTGTAGCCGTCGGGCGCCGCCTGCTTGCAGGTTTGCCCGGCGACGATGCCCGAGGCGCCGCCGAGATTTTCGACGACGACAGGCTGGCCGAGCCGCTGCTGCAATTGCGCCGCCGCGGTGCGCATGATGACGTCGGTGACGCTGCCGGCGGCGATGGACACGATCATCTTGATCGGCCGGCTTGGATAATTGTCCGCGCGCGCCGCAAACGGCGATGTGGCGAGGCAGGCGAACAGCAGCACTGCGAACGCCTTTATTTTTTTCATGTTTTCCTCCCAGAATATTTTGAGGCGAATAGCGAGTGGCGAATAGCGAATGGATTAATCGGCCCTATTCGCCATTCGCTACTCGCCATTCACCAATGTCAGCTCACGACGACTTCCCCGATCAGGCCGGCATCGTATTGCGTGAAGAACAAGCGGCCGTCGGCGAGCGCCGCGATGCAGCGCGCGCCGCTCGCCGGCGTCGGAATGTCGTATTCGCCGCGCACTTTGCCGTCCGGCGCCATGCAGCCGATCTTGTTGGCGAAGTTCGCCGTGTACCAGAGATCGCCGCCCGGGCCGACGGCGACGCCGCGCAGCGACGCGTTCGGCGTCGGCACCGGATGTTCGGTGATGCACCCGTCGCGGGTGATGCGGCCGAGCGCGTTGGTCGAGGTCTCAACGAACCAGATGCTGCCGTCGGGATGGGTAACCATGGCGCGCGGCTGGCTGTCGTGGCTCGGGATCGGATACTCGGTCACCTTGCCGTCCATGGCGATGCGGCCGACGCGGTTGCCGGCGGCTTCGCTGAACCACAGAGCGCCGTCGCGCACCGCGATCGACAGCGGCTTGCTGCCGGGCGTGATGCCGTCCGAAAATTCGGTGATGCGGCCGTCGGGCGTGATGCGGCCGATGCGGCTCACTTCGGTTTCGGAGAACCACACATTGCCGTCGGGGCCGAGCATCATGCCGTCCGGGCCGGCATTGGGCGTCGGCAGCGCGAACTCGGTCACTTCGCCGCGCGGCGTGATGCGGCCGATCTTATTGGCGGTCTTTTCCGTGAACCACAGATTGCCGTCGCCGCCGGCGATGATGCCGATCGGCGTCGCGTTCTTGGTCGGCAATGCGAATTCGCCGAACGTGCCGCGATCCGGATCGAAGCGGCCGATCTTGGAGGCGCCGCTCTCGCAGAACCACAGCGCGCCATCCGGGCCCTGCACCGCGATATAGGGCTTGCTGCCCGCGCTTGGAATGCGGTGCTCGCGAATTGAGACGCGCAAAACCGCTTGCGCCGACGCGTGCGAAAGACCCGTCATTATCCCCCCAATGTGTATGTCTGCGTTGCCGCCGTTACGCTCGGAAAAAAGCACCGGCCTGTCAATTGGACGGCATGGTTGCAGACATATTTCCAGGCGCGTTTCCTGGCATGTCTCAAGGCCTGTCTCAGGACACGTCTCAAGGCATGGCTATCTTGCGTCCCGCGCCATCCGGAATCGGCAGCGCAGCATGCGCCGATCTCATGCGGGCAAGCCGCGCGGCAATCCCGCTCGGAAACGCGGCGGTCTTTTTCGCCGCTATGTCGACATGCAGCGCCATGTTCTCGGAGGTGGCCGACAGCCAGCCTGCCTCGGCGTGAAACAACTGCTCGAAATAATGCAGCCGCTTGGCGTCGACACCGAGGAGCTGGAAGGTGGCCCGGACCTGGTCGCCGGCATGCAGCTCGCGCAAATAGCGGACATGCACCTCGGCGGTGAAGCAGGAATGCCGGCTGCTGTCGACATAATCGAGGCCGCAGCCGAGAAGCTCATAGGCCTCGTCGACCGCGCGGTCGAACAGCACATTGTAATAGGCCATGTTGAGATGGCCGTTGTAGTCGATCCAGCCCGGCTCGACCCGCATCGGCGAGGACACAAACGGCGCGAAGAACGCGGGTTCCAGATCGAGGCGGTCGAGCATCGGAGGAATGTGGCGGATTCGACGCACGGTGTGCAAGGGCCGGACGCTCGTTCGAGACCCCGCTGGCCGCAGCGCCAAGTCTTCATTGTTGCATGCCCAAAGCGTGCCTGAGAGGAATTTGAAGTCAAGGATGCGCGAAGCGCACCGCCCAATCGCGCGTTTTACGCGCGTGAACGCGCTAATGGGCGGCGACCTTTGGGTCGTCCTTGAGTTCAAATTCCTCTCAGGCAAAATGGTGGGCGTGCATTCAATGAAAGAATCCGCCTCGGTCGGCGTCTCTTGATTTATATCCGCGGCGCCGCCAGTTTGCTTCCAACAAGCCGGCCCAAAGCCGGCCGAGAGGAAACCTCAAGGACGCACTATGGCGCTCGTCGAAGCTCCACAACGGACCACACAAAGCCGCAAGGCGGCGGACAGCGTGATCGCCACGCTCGGCGCGCGTTACGGCAACCGGCTCGCCACCTCGCAGGCGGCGCGCGAGCAGCATGCCCATACGACGACCTGGATCGACAATCAGCCGCCGGACGCGGTGTTTTTTCCGCAGACGACGGAAGAAGTGCAGGAGGTCGTGCGGCTGTGCGCGGCAGAGCGCGTGCCAGTGGTCGCATTCGGCGCCGGCACCTCGCTCGAAGGCCAAGTCAACGCGCCGCGCGGCGGTATCTGCCTCGATTTTCGCGACATGAACCGCGTGCTCGCCGTCCATGCCGAGGATCTCGATTGCGTCATCGAGCCCGGCATTACCAGGAAGCAGCTCAACGAGAATCTGCGCGACCAAGGCGTGTTCTTCCCGATCGATCCAGGCGCCGACGCTTCCCTCGGCGGCATGGCGGCGACGCGCTGTTCCGGCACCAACGCCGTGCGCTACGGCACCATGAAGGACAATGTGCTGGCGCTCAAAGTCGTGCTCGCCAATGGCGAGGTGATGTCGACCGCGCGCCGGGCGAAGAAATCGTCCGCGGGCTATGACCTCACGCGCCTCATGATCGGCTCCGAGGGCACGCTCGGCGTCATCACCGAATTGACGCTGCGGCTGTCCGGCATTCCGGAAGCGATCGCGTCCGGCATCTGCCCGTTTCCCTCGGTCGAAGCGGCCTGCAACGCGACCATCCTTACCATTCAATCCGGCATCCCGGTGGCGCGGATCGAACTGCTCGACGCGCTGCAAGTGAAAGCTTGCAACCTCTATTCAAACCTCACGTTGCCGGAAACACCGATGCTGTTTCTGGAATTCCACGGCACCGAAGCCAGTGTCGCCGAGCAGTCGCAGCGGTTCGGCGAAATCGCGAAAGAACTCGGCGGCGGCCCGTTCGATTGGGCGACGCGCGCGGAAGACCGCTCGCGATTGTGGCAGGCGCGGCATGACGCCTATTGGGCGGCACGGCGTTTGCGGCCGGGCACACAGGCCCTGTCATCCGACGTTTGCGTCCCGATCTCGCGGCTCGCGGAATGCGTCATCGCCACCCAGGAGGACGCCGCGCAAAGCCGTTTCATCGCGCCGATCGTCGGCCACGTCGGCGACGGCAACTTCCACATGTTATTGATGATCGATCTCAACGACGGTGACGAAATCAAGCGCGCGGAGGATTTGCTTGAGCGCCTGGTCGAGCGGGCGTTGGCCATGGGCGGCACCTGCACCGGCGAACACGGCATCGGTCAAGGCAAGATGAAATATCTCCCGGCCGAGCACGGCGAGCCGGCGCTCGCCGCGATGCGCGCCATCAAGCGCGCACTCGATCCGCTCGACATCTTAAATCCTGGAAAGATCTTCCAGCTTTGAAGGGCCGCTGGCCTTTTATTTACTCCGGCCGCAAGGCCGGCGAGGTGCCGGGCGGCACCAGCATCATTTCGCGCGGCGTCGGATTGGCACTCGCCCCGCCGCCGACATGGCCGGTGACTTGGCTGCCGACTTGGCCGCCGACTTGGCCGACGCACCTTGCCTGATAGTGGTCGAGAACGAACAAACGTATCGCCGACGACAGATTGCCGTGCTGGCGTTCCGAGTCGATGGACGCCACCAGGTCCGACAGTGTTGCGCGCCGGGCGATCGCAATGTCCTTGAGCGCTTTCCAGAATGCATCCTCAAGACTGATACTCGTCTTGTGGCCCGCGATCACGATCGAGCGCTTTACGACAGGCGATTTCATTCCAGGTCTCCCGTTTCGATCCGGTGTTGGTCGAGGCTTGTCCGGGCTTTGTCGCTGCGAGCGCGCTCCAGGTTCGCTTCGATCTTGGAACGCCCAAAAGCAGCTCGCCGCGCCGCGGCCTCTTCTTCGGCCACACGCCGTTTGGCCCGCTTTCGCTCGGTACGAAGGTTGACGACAGGCCCCATTTGACGCGGCATGGCTGAACTCAACCGGCTGAACTCAACATTGGGCGGAACTCAGATAATTTCGGCGGTAACTGGATAGGTTCAGCGCCTGCCGAACCGGCTGGTTGGTCTTAAATGTGACTACGCGGAACTACCTTCACTGGATCACGCCAATACGCAGGAACTCGTTATCTGGTGCCGTAAAAGTTTAGATATCTAAGTTTACAATCCATGGTAGAGAGACCGAGAAATCGCTGAAATGCACCCGCACCGCACCGGCCGCGCTCTTAAGTGAACAGGCCGGATCGGGTTCCGCTTCGCGGCGCCTCGCGATTACTTCTTCCTGAAACGATCCAACCGCACGACTTCGCCGCCTGAGCCGCCATCAGGGCGCGGGGGCGGATCGGCGGGCTTTATGGCTGAAGGCGCCGACAGCGCACTGGTCTTGCTCGCCGCCGCGGGCAATGCCGGAGCCGCGGGCTTTTCGACGGTGGTCGCGGTCCGCTCGCCTGCAGCAGCAGCTTCAAGCGTTTCGAACTGGAACCCGAATTGCACCGCCGGATCGTAGAACGCCGTCACCGCTTCGAACGGCACCGTCAAACGTTCCGGCACGCCGCCAAACGACAAGCCGACCTCGAAGGCATCATCGTCGACACGCAGATCCCAGAATTGATGCTGCATGACAATGGTCATGGCTTCCGGATATTGCGCGCGCATGCGGTCGGAAAGCCGCACGCCGGGAGCCGTGATGTTGAAGGTGATTTTGAAATGATGCTCGCCCGGCAGGCCCTTCTTGGCGACGTCCGCCAGCACCGTGCGCACCACTCCGCGCAGCGCCGCCTGCGCCAGTACATCGTAACGAATGTGATCGGTGGCCATATCGTGGAACGGGTTTCAGCAGCCCAGCATCTTGACGACAAATAGGGCGGGAATCATAGCGGTCTAGACCGATTCTGTCTCGATCCCCAACTGCCTGATTGATGCGTGAAAGTGAAGCTTGGGAAAAAGTGAAGCTTGGGAAAGTGGAGGCTTCTGTTGCCAGGTGCCTCCGAACCCCGCCTAACGGAGCTTAACCCGTTAGGACTTTAAGTCGGTATTTCAAACCGCGTTACGCGGCCTGAGCAACCGGAGCATAGTTGTCATTGGCAACTATGAGATAGGCCCGATAACGGTGGAACCATGCCGAGCAAAAGCACGCCTTTTACGCCCTCGTCGATCCTATTTCGACCCCGTAATGGTGGAGTCGCCGGGTACTGCCCCCGGGTCCGAAAGGTTTATTACGACGGCCATTTATCGCCATATCCGGCTTGCGCCGGCAAAAGGAATATAGGCGCAAATGGTTGCCGAAAAAAGAGCGTTGGCGGGGCGGCTTATTCGCATCGCCGGGCTTGCGCAAAACCGTCTGGCTGGAACGGCCGACGGGCGCTAAACGAACCGCATGAACTCATCGCTGATTCCCGCCGCAAATGAGCCGCCGGCCGCCAGTCCCCTCCCCGCAACAGACCCCACCGCAGAATCCATCTCGGCGCCGCCGAGCCTTGCCGAGCTTTTCATAGCCTTCGCCAAGATTTCGCTGTCCGGCTTTGGCGGCGTCTTGGCCTGGGCGCGGCGCATGATGGTGGACGAGCGCAAGTGGATGACGGCGGAGCAGTTCAACGAGGCTTACGCGCTCTGCAGCTTCTTGCCGGGCGGCAACATCATCAATTTCTCCGTCATATTCGGCGGACGTTTCCGCGGAGCGCTCGGCAGCGCGGCGGCGCTGGCAGGACTGCTCGGCCCGCCAATGGTTCTGATCCTCATCATCGGCGCCATTTACAGCCATTACGGCGACCTGCCGGCGCTGCGCCGCGCGCTGACCGGCGTCGCCTCGGCGGCGGCAGGCCTGATGATGGCGACAGTCGCCAAAATGGTGCAGCCACTGTTTCGCAACCGCGCCATCGTCGGTCCGCTGATTGCGATCGCGACATTCGTCGCCATCAGCATCATGCACTGGCCGCTGCCGCTGGTGCTCTTGGTGATCGTGCCGGTGAGCATCGCCTATGCGTGGGCGCAAGCATGAAGACCGGAGGCGGCACTCTCCTGACCTTGGCGGTCTTCTTCGCAACGACGTCGCTGTTCGCGATCGGCGGCGCCAATTCCGCCGTGCCGGAAATGCACCGATACGCGGTCGACGTACAGCACTGGCTAAGCAACCGGCAGTTCAGCGACGCCTTCGCGCTGGCGCAACTCACGCCGGGGCCGAACGTCATCATTGTTACTTTGATCGGCTTTCATGTCGCGGGCGTCATCGGCGGCCTGGTGACAACGCTGGCGATGTGCGGGCCGACCTGCGTATTCGCCTATTTTGTCGGACGTGCTTCAGACCGTTTCAAGGGCGCGGCCTGGCACGGCGCGCTGAGCCGCGGGCTGGTTCCGGTGACGCTCGGCCTGACGGCATCGAGCGCCACCGTGATCGCGACGACAAGCAGCTATAGCTGGCTCGCCCTGGCGATTACGCTCGGCACCGCGATCACTGCCTTTTTTGTCCGCGTGCACCCGCTTTGGGCCTTCGCCCTCGCCGCTGTGCTGGGCTTGGCCGGGCTTGTCTGACGCCCCCACAGCCGCGTTGCCGATGGACTGGGTTTTGGGCTTGCCCGTGTTTCGTTCGCCCCTCATTTAACGTTAAGCTTGCGGCTGCGACTCAGCCGAATTCGCCGAAAGACCGATGCGCCAATATCTCGACCTGATGGAACGCGTGCTCGCCGAGGGCGTCGAAAAGCGCGACCGCACCGGAGTCGGCACGAAGTCGATTTTCGGCCATCAGATGCGTTTCGACCTGCAGCGCGGCTTTCCGCTCGTCACCACCAAGAAGCTGCACGTCAAATCCATCATCTACGAACTGCTGTGGTTTTTGCGCGGCGATACCAACGTCAAATATCTCAACGATCACGGCGTTACGATCTGGAACGATTGGGCCGACGAGAACGGCGACCTCGGCCCGGTCTACGGGCGGCAATGGCGCTCGTGGCCGACGCCCGATGGCGGCTCGATCGACCAGATCGCCAATGTGCTCGGCGAAATCCGCCGCAATCCCAATTCGCGCCGGCTGATCGTGACCGCCTGGAATCCGGTGGAGATCGAAGGCATGGCGCTGCCGCCGTGCCATTGCCTGTTTCAGTTCCAGGTCGCCGACGGCGCGCTGTCGTGCCAGCTTTATCAGCGCTCGGCCGATGTCTTTCTCGGCGTGCCGTTCAACATCGCGTCTTATGCTTTGCTGACGATCGCGGTTGCGCAAGTGACCGGACTGAAGCCTGGTACATTCATCCATAGCTTCGGCGACGCGCACCTTTATCTCAATCATCTCGAACAGGCGCGCCTGCAACTGACACGCCAGCCGCGGCCATTGCCGGTGCTGCGAATGAACCCGGACGCGAAAGATCTGTTCGCACTGCGCTACGAAGATTTTGCGCTCGAAGGCTACGACCCGCACCCGCACATCAAAGCGGCGGTTGCGGTGTGAAGCCATGTCCGATTTACCCAAGCAGCGGTTGATCGAACTCGCTGAAGCTAAGCTTGCTGACGCAAATTTGCTGCTCGGCGAGAGTCGATTTAGCAACGCTTACTATCTAGCGGGATATGCAGTCGAATTAATGCTCAAGGCTGTATTATCGTCGCGGTTTCAAGCAGATACGATACCCAGCAAGGAGTTGGTAAAGGACATTTTCACACACGATCTGAATAAGCTTCTAAATCTTGCCGATCTCCGCCAGAACTTGGCAGAAAAGCAGGACGCCGACCCTGAATTTCGGGGGCGTTGGGAAATCGTGCTAAGATGGAAAGAAACCAGCCGCTACGAGATCTGGGACGCGGATCAGACTGCAGAATTGATCGAGGCTATCGATAATCCTGCGCATGGAGTTCTTCAATGGTTGAGAACGATTCTGTGACTGCGGAACTCGCGACAGCTAAGCGCCTTGTCGATTTTCTGGAGCAAGATGGCTACAGAATTGACACTGCAGTGTGGGTTGTTGATGACGAAGGAAGCGGCCGTCTTTACCTCGTTCCACATCAAGTGGGGCGCTCAAATTTGCAAGAGACGATCCGCGTCGCCAGCACAATTTCCGCCCACAAGGACGAATTACCGGCCCGACACGATTTGCGCTATTCGATTGTTGATTCTAAAAATCCGATAGTACAAGCTGTTAGGTCGGCGGCGGTCACTCGCGGCAGAGTACGCGGAATCTTCAAGGACGGAACCTACATTGATACGGCGTACGTTCTTCGCCCGGCGGCGTAACAACTTGATAGGGTCGGCGGAACTAACGCACATTGATCGCGCGCAAAAATATTGTTGAAGTGATCCTCCTCGCCGCAATTGCCGAGAACGGCGTCATCGGCCGCGCCAACACTTTGCCGTGGCGGCTCAGGTCGGACATGCAACACTTCCGCGCTTCCACCATGGGCAAGCCGGTGGTGATGGGCCGCAAGACCTATCAGTCGATCGGCAAGCCGTTGAAGGGCCGCACCACGATTGTCGTCAGCCGCGATCCTGCTTTTGCCGCGCCGGGAATTTTGGTGGCGCCGAATCTGGCGGCCGCCCTTGAGGCGGCGCGCGGCGACGCGTTGCGGCGAAATTCAGGCGCGATCGTCGTCGCGGGCGGCGGCGACATTTATGCGCAGGCCATGCCCATGGCGACGCAGCTCTCCATCACCGAGGTTCACAAACGCGTGGCAGGCGACGCGCAATTTCCCGCCATCGATCCGAAATTGTGGCGCGAAACCGCCCGCAGCGGGCACCAACCCGGAGCCGACGATGAGGTTTCGTTCGCCTTTGTGACCTACGAACGCGCCGCTAACACCGCCGCGGCCGCTCCCAGCGTGACATAACTGCGCGTTGTAAGGGGCATTGCCCTACCCTATAACCCCCGACAAATATGCTGGCGCCGGGCCGGCATTCAGGGAGTGCAGTAATGCCGTGGAGCAACCAATCCGGCGGCGGTCCGTGGGGTTCGGGATCGCGGGGACCTTGGGGCTCGGGCCCGCAACAGCCCGGGGGGCCAAAGCCACCCGATCTCGAGGAATTCCTGCGCCGCAGCCAGGACCGGCTGCGCGACTGGATGCCGGGTAATCTCGGCGGCCGCGGCATCGCGCTGATCGTGCTGGCGGCCATCGCATTGTGGGGCTTCTCCGGCTTTTTCCGCGTCGAGCCGGAAGAGCTCGGCGTGGTGCTGCGGTTCGGAAAGTTTGTCCGCGAGGTGCAGCCCGGCCTTAATTATCACCTGCCCTATCCGATCGAGACCGCACTGACCCCGCGCGCGCTGTATGTCAATCAGATCGACATCGGCTTCGACAAACGGCGCGGCGCGACCATGCGCGATGTGCCGGAAGAGAGCCTGATGCTCACCGGCGACGAGAACATCGTCGACGTCGATTTCTCCGTGCTGTGGAAGGTCAGACCCGACAAGGTCGGCGATTATCTTTTCAACGTGCAAAGTCCTGAAGGGACCGTGAAGGCGGTTGCCGAAAGCGCCATGCGCGCGGTGATCGGACACTCGAACATCCAGGCCATTCTCACCGGCGCGCGGCAGAACATCGAAACCGGCGTGCAGGACCTCATGCAAAAGACGCTCGACGATTATGGCGCCGGCGTGCAGATACAGCAGGTCCAATTGCAAAAGGTCGATCCGCCGACACAGGTCATCGATGCATTCCGTGACGTGCAGGCGGCGCGCTCCGATCTCGAGCGCTTGGCCAATGAGGCGCAGACTTACGCCAATCGGGTGGTGCCGGAGGCGCGCGGCCGCTCCGCGAAGATCACTCAGGATGCGGAAGCCTATCGCGAGCAGACCGTCGCCGACGCCAACGGTCAGACTTCGCGCTTTCTGCAAATCTACGACCAATACAAGAAGGCGCCCGAGGTGACCCGCCAGCGCATGTATCTCGAAACCATGGAGCGTGTTCTCGGCGCCACCGACAAGACGATTATCGACACCGGTCCGCAGTCCGGGCCCGGCGTCGTGCCGTATCTGCCGCTCGGCAATCTGCCGCAAGAGCGCCCGGCACAACAGCAACAGTCGGGAGGCAATCAATGAGGTCGAGCATCGTCGGCATCGCGATTGCCATTCTGCTGCTGATTGCCATCATCGTCGGCTACAGCACTTTTTTCACCGTCTATCAGACCAGGCAAGCCCTGGTGGTGCGGCTCGGACAGCCCGTGCGCGTTATCACCGAGCCCGGCCTCAACGCGAAAATCCCGTTCATCGACAGCGTGATTTACCTCGACAAGCGCATTCTCAACGTCGAGTCGCAGGCGCAAGAGGTGAACGTGCAAAGCCAGGATAAATCGATTGCGGGCGTCGCCGAGGCCGGCGAGCGCGTCGTGGTCGATGCGTTTGCGCGCTATCGCATCGTCGATCCGCTCAAGTTTTATCAAACGGTCGGTCCCGATGGCGCCTCGACCCAACTCTCAATCCTGCTTAACTCGACGGTGCGGCGCGTGCTCGGCGACACGACCCTGGCCGATGTGGTGCGCAACAAGCGCGAGGAACTGATGGCGCAGATGCGCGATCAGCTCGACCACGTGGCGCAGCCGTTCGGCATTCACGTCATCGACGTGCGCATCCGCCGCGCCGATCTGCCGGAGAAAAACAGCGAGGCCATCTATCAACGCATGCAGACGGAGCGTCAGCGCGAAGCGGCCGAGTTCCGCGCCCAGGGCAGTCAAAAAAGCCAGGAAATTCGCGCCAAGGCCGATCGCGACGTCACGGTGATCCTGGCGGATGCCAATCAGCAATCCGAGCAGATCCGCGGTCAAGGCGACGCCGAGCGCAACCGCATCTTTGCCGATGCCTATGGCCGGGATCCGGGATTTTTCGCCTTCTATCGTTCCATGCAGGCCTACGAGCGCAGCATGGCGCATGGCGACACGCATTTGGTGCTGCGGCCGGATTCGGATTTCTTCCGCTATTTCGGCGATCCCTCCGGCAAGTTGCCGGCGGACGGCGCGGCTGCCCTGACAGCGCCGGCGCGGCCGGGTAGCGCGGCCAAATAGAAGCGCCAGAGCATGATCCGGAAAAGTGGAACCGGTTTTCCGAAAAGATCATGCTCAAACGAAAAATCGAGCGCAACGGGCCGGGTTGATGATTGATTTCCTCGCCGCACTCGGCCTGTTTTTTGCGATCGAAGGCATCTTTCTCGCGGCGTTCCCAGGCGGCGCCAAGCGCACCATGGCAAGTGTCATGGAGATGCCCGATGGGTCGTTGCGCATCGCCGGCATCATTTCGGCGGTGGTTGGGGTCTTCATCGTCTGGTTGATCCGCGGATGATCGACGGATAAAGCATGATCCCGAAAAAGCCTGTCCCCGGACTTTGATCCGGGGATGGATTGCGGTTTTCAGATAAGACCGTGCTCAAGAGATCCGCCGATTGGCGGGCCGCTTTTCCGCCCCAATCCGGCCGCTAATTACCAACTTGACCAGTAATGGCCTTGCGTCCCGGGCGGGACGGAGGCACCTTTCCGGCACGCCCTTCCCTACGAGTCGAATGCTAGGAGCGCTGACGTCCATGACGTCCAAGTCTGATAACAAGTCTCGCAACAAGTCCCATAACAAGCCTCGCAACACGTCACGCCATTTCTCAGTTCGCCGACTCTGCCAAGCCGTGCAATGCAGCGTGGCGATTGCCGCGATTGCGGCAGCGATCGTACTCGTCCAGCCGCGGCCCGCATCCGCGGCCTCGCGCGGCCCCGACAACATCGCCGACGTCGCCGAACAAGTCATCGATGCCGTCGTCAATGTCTCGACGTCGCAAAAGGTCGATGCGCATGTCGAAAACCTGCCCGATGTGCCGCCCGGCTCGCCGATGGAGGAGTTTTTCAATCAGTTCTTCAAGAACCACCACGGTGGTCCGGGCGACGGCCCGGATCAGACGCCGCATCGCGTGACGTCACTCGGTTCCGGCTTCATCATCGATCCGTCGGGTCTCGTCGTGACCAACAATCACGTGATCGCCGACGCCGACGAGATCAATGTCATTCTCAACGACGGCACCAAGCTCACGGCGCAACTGGTCGGCAAGGATTCGAAAGCCGATCTCGCGCTGCTGCGTGTGCACGCCAATCAGCCGCTCAAGGCGGTGAAGTTCGGCGATTCCGACAAGCTGCGGCTCGGCGAATGGGTGATTGCGATCGGCAATCCGTTCAGCCTCGGCGGCACGGTAACGGCGGGCATCGTCTCGGCGCGCAACCGCGACATCAATTCGGGGCCCTACGACAATTACATCCAGACCGACGCTGCCATCAATCGCGGTAATTCCGGCGGGCCGCTGTTCAACCTCGACGGTGAAGTTATCGGCATCAACACCGCGATCATCTCACCGTCCGGCGGTTCGATCGGCATCGGCTTCGCGGTGCCGTCCGACACCGCGATGCCGGTCCTCGATCAGCTTCGCCAATATGGCGAGACGCGCCGCGGCTGGCTCGGCGTGCGCATTCAGCAGGTGACTGACGACATCGCCGACAGTCTCAACGTCAAGCCGCCGCGCGGCGCGCTGGTCGCCGGCGTCGACGACAAAGGCCCGGCCAAGCCCGCCGGCATCGAGCCGGGCGATGTTGTCGTCAAATTCGACGGCCACGACGTCAAGGAAATGCACGACCTGCCGCGCATCGTTGCCGACACCACGGTCGGCAAGACCGTCGACGTCATCATCATCCGCAAGGGCAAGGAAGAGACCCACAAGGTCACGATCGGCCGCCTCGAGGACGGCGAGAAGGTCGCGACGGCCGATGCCGGCAAGAATGCCGCGCCGCCGCAAAAATCGGTGGTGCAGAAAACGCTGGGGCTCGAGCTCTCGAGCCTTTCCGACGACGTGCGCAAACAGTTCAAGATCGGCGACAGCGTCAAGGGCGTTGTCGTCACCGGCGTCGACCCGAGCGTGGCGCTGTCCGATCCGGACAAGCGGCTGACGCCCGGCGACGTCATCGTCGAGGTGCAATATCAGGCCGTCGGCACCCCGACCGATCTGCAGAAGCGGGTCGACGATCTGAAATCCCAGGGCAAGAAGATCGCCGTGCTGTTGGTATCGAACCCCGACGGCGAGACGCGGTTTGTCGCTTTGAATCTGCAATAGAGAAGATCGCGAACAGCGAAATAGCGAGTGGCGAATAGGAAATGTTTGTTTCCCTTACTCGCTACTCGCTACTTACCATTTGCTATTCGCCCTCTACAAATTCCTCTCGCCGATAACCTTGCGCGTAGAGCAGCGCCGTGAGGTCGCCGTGATCGATGCGCGCTGCAGCGGCGTCCTTGACGGCGGGCTTGGCGTGGAACGCGACGCCGAGACCGGCTTCAGCGATCATCGGGATGTCGTTTGCGCCGTCGCCGACGGCAAGCGTGTCGTTGCGGGCGAGGCCAAAACGCTCGCGCAGCGTATTCAACGTGCGAAGCTTGGCTTGCCGGCCGAGCACCGGATCGGCGACTTCGCCGGTGAGCTTGCCGGCGGCATCGACCAGCAGCGTGTTGGCATGATCCTCGTCAAAGCCGATCATCGCGGCGACCTTCGAGGTGAATGCCGTAAAGCCCCCGGAAACGATGCAGGTATGGGCGCCGTTCGCCCGCATGGTGGCGACCAGCGCCGGCCCGCCCGGCGTCAGCCGAATGCGCTCGGCGATCACCGTGTCGATCACACTGGCCGGGAGGCCCTTGAGCAGCCCGACGCGCTCGCGCAATGCCGGCTCGAACGCGATCTCGCCGCGCATGGCGCGCGCGGTGATTGCGGCGACGCGGTCCTTGAAACCGGCATAGTCGGCGAGCTCGTCGATGCATTCCTGGCCGATCATGGTGGAATCCATATCGGCAAGAAAAAGTCTCTTGCGGCGGCCGTCGCGGGGCTGGATGACGACGTCGACCGGCTCGCCGCCGATGATATCGCGAATGTCCTGAGCGAGTTCCTTGCGCAGGCTTTCGGCTTCGCCGGCGCTGGCATGCTCGAATTCCTCGGCAAGAAACGCGATGTCGGTCGCTATTCCCGGCGCCAGCCAGTCGACCGGGCGGCCATGCGGCAGATAGCGCGCCACCTTTTGCGCCATGGCGTCAGTCACCGCGGGGCGATCGGGATGCGAGATCAGCGTTGCCACATAAAACATGCCGTGCGGTCCGAGCGCTAGAGCGCAATCGCTTCACAGTGAATCGATTGGCGCTCTAGCATCTTGATGAGCATGATCTTTTCGGAAAACCGGTTTCCACTTTTCCGGATTATGCTCTAGGAGAAGCTTAACTCGACAACGTCGCCAGCACGCAATGCGTCGACTGCCGCCACGACTTGAGGCTCGTGAACGCGGATGGTCGGCCAATTCGTCGTCGGCAGGATGAGAATTGCTAAGCGTAATCCGATGATGTTCTGTTGGTGTCGGAGGTTTCTGTCGATGGTGATAAGCACGTCGAATTGTGCTTCTGCGGCCCGGAGCAAGGCGCCATTGCTAAGTTGCATCCAACCCATTTCATACGCTGTCGAAACTGTATGTGCGATTAATGCACGACGAAGCGGCGCGGGGGTTCCCTGGTCAAACAGAATTTTCATGTGCCGGCAGCGGCGTAAGATTTAACTTACGCCACCTCCAAGCTCCGTTCGGCGTGCCGGAGTACAAGTTCGACTTGCTCGCGCGTGACGCCGGGAAACCACTCAAGAAATTCGTCGATCCTCGCGCCGCCTTCAAGGTTCTCGAACAGCGCCCTGACCGGAACGCGCGTCGCCTTGAATAACCATTCGCCACTGACTTTTTCTGGCGAACGTTCCACTGCGGGGCACTGGGTCCAATCAAGCATGGGATAATCCTATGTGCAGCGGGTTATGGCTGCAAGCTGACGGCGCAATCATAGCATGCTAACCGCTCCAGGATGCCTCGCTGCATGATTTTAATTTTGTGAAAAACCGATTACTTCAAGACCGTGGACAAGCCCCAAGTCGTTTTAATTGCAGGCCCGACGGCGAGCGGCAAGTCGGCATTGGCGCTCGCGCTTGCCGAGAAACTCGGCGGCGAGGTCATCAATGCCGATTCCATGCAAGTCTATCACGATTTGCGCATTATCACCGCGCGGCCGACGGCCGGCGAGGAGCGGCGCGTGCCGCATCGGCTGTACGGCCATGTCGATGCTTTGGAAAATTACTCGGTAGGCCGCTGGTGCGCCGAGGCCGCGGCGGCGATCGCTGCGGCATGGGAGGCGCACCGGACCGCGATCGTCATCGGCGGTACCGGGCTTTATTTCAACGCGCTGACGCGCGGCATTGCCGCCGTGCCGCCGATTCCCGCCGCGATTCGCAAAGACGTGCGCGCGCGGCTGGCAAGCGAAGGCGCGCCGGCGCTCCATGCGGAACTCGCGGCGCGCGATCCATCAGGCGCCGCGCGCTTGATGCCCGGCGACCGCGCCCGGGTCACGCGCGCGCTCGAAGTCGTGCTGGCGACCGGCCGTTCGCTGTTCGATTGGCACGACGACAACAAGCCGGCGACGATCGATCTCGCGCGCGTCGCCAAGGTCTTTCTTGCGCCGGAACGCGACGAGCTCCTGGCGCGCATCGACGCGCGCTTCGACGCCATGATGACGGCCGGCGCGCTGGATGAGGTGCGTGCGCTCGCGGCGCGCGATCTTGATCCGAGCCTGCCGGCGATGAAGGCGCATGGCGTGCCGTGGCTGATCCGTCACCTCAGGGGCGAGATCGCGCGCGCCGAAGCGATCGAAGGCGGCAAGCGCGACACCCGTCAGTACACCAAACGGCAGGCGACGTGGTTTCGCAATCAGCTTCCGGCCTTCGAATGGGTGGCGCCGCATGACGCGCAAGCCGCAGTCGAAGCGCAATTGCAAGCACTGGCGAAATGATTGTCATTCCAGGCTCGACGCTTCGCGCCGCCCCGGAATGACACATTAATGCGTCATGTATTGCAGACCCGCGGTATAGGCAGCGCCGCCGAGCACACAGGGAATGCCCAATTCGATTTGACCGGTCGCGGCGGCAACGACGCAGCCCATCGATAGCGCGCCTTGGCCGACCTGGCCCCAGCCCGACAGCTCGCGCTTGGAATTCGGGCCCTTGACCTTGAGCTCCTCGATGGCGGCGAGCGATTCCTTGCGCATGTGCACGGTATCGACCGTGTCTGCCGTCTCGATGACGTCGTTGAGAACGACTTTTACATCCTCGGGCTGACTTTTGACTGCCCATTTCAGCATTTGGAGCAGATTGACATCACGCACAGCGTTGCTGGCCAGCGTGAACTTCGCGGCGCTGCCGGCGGTGAGATTGTCGACATTGTCGTGGTCGTTGGAGAGCGGCAGGAGTTTTATCACCCGCTCGATCGGGACATAGCCGCCGGTCGCGAGATAATAGCCCCACAAGACGTCGATCAGTTCCGGGGTCGGTTCGAGCGCGACCGCCTTCTTGCGCTCCTTGTCGAGATGCAGCGATACTTTGATCTTGTCGAGCATGCCGGGCTTCACGGTCTGATAGTCGATCTGCTCCAGCGTCGGCAGCTTGCCGTCGAGATATTGGTCGATCATGGCGCGGCGCGTCACCATGCGATCGACGAAGGTGGCGAGAAGCTCTTTCCAGTTCGGCAAGCCGGAATAAGCGATGGCGCGCACCAGCACCCAATGATCGGACGGATCGATCGGCAGCATTCTTGCGATCAGTATCTCGGCGCGATCCGGATTGTCGCCGAGCACGCCGGCGATAAAACCGATATAGGGGCCTGAACTTTCCGCGTCCTTGAACGCCTGCATGCCGGAGAGCACGCGCACGACCGCGGGCAAATCATCCGGCGCCGGCCGATGGCGATAGGCGTTGATCCATTTCAGGATCGAGTCCGTCGAATTCCACGTCGCGTTCGGCGGCGGCGCGGCCATAGCCGGCGCAGCCAAAAGGATGGCCGGCGTAGCCAAAAGGATGGCCGGCGCAGCCGACAGGACGGCGAGGCTCAGCGCGACAACAAAACCTGTAGCGATAACAAGACCTGCAGCGACAAGACCTGCAGCCGCGTGGCGCAGCCGTCCGGCAAACTTATGTCCTGCAACCATGTCCCCTCCGGCGGAGAAAACCGGCAGCGCGTGATCGAAGATTTCAGCACGCGCATTCCCCACGCGCCGTCCCCTTGCGATAATTCAGCAACACGCCGGGGAAAATTAAAGGCCGGCGCCGCGCGAAATCGCGGCCAAGCTGTGACACTTAACATTGGTTAACGATTGCGGTTTTCCGCGTCATTCCGATTTCAAACGTGTGTTTGAAGATTTAGCGAGCATGGAAAGCCGCATTGCCGCCGCATTTGGCTTGACCCAAGCCGACACAATGCTTATAAATCACGGCTTGAGCGCAAGGGGCACACACGTGCGAACTGTTGTTGCGACGTCGCTTATTCTCGTATCGAGGCGCACCGCCGGGGGTGGATAATTCCACCTGCGAACGAGGCGGTGCGCGATCCAGGGGCTCTTAGAGGCCCCTTTTTTATTACCGAAATTCGAATTTTGCGACGAAAACGAACATCGAGAAATGAGCAAGCCAAGAGCGGACTGGAAGCGGACGAGGAGCGGACCATGAGTGAAGCCATCGCTGATGCCAAAAAAGCCAACACCGAAGCCGGCACCGAGATGACCGGCGCGGACATGGTGATCAAGGCGCTTGCCGATCAGGGCGTCGAGCACATTTTCGGCTATCCCGGCGGCGCCGTGCTTCCGATCTACGACGCGCTGTTTCAGCAGAACATGGTGCAGCACATTCTGGTGCGGCACGAACAGGGCGCCGTGCATGCGGCCGAAGGCTATGCGCGCTCGACCGGCAAGGTCGGCACGGTGCTGGTGACGTCAGGACCGGGCGCAACCAATGCAGTCACTGGTTTGACCGACGCGCTCTGCGACTCCATCCCGCTCGTCGTCATAACAGGCCAGGTGCCGACGCATCTCATCGGCAATGACGCGTTCCAGGAATGCGACACGGTCGGCATCACGCGGCCCTGCACGAAGTACAACTACCTCGTCAAAAGCGTCGACGATCTGCCGCGCGTGCTGCACGAGGCGTTCCATATCGCCGCGAGCGGGCGGCCGGGGCCGGTCGTCGTCGACATCCCAAAGGACGTCCAATTCGCCAAGGGTATCTACTCCAAACCGACGGAATTTGCGCACAAGGGCTATCGGCCGAAGCTGAAAGGCGATCCCGAAAAGATCAAACAGGCCGTCGAGATGATGGCGGCGGCCAAACGCCCGCTGTTCTATACCGGCGGCGGCGTGATCAATTCCGGCCCCGCCGCGAGCGAAAAGTTGCGCGAACTGGTCAAGCTCACCGGTTTTCCCATCACCTCGACGCTGATGGGGCTCGGCGCTTTTCCGGCCGCCGATCCGCAATGGCTCGGCATGCTCGGCATGCACGGCACCTGGGAAGCAAACTGGACGATGCACGATTGCGATCTGATGATCGCGGTCGGCTCGCGCTTCGATGACCGCATCACCGGCCGGCTCGACGCCTTTTCGCCGGGATCGAAGAAAATCCACATCGATATCGATCCGTCCTCGATCAACAAAAACGTCAAGGTCGACCTGCCGATCATCGGCGATTGCGGCAACGTGCTCGACGACATGCTGCGGATGTGGCGGGCGGGCTCGTTCAAGCCGGACAAGAAGGCGCACGAAGCGTGGTGGGCGCAGATCGGCAAATGGCGGGCGAAGAAATCGCTCGCTTACAGCGCCTCGAAGACGATCATCAAACCGCAATATGCGATCCAGCGTCTCTACGAATTGACCAAGGATCGCGACACCTACATCACCACCGAAGTGGGCCAGCACCAGATGTGGGCGGCGCAGTTCTATCAATTCCAGGAACCGAAGCGCTGGATGACCTCGGGCGGGCTCGGCACGATGGGCTACGGCCTGCCGGCCGCGGTCGGCGTGCAGCTTGCGCATCCGAACTCGCTGGTCGTCGACATTGCCGGCGAAGCTTCCGTGCTGATGAACATGCAGGAAATGTCGACCGCGGCGCAGTTCGGCCTGCCGATCAAGGTCTTCATCCTCAACAACCAGTACATGGGCATGGTGCGGCAGTGGCAGGAACTGCTGCATGGCGGGCGCTATTCGCACTCCTACACCGAAGCGCTGCCGGATTTCGTCAAGCTGGCGGAGGCCTATCACGCGCACGGCATCCGCTGCGAGCATCCGGACGAGCTCGACGACAAGATCCGCGAAATGATCGACGTGCAGAAGCCGGTGATCTTCGATTGCGTGGTCGATCCGGCGGAAAACTGTTTTCCGATGATCCCGTCGGGCCGGGCGCATAACGAGATGCTGCTCGGCGACGCGGCGACGCGCGTCGAGGATGCCGTCACCGAGCAAGGCAAGATGCTGGTGTAAGGAGGCGAATAGCGAAATGGCGAATAGAAAGAAATCGCTCTCAATTCCCTATTCGCAATTCGCCACTCGCTATTCGCCATTCCTGAAGGTAGGGAGATCGTATTATGAAACTCGCGATCATCGGCGCCGGCAATGTCGGCGGCGCGCTCGGCACGGCATGGGCGCAGAAGGCCGGCCACGACATATTTTTCGGCGTCACCAATCCGAAATCCGACAAGACGCAAGCGCTGATCGGCGCGCTCGGCGGCAAGGCGCGCGCCGGCACGGCGGCGGAAGCCGTGGCGTTTGGCGAAATGATCGTGCTGACGACGCCATGGCAAGCGGCCGAAGCCGCGATCCGTTCCATGGGCGATTTGCGCGGCAGAATTCTTCTTGATGCGACCAATCCGCTGGCGATGGGCCCCGATGGGCTCGGGCTCGAGATCGGTCACAGCATCTCGGCCGGCGAAAAGGTGCAGGGCTGGGCCAAAGGCGCCTCGGTCTTCAAGACGCTCAACACGACGGGCTTCGCCAACATGGCCGAACCGATCTTCCACGGCGTGAAATCGGTAATGTTCGTCGCCGGCGACGATGCCGCGAACAAACCGAAGGTCGTCGCGCTTGTCGGCGCGCTCGGCTTCGAGGTGATCGACGCCGGGCCGCTGCGCAACGCGCGCCTGTTGGAAGCGCACGCGATGCTGTGGATCGATCTTGCGCTTAACCGCGGCGTCGGTCGCGATTGGGCCTTTGCCGTGGTCAGGCGCTAATTGGTCAGGCGTTAGGGAGACAGATGTGAACACCGCGACGACGCATTATCCAGCCGCAACGAGCGATCAAAGGGTTGAAAGCCGCACGCTCTGCGTGCTGGTCGACAACGAGCCGGGCGTGCTCGCGCGCGTCGTCGGCCTGTTCTCCGGCCGCGGCTACAATATCGACTCGCTCACCGTCTCGGAAACCGAGCACCAGAAACACCTGTCGCGCATCACCATCGTGACGCGCGGCACCCCCATGGTGCTCGAACAAATCAAAAATCAGCTCGACCGCCTGGTGCCGGTGCACCGCGTCATCGACTTGACCAGCAGCGGTCCCGCGATCGCGCGCGAACTCGCCATGGTCAAGGTGCGCGGCACCGGCGATCTGCGCATGGAAGCGCTGCGGCTCGCCGACGCCTTCCGCGCCCGCGTCATCGACGCCACCACCGAGAGCTTCGTGTTCGAGATCACCGGCGCGTCCGACAAGATCGAAAGCTTCATCAACCTGATGCTGCCGGTCGGCCTGGTCGAAATCTCGCGCACCGGAATCGTCGCCATCGCGCGCGGGCCGGACGGGATGTGACTGGACAGGCCCGTTTCTCGGATATACATTGTATATCCGGCAGGAAAGCAGGTCGCCAAAATGAAAATCGCCGTAGCTAAATGGGGCAACAGCATCGCCGTGCGACTGCCGAAAGGCGTCAGCGACGAACTCGGTTTCAGTCCCGGCGGACAGCTCGACCTTACTGTCGAGAAGGGTGAAATTCGCCTGCGAAAAGCCGCAACGCTGTCTTCCGCAGAACTCCTTGCCGAGATGCTCGCCGAGGCAAAGCGTTTAGGTCCGGAGAACGAGCCTGAAACGGTCGAGTGGGGACCGGACGTTGGCGCCGAAATCATCGATGATGCATATTCGCGTGGTGAAATTACGCTGGACGACCTTTTGAAACGCAACAAATCGTCCAAGCGAAGCAATGCGCCTCGGCGCCGGAAACAAAGCAATGCTTCCAAACGCCGGCGACATCGCCTGGGTTGATTTTGATCCTGTCAAAGGAACCGAACAGGGCGGCACACGCCCTGCGCTCATTGTTTCCGAGCGCGGCATGCACGAGATGACGCGGTGCGCCATCATTTGTCCGATTACGCGCAATATACAGCCGTGGCCGACGAAGATCCTGCTTCCGGATGGCCTGGCGGCGGAGGGCGCGGTGTTGGTCGATCAGGTCCGCTCGATCGATCGCAGCGAGCGCATCTTGCGGACATTCGGCAAAGTGCCAAAGCCGTTCCTGGCGGCGGTGCGCCGCAAGCTCGCGGCGCTCTTAGGCGTCGACATCGGCGCTGTGCCTGGCGGACCAGGGGGAATGTAGGCCCACGCCGACGGCAAATAGCCTGCTCATTCCCGCGTAAGCGGGAATGAAGACGGCAGCCACGACGATAGGAAAAGGACTGGGTCCCCGCTTTCGCGGGGACGAGCGACAAAATACTAAGCCGCCGAGCGCTGCGCCGCCGGCACATGACGGACAACGAAAGCGACAAAGCCGTCGACAAAACCCTGCAGGAATTTCTTCGTGCCTTCGTCGGTGACATTGCCATGATCGTCGATCAGGCCCTCTTTGAACGTGATATAGATTTCACCGCCGAAGAGAAAGGCACTCAGGCTTCCGCTGAGCACTTGGCGCAGATGCGACTGCGCCATTGCCGCGCCGAGCGCGCCGGGCGACGTGCCGGCAATGGCGATCGGCTTGCCGGCCCAGTTGTTCTTGCCCCACGGCCGCGTGCCCCAATCGACCGCGTTCTTGAGCACCGTGGGGATAGAGCGATTGTGTTCCGGGGTCACGATCAGGACGCCATCGGCCTTCGCGAGCTCGTCCTTGAAGCGCACCACCTGGGGGACAAGGTTGCCTTCGTGGTCTTGGTTGTACATCGGCAGGTCGTCGATGCGGACGAATTTCGGCTCGAACTTGCCGGCGGCGAGCTTGGCCAGCGCCTCCGCGAGCTTGCGGTTGAGGGAGTCGCGGCGGTTGGAGCCGACGATCACGGCGATTTGGGGCAGGCTTGATGTGCTCATGGTTGAATACCTCGGTGATTAATCGTAACTGAGGCTACATAGGTGACCACGCGCAAGGTGCACAAGAAGGCACATTCATGAAACCTAGACACATGCATTTGCCTGGCGATTGCGTCGCCGTCAGCGACGTGCTGGCCCGCGTCGGCGACAAATGGTCGGTGCTGGTGGTGACGCGGCTTGGCGCCGGCCCGCTGCGCTTCAACGAATTGCGCCGCTCGATCGGCGGCATCTCGCAGCGCATGCTGACCTTGACCTTGCGCGGGCTCGAACGCGACGGGCTGGTCACGCGCACGGTCTTTCCAACCATTCCGCCGCGGGTCGATTATGCGCTGACCCCGCTGGGGCGCGATCTTCTGGAGCCGGTCTCCGCGCTCGGCGATTGGGCGATCCGCAATCAGCCGAAGATCGCCCGCGCCCGCGAACAGTTCGACGGATCGGCGAAGAAGGCTCCCGCCAAAGGGCTGACGACCACGCGGCCTGATCCGCGGCAAAACGGGCTTGTCCAAGCCGCCCGCAGAAATTAGAAGCAGCAGTCTAAAGCGTTACATTTGAGCATGATCTTGTCCGAAAACCAGTTTCCACTTTTCGGGATCATGCTCTAAACCAGCCGGCCACCACCCTTCGGGGGATTCCGGCCTCTTCGTAAGGGTGAGAAACATGCGTGTTTATTACGACCGCGACGCCGACCTGAACCTGATCAAAGGCAAGAAGGTCGCCATCATCGGCTACGGCAGCCAGGGCCATGCTCATGCGCTCAATCTGCGCGATTCCGGCGTCAAGGACGTCGCGGTGGGCTTACGCAAGTCGTCGGCCGGCGTGAAAAAGGCGGAAGCCGAGAAATTCAAGGTCATGGACGTGGCCGAGGCCGCCAAATGGGCCGACGTCATGATGATGCTGACGCCCGACGAATTGCAGGGCGACATCTATCGCGACCATCTGCATGCCAATATGAAGAACGGCGCGGCGCTGATGTTCGCGCACGGTCTCAATGTGCATTTCAATCTGATCGAGCCGCGCGCCGATCTCGACGTGCTGATGATCGCGCCGAAGGGCCCCGGCCACACCGTGCGCTCGGAATATCAGCGCGGCGCCGGCGTGCCGTGCCTGGTCGCGATCCATAAGGATTCCTCCGGCAACGCCCACGATCTCGGCCTGTCTTACGCCTCGGCGATCGGCGGCGGCCGCGCCGGCATCATCGAAACGACGTTCAAGGAAGAATGCGAGACCGATCTGTTCGGCGAGCAGACAGTCCTGTGCGGCGGTCTCGTCGAACTGATGAAGGCCGGCTACGAGACGCTGGTGGAAGCCGGCTACGCCCCCGAAATGGCTTATTTCGAGTGCGTGCACGAGGTGAAGCTGATCGTCGACCTGATCTACGAAGGCGGCATCGCCAACATGAACTATTCGGTGTCGAACACCGCGGAATACGGCGAATACGTCTCCGGCCCGCGCGTGGTGACGGCCGCGACCAAAGCCGAGATGAAGAAAGTCCTGGCCGATATCCAATCCGGCCGCTTCACGCGCGACTGGATGCTGGAGAACAAGGTCAATCAGACCTCGTTCAAGGCGACGCGCGCCAAGCTCGCCGAGCACCCGATCGAGCAGGTCGGCGCCAAGCTCCGCGAGATGATGCCGTGGATCAAGGAACGGGCTCTCGTCGACAAGAGCAAGAATTGATCCATCGCTGGTACTGGGCTCGCAAAGAATCCTCCAAAGGACGGGCGTAAATCGCCCGTTCCCTGCCCTGGACTTTTATCGCCGCAATGGGGTTGTTCTCGAAATCGCGGCTAGATCGTTATCGCGATCTAGCATGTTGCTCGAGCATGATCTTTTCGGAAAAACCGGATTCCACTTTTCCGGATCATGCTCTACACTGCCGCGCGCAGAATAAAACATGGGAGGAAATCTTATGAGTGCAACCCGCTATCGTCTGCTTGCCGCCGCCGCTGCGATGCTTGCTTTCGGCTTCGCCTCAAGCGCGTCCCAGGCGGCAGATCTCTTCACGATCAAGTCGACCACGTTCCAAGACGGCAAGCTCATGCCGAAAAAAGTCGCCAACAGCAAAGCGAACGCGCCGACGAACCCGAATTGCGTCGGAGAGAACGTCTCGCCGGAATTCACCTGGTCGAATGTGCCCGACGGCACCAAGAGCTTCGTCTTTCTCATGACCGACCCCGAGGGCCGTGGCGCCGCCGGCGTCAATCATTGGGTGGCTTACGGTATCCCGGCATCCGTGACCGGCTTTGCCGAAGGCGAAGTCAGCAAGCCGTCCGACAAATATGTCGGCGGCAAAAGCACGCAGGGAGTGGCCTTCTATTCCGGCCCGTGTACGCCTCCCGGCCAAATCGCGCACCATTATACGTTCGTCCTCGTCGCCACGGATTTCGATCCGAAGGAAATGGCGCCGGGCATGACGCGTGAAGAGGTGCTCGCCAAGCTAGCAGCGCCCGGCGCGCCGCCCGCCCACACCAAAGGCGTCGCTGGAATGGTCGGTCTGTTCGTCAATCCTTGGCACGAATGACTTTGAACGAATGACTTGGCATGAATGACTTGGCACGAATTGAGGTGATCTTTGGCGGTGAATTTTGGAAAGATCGTCAAGCAGTGCCGGATCGATAAACCGGGACATTTCAAGCTTGCCGATCACGATCCCGCCGAAACCTTCGGCCTCTCGACCGATATCGAGGACGTGAGGCCGATTCTCGCCGAGGGCCTTACGAAACTTGAAGACATGCAGCAGCGCCTGTTCGCCAACGGCGAATGGGCGCTGCTGCTGGTTTTTCAGGGCATGGACGCGGCCGGCAAAGACAGTGTCGTCAAGCACGTCATGTCGGGCATCAATCCGCAGGGCTGCGAAGTCCATTCGTTCAAAGCGCCCAGCGCCGAAGAGCTTGAGCACGATTTTTTGTGGCGTGTTGAAAAAAGCGCGCCCGCGCGCGGCCATATCGGCATTTTTAACCGCTCGCATTACGAGGACGTTTTGGTGGTGCGCGTGCACCCGGAACTCCTGCAGCGGCAGAAGCTGCCGCCGCGCTTGATCGGGAAAGACATCTGGGAACACCGCTTCAAGGACATCCGCGCCTTCGAGCACCGCCTCGTCCGCAATGGCACGATGGTGCTGAAATTCCATCTGCGCCTGTCCAAGGAGGAACAGCGCAAGCGTTTTCTGGCGCGGCTCGACGAGCCGTTCAAACGCTGGAAGTTTTCCAAGAACGACATTGCCGAGCGCGGACGCTGGGACGACTACATGGCCGCCTATCAGGACATGATCCGTGAAACCTCGACCGATTATGCGCCGTGGCATGTCGTGCCCGCCGACCATAAGCGCATCACTTGGCTGGTGGTGTCGGCGGCGATCATCGCGGCATTGGAGAAGCTGAAGCTCGAATATCCCAAGGTCGCGGGCAAAGCGCTCAAGGAGCTTAAAGCGTACGAGCATGCGCTCGAAGCGGAAAAGCCTGGGTCAAAAAAATCAGAACGGAAAAAATCGGACGGAAAAAAATAAATTAAAAATCGCAATCGAGCCCGAAGCGCTTTTTGAACTCTGCCTGCTCCTGCTTCGATGCCGATTTCAAGAGCGCGCAGGCGGTATAATTGCCCTTCATCGTCTGACCGTCCATATACATCCAATCGACGATCTCCGACTGACCAAAGGTGATGGTCTGGCCGAGCTTCACCGAGCGGACCGCGCGCGGCGTGTTGTTGATCGCGCCCGAGAACGCGCCGTCCTTGTCGGTGAACGGCGTGATCCAGAAATATTCGGCATTGTCGCCTTCGCGGATGGCGACTTTCACGGCAAAGCCTTCCATGCCGGGCTTCGGCGCCGCCGCAGTACCGAGGAAATCCGGCAGCGTCTGGCGCGCCTTGCCCATCGCCGCCGCCATCACCGGATCGCTTTTGGCGACGATGGCGAGTTCGTCGCGTTCGGCCTTCTGGGTGATGCTCTGGGCGCCGGCCGGTTTGGCGGCAAGACCGCAAGCGAGCCCGGCCGCAACGGCGGCGCCAAGCAGCATGGCGTAACCCGCCGATGTCATGATCGGTCTCGCCATAATGGGAAATGCTCCTGTTTGTCGCCTCACGGCGCAACGGGGTTCAGTTTTGGGTTCACCGTATTGGCTCCAGCAAGAACCTTGCGGACCGGCGCCTTATTCCGCTAAAAGAAGGCCGTCCCATACGGGGGTTAACGCGGAATTCACTTTGATCCGCGACCTTTGAGGACATGACGAGGGCAGCAGCAATGTCCAATCGCGGCGATTTCCGCGCGATGACCCGGGAGGCCTCAGTGGCCTCATCCGGCGCTGTCCTCATGTCTTGCGTATCAAAGCCTTGCGCGCTTCCTTATGCGCTGCCTTGCGCGATTCTTGGCGGGCTCCTGCTCCTTAGCACCCCCTGAGGGCCGGCTGGGCGTTTACGCCTGGGCACTCAGGGGTCGGCCGCAGCAACGGAACCCGCAAGATCGCAAGATGTGCGCCCACAAATCCCGAACTCGGTTCGGCGGGCGCAAACGAAAAAGGACCAGACCATGACCACGCCAACCCAGTCCGAAAAGGACCGCGTCGTCATTTTCGACACCACTTTGCGCGACGGCGAGCAATGTCCCGGCGCCACCATGACGCACGAAGAGAAGCTCGAAGTCGCCGAACTGCTCGACACGATGGGCGTCGACATCATCGAAGCCGGCTTCCCGATCGCGTCGGAAGGCGATTTCGCCGCGGTGCATGAGATCGCCAAGCGCACCAAGCGCGCGGTGGTCTGCGGCCTGTCGCGCGCCGCGTTCAAGGACATCGATCGCTGCGCCGAGGCGATCAAACCCGCCGAGCGCCGGCGCATCCATACGTTTCTCTCCACCTCGCCGGTGCACATGAAATACAAGCTCCAGAAGGAGCCGCACGAAGTCTATGAGATGGTGATCGCGCAGGTAACGCGGGCGCGCAATTATACCGACGACGTCGAGTGGTCGAGCGAGGACGGCACCCGCACCGAATTCGATTTCCTGTGCCGCTGCGTCGAGGCCGCGATCAAGGCCGGCGCCACCACCATCAATATCCCCGACACCGTCGGCTACACCGTGCCGGAGGAATATTTTTCGCTGTTCGAGCGGGTGCGCGAGCGGGTGCCGAATTCCGACCTGGCGCGCTTCTCGGTGCATTGCCACGACGATCTCGGCATGGCGGTGGCGAATTCGCTCGCCGGCGTGCGCGCCGGCGCGCGGCAGATCGAATGCACCATCAACGGCATCGGCGAACGCGCCGGCAATGCCTCGCTCGAAGAAGTCGTGATGGCGATGAAAGTGAGGAACGACGTCTTGCCGTTCTGGACCGGCGTCGACTCAACGATGCTGACGCGCGCCTCGAAGCTCGTCGCGGCGGCAACCTCGTTTCCGGTGCAGTACAACAAGGCGATCGTCGGGCGAAACGCCTTCGCGCATGAGAGCGGCATCCACCAGGACGGTATGCTCAAGCACACGCAGACTTACGAGATCATGGTGCCGGAGAGCGTCGGCGTGAAGCAGACGTCGCTGGTCATGGGCAAGCATTCCGGCCGTCACGCCTTCGTGCACAAGCTCGAGGAACTGGGCTATCACCTCGCCGGCAATCAGCTCGAAGACGCCTTCGTGCGTTTCAAGGCGCTGGCCGACCGCAAGAAGCATGTCTACGACGAAGACCTCGAAGCGCTGGTCGACGAAGAGATCGCCACTGCGCAAGACCACATCAAGCTGGTCTCGCTGTCGGTGATCGCCGGCACGCGCGGGCCGCAGCGCGCCACCATGAAGCTCGACGTCGACGGCAAGCCGATGATCGAGGAATGCGAGGGCAACGGCCCGGTCGACGCGGTATTCAACTGCGTCAAGGCGATGGTGCCGCACGACGCGGTGCTGGAGCTTTACCAGGTCCATGCCGTGACCGAGGGCACCGACGCGCAGGCGGAAGTCTCGGTGCGCCTGTCGGAGCACGGCCGCTCGGTCACCGCGAAGGGCGCCGATCCCGACACACTGGTCGCTTCCGCCAAGGCCTATCTCTCGGCGCTCAACAAGCTCGTCGCCCGCCGGCTGCGCGGGCAGCCGGAGGAGCGCCGTCTCCACTCCACGGATGTGGGGTAATTGCCGCGCTTTGCCTACGCCTTGCTCCTGACCGAGCGGGCGGCTATATCGAGCCGGAGATTGCCGCCGTAAGGCGGCTTTCTTTTCCGGCCGGCACGCCCAAGTCTGAACTTATGGCTACACTCAAGGCACCCGGCAAATGGTGGAAATCGCCTAATCCCTCACCTTATCCTCCCCCGCAAGCGGGGGAGGATAAGGTGGGGGCGGTTAGGGCGCATAGCTCAGTTGGTAGAGCAGCTGACTCTTAATCAGCGGGTCCAAGGTTCGAGTCCTTGTGCGCCCACCATCGCCAGCCATTGTGGTATAAGAATTTAGCCGGATCGCGTTCGGACAAAACTGGGCACCATGGAATTGGGTCCCGAACTCTTCGCGCTGCTGAACGCCAAGCAACGGATCGGGAACCAAATGCCGGTCGTCTACGGCGCGGGCGGTCTATCGTCCAACGAAATTGCGTCTATCGAGGCTCAACTCGGCTTCCGCGTGCCAGACGATTTCGCATATCTCTTTCAGAACCTACAGGACCCGGGGGGGAGTCTTATTTCCATGGTCAAATTTCGACAAACGAAATTACGATGACGGCCTTCGTTGGGTTCTGCACGGTATAGAGTTTGATATTGAGAGGAGTGGTCTTTGGCTCGAACGTTGGGAGAAGAGACCCACCGCGCTGTCGGGCGCATTGGATATAGCGAGAAGCGATTTTGAGACTTGGCCAAAGCTGTTACCGATCTATGGCCATCGATTTTTAGCTGCCGAACCCTGCCGCAGCGGCAATCCGATTTTCTCGATCGTGCAAACCGATATTGTTTACTATGGCGCCAACTTGCCGCACTACTTGCTCAACGAGTTTATCGACCGCGATTACGCACTTCCCACGCATGCGCAGAAGATTCGAAAAATTGATATATGGAGCGACTTCGCTGAAAACCTCCACGTCTGATTCCCGCCGCTTCTAATGATTGGGAAACATCCTGGGAAAGCACAGAAATGTTGATCAGCCAGTGCCCAGATTTTTCCCGGTTGGGCCGCCACTCAAATCAATACCTTACAACGCAAAAATGGGCGGCTCGCCCGTCGTTTCCAGCGCCGGGCCCAAGCAGGGGGACAAGCGGGAAACAGCCATGACCGAGATCAAGATGTTCAATGCCGATCGCATCGGCTTGCTCGACGGCTCGACTGAGTTTGTCGTAATAAACCATTTACGCCGCGTCTGACCCGAGACGCGATCACTCTGTCCGGGTGGTTGTTTTGAGTCGCTTCTCGCGGCGCCTGCGCTCCAATCGCTCACGCAGAACATGCATGAATCCTGGCGGCAGGAACCCGTAGGCTACAGTGCCGGCGTCGCCGCCGGGTCTTGGCCGGAGATCGGGACCCGGCCAAATAAAATCATTTGCTTCGCTGAGCACGACCCATGACCGATCGCTGTCGAGTCCCAAACGCTCTTTCGTCGGCGCGGGAATTTCGAGCGCGTCGGCGGGATCGGAAGGCGGCGCATGGGTGATTGGGAGGACGCGGACGATGGGATGCTCTTCACCTTCGCGCAGGAGTACCAGAATGACCGCGCAGGGGCGATCCTTGACGCCTTCCTCGCGGCCCTGGCGGGCTTCTGATTCCCAGAGGTACGAGTAGCGGATGACCAGGCCAGGCTGGGGAGCCGGCCAGTTCACGGCTGCCAATCTTTCAACTCAGCATCCAGGTGGGCGTACCCGGCCGGTACATCAGCTTGCGCGATGAGGGCCATTTCCTCGTCGGTGAAGTCCTCAAGCCGCACGACCCGGCGGTCGCGGCGTTTGAGTCGGTCATATTCCTCGACCGACAAGAGCACCAACCGGTCGCGCCCATTGCGGGTGATCGTCACCGGCTGGGTGAGGGCCTTGTCGGCTAGCGTTCCAAATTTCTTCTGAAATTCAGCTGAGGATATACGCATTTTGCTCATCTTCCGTAACTTCCCCTACTTACGGATTATGGGGACGCGCACAAGGGTTGGCAAGACCGAACTGACAGGCGCCTTCTTGCCGTTTCTTTGCCTGCTCACGCTCCACACGGCCCTGTCTGGTCGGAGAGTTAGTCCGGCAACGCGTCCGCACAAGGCATCTAAACGTATCCCGTGATGGCACAGCCCTCGACGGGCCCTCGCTCAGAGTCTCCTTGTGTGTCCGCTCAATTCTGCTGGGTCTTTTTTGCTCCCGAACCAGCCGTGGCGGACGTGGTTGGAGAAAACCAAACGGGAGAAAATCCAATAGCGTGCGACCCGCAGAAATGAACGCCGGACGGACGCGGAGGCGCGTATAATACCCGCGCGAAGCCGGACGATCGTCGCGCCTGGGATTGTCGCGTGCAGCGTCCGTCAACTCACCAGCATCGGCCGTTCCGCGCACGAGGCATCGAGCGCGTCATGAATGACGCGCCCGAGCGCCGCCATCTGATAAGGCTTGCGCAGCAGCGGAAATTCCGGATCGGTCTTGAAGACTTTGGTGTAACCGGTCGTCAGCACCACCGGGATATGCGGATATTTGACGCGCACCGTTTGCGCCAGCGCCAAGCCGTCGATCTGCCCGGGCAACACTACGTCGCTGAAGACGAGCCTGACATCCTGTCCGGACGCGAGTACGTCGAGCGCCGCGGGTGCCGTCTCGGCCTCGATGGTCCGATAGCCGAGCTCGTCAAGGAGCGACACCGCGACATTGCGGACGTCGGCGTTGTCTTCCACCACCAGCACGGTCTGCGGCTCGGCGGCGATATATTGCCCGTCGTCGCGCGGCGACGGTGCGGCGACCGCGGCGTGGCTGCGCGGCAGATAGACCGTCACTGTTGTTCCGCGGCCGAGTTCGCTGTCGATGGCGACGGTGCCGCCGGACCGGCGGGCAAAGCCGTAGACCTGCGACAGACCGAGGCCGGTGCCCTTGTCTGGACCTTTGGTGGTGAAGAACGGTTCGACCACCCGGGACAGCAGGTCGTGCGGGATTCCGCTGCCGTTATCGGCCACGCGCAGCGCGACGAAGTCGCCGTTGATCTGTTCCGGCAAGGCGCCGGCCTTGAGCCGGACATTCTCCGCCGAGATCACGATCCGTCCGCCGCCAAGAGTCATCGCATCGCGCGCATTGACGCTGAGATTCACCAGCACCAGCTCCAGTTCCGACTTGTCGACGCGGACCGGCCACGTGTCATTTGCAACCTCGATCCGGAATTCGATATTGACGTGCATCGATCCGGCCAGCACGTCGCGGATGGCATGGACCGTTTCGGCCGGACTGATCACCGTCGGGCTGAGCGGCAGCGTACGCGCGAACGACAGGAGCTGCCGTGTCAGATTCTCGCCGCGCGTCGCCGCCATTTCGATAGCGGCAACGGCGCGCTGGTCTCTCGTCTCGCTAAGATGGTTCTTGAGACGCTGTGCGTGGCCGCTGACGATCATCAGAAGATTATTGAAGTCGTGGGCGATGCCGCCGGTGAGCTGGCCGATCGCATCCATCTTCTGCAGATGCGCGGTCTGACGCTGCGCGCGTTCAAGCGCCGCGGCCGCTTCCTTTTCCACGGTCACATGCCGGCCGGCGATGTAGATCAGGCCGCTGCTCTCGGTCATGGTCCATTGCAGCCAACGCCATGAACCGTCCTTGTGCCGGAAGCGATTTTCCATGCGCACCGTGGGCACGCCCCGCGCCAACTGCTCGCGGCCCGCGATCGAATGCGGCGCGTCGTCCGGATGCCGCAGCTCGCTCACGTTCATGGACTTGATCTCGTCTTCGCTCCAACCCAGGAGCCGGGTCCACGCCGGATTCATGCTGAGGAAATAGCCCTCGAAATTCGATACCCCGAGCAAATCTTCCGAGACGTTCCAGATGCGATCCCGCTCCAGGGTTCGCTTGTGGACCTCGATCTCCAGCCTTTCGCTGAGCTTGCGCAGCTCCGCTTCGATCCTGGCGCGCGCATGATCGGTGCGCATGCGTTCGATGCCGAAACCGAGCTGACGCGCCAGCGTCAGGGTCAGCTCGATGTCCTCCTGGGCGAACTCGCGCGGCGCATCATAATAGGTCACGAACTTGCCGATGAGCTGGCCCGCCGCCATCAGCGGGACGAAGGCGAGCGCGCCGATACCTTCCTGTTTCGCGGCGACCTTGATCGCTGGACTGAAGCGGGCACGATCGATGTCGGCGATGCAAACCGGCTGTGGATTGGTTTCGTCGGATTTCCAGGGCGAATGACTCTCGATGGCCATGCGATAATGATCTGATAAGCCGCGCCACGAAGCGAAGCGCATGACGCCGTCGGTATCGAACCGCTGAATCGACGCCCGGCTGCAATGCAACGCGGAAACGATCGCGTCCAGCGTCGCCTCATAAATATCGTTCAAAGATGCCGCGCGATAAAGCCGGTCGGTGAACCGGTAAAGCGCCGCCTGCTCGTCGGCGCGTCTTGCGATCGAGGCTTCGGCTCGTCTCTGCTCGGTCACGTCGAGCAGCGAAGCGATCCATCCGACGGCTTTTCCCTTGCCGTCGAGCTCGGGCCGATAGGCGATGTGAAGGCGGCGCGTGCCGATGTTGGGAAAATCGAGATTGCATTCGAAGTTCACCGCCTCGCCCCGCAGCACTCTTTCAGTATAGGGGCGGAGCGTTTGCAGGCCATTGTCGCCGAGGATGTCGCCGATTGTTTTGCCGAGAATCTCGTCGCGCGGCTGCCCGAGCATATGCGCATAGGCCTCGCTGACGAAGCGATAGCGCAGGTCGCGGCTGCACCGCACCAGCATGAACGGCGTGCGATTGATGACGGATTGCAGCTCGGCTTCACTGGCGCGGAGCGCCTCTTCGGCCCTTTTGCGCTCGGTCAATTCCTGGAAGCTGCAGACGGCGCCCTCGACACGGCCGCAATGATCTTTGAGCGGCTGGACGTTCATCATCACCGGAACGCGCGTGCCGTCGGGCTGCGCTATGACAAGCTCGGCGGCAATCACGCGCTGGCCGCTGCGCATCGCTCGTGCGACCGGTGTTGAATCGAAGTGAAGGGGTTCGCCATCGGCCAGGTAGCGCCGCAACGTGCCGCTGTACCGCGTCGTGGGCTCGCCAAGCGGAAGCTCGCGGCCCCACAGTTCGGCCGCGCGCCTGTTGTAGCGGACGAGGCTGCTATCGGCCCTGCATACGCAGAAGCCTGTTGGAATGGCGTCGAGCGAGCTTTGTTCGATGACCGTAAAGGCGTCGAGGCTGGCCGGCGTCGGGAGGGTCGTCGGCGGGACGGTCTTTGCAATGGCCTTTGTACGTTTGACCTTCTTCGGGATGGTCTTCGGACCCTGACCGCTCATCGGAATTCACCCCAACCGACGCAACGCCCGTTTCGCGACAAAGTTCCACATGCTCCAGTTCCTTTATTATGCGCTTATCCGGTCCGGATGGGACGCAAAAAGCGAGGCATGGGCGAGCCGAAAATGCGGTTTGAGCGTGAAGGGTTAAGCGTAGGTCGATAACGGCGTCGCCGATCGCTTTGATTGAGGCATAATGCGCCGGCCGCAATCGTTATTACTCTGCGAAATCAGTTAATTCGCGGCCCGAAAATTGCATGGAATTTGTGCATTTCTTGGGCAACTCTCCGGGGCGTAACGCGTAAACATGTCCATTGTCGTCGGGCTCCACCACGCCACCCGCTACAGCTATGACCGGCCGATCAATCTCGGCCCTCAGGTTGTGCGGCTGCGGCCCGCACCGCACAGCCGCACCCGCGTCCCCAACTACTCGCTGACGGTTACGCCGGCGCAGCATTTCCTAAACTGGCAACAGGATCCGCACGGCAATTGGTTGGCGCGTTTCGTCTTTCCGGAAAAGACCACCGAATTCTCCATCACGGTCGACCTCACAGCCGACATGGAGGTCATCAATCCGTTCGACTTCTTCATCGAGCCTGCCGCGGACAAATGGCCGTTCAAATTCGAGCCGGATCTTTACGAAGACTTGTTGGCCTTCATTGGCCCCGAACCCGCCGGTCCCCGCCTGAAAGAATTCGTCTGCTCGATTTCGCGCCAGCCGCGCACCACCATCGATTTTTTGGTCGAGCTCAATCAGCGCCTGCAACAGTTGATCCGCTATGTGGTCCGCATGGAGCCGGGCGTGCAGACGCCCGAGGAAACGCTGACCGTCGGTTCGGGATCATGCCGCGATACGGCTTGGCTGCTGGTCCAGATATTGCGCCACATCGGCCTGCCGGCGCGCTTCGTCTCCGGTTATCTGATCCAGTTGCGGCCCGACGTAAAGGCGCTCGACGGACCCTCAGGCACGGACGTTGATTTCACCGACCTGCACGCCTGGACCGAAGTTTATCTACCGGGCGCCGGCTGGGTCGGTCTCGACCCGACCTCGGGGCTGCTCTGCGGCGAAGGCCACATTCCGCTCGCGGCGACGCCGCACTACCGTTCGGCGGCGCCGATCAGCGGCCTGGTCGAGCCGGCCGAGGTTACGTTCGCATTCGACATGAGCGTCAAGCGCATCGGCGAACGGCCGCGCGTCACCGCGCCGTTTTCCGATGCGGCCTGGGAGGCGCTCGACGCGCTCGGTGAGAAGGTCGATGCCGATCTCAACAACAACGACGTGCGCCTGACGATGGGCGGCGAGCCGACTTTCGTGTCGGTCGACGATTATCAGAGTGCGGAGTGGAACACCGACGCGCTAGGCCCGACCAAGCGCACGCGCGCCGACGATTTGATCCGCCGGTTGCGCAACCGCTTCGCGCCGGGCGGCCTGCTGCATTACAGCCAAGGCAAATGGTATCCCGGCGAACCGATCCCGCGCTGGGCCTTCGCGCTGTATTGGCGCCGTGACGGCGTGCCGGTCTGGCGCAACCAAGACCTGATCATGCGCGAACAGCCGGCTCGCGCAGCGTCGACGGACGACGCGCACCGGTTTGCCGAGGGGATAGCCGCGCGTTCCGGCGTCTCGACCGAATACGTTCAGCCGCTCTACGAGGACCCGGTCGACCGGATGCTGAAGCAGGGCCTGATCCCGGAAAACTTCGATCCGAGCGATCCGAAGATCGACGACCCGCACGAACGCGCGCGTATCCTGAGATTGTTCGACAGTCATCTGGGCGCGCCCAGAGGCTTCGTGCTGCCGCTGCAACGCTGGACGGCGCAAGCCAAACCCGGCTGGCTGAGCGAGATCTGGCGCACCCGTCGCGGGCGGTTGTTTCTTGTCCCGGGCGATTCACCGGCCGGCTTCCGGCTGCCGCTGCAATCCCTGCCGTTTATCGGGCCGGCCAGCTACCCCTATCTGGGGCCGGCCGATCCGTTCGCCCCGCGCACGCCGTTGTCCGATCCGCGCCTCACGCATCCAATCGCAACGCGGGTGTTTCACGGCGCAGCCGGGCAGGCGGATGCGCCGCCGCTTGCGCCGGATACCTTGGTGATGCAGCGCGTGGCCGCCGCGACCGAAGCATCGGATCTTGCAGTGCGCACGGCGATGTCGATCGAAGTGCGCGAAGGCCGCTTGTGCGTCTTCATGCCGCCGACCGAAACGCTCAACGATTATCTTGAATTGGTCGCGACGATCGAAACGACCGCGGCCGAGCTCGATCTGCCGGTCCATGTCGAAGGTTACGCGCCGCCACCCGACCCGCGGCTCAATGTCCTCAAAGTGACGCCCGATCCCGGCGTGATCGAGGTCAATATCCAGCCGGCGGCATCCTGGCGCGAGGCCGTCGACATCACCAAGACTGTGTACGAGGACGCGCATCAAGCGCGGCTCGGTACCGACAAATACCTGCTGGACGGCAGGCACACCGGCACCGGCGGCGGCAATCACGTCGTGCTCGGCGGGCTCAACGCGGCTGACAGCCCGTTCCTGCGGCGGCCCGACCTGCTCAAGAGCCTCGTACTCTATGCGCTGCGGCGGCCGTCGCTGTCTTATCTGTTCTCCGGCCTGTTTGTCGGACCGACGAGCCAAGCGCCGCGCATCGACGAGGCGCGCCAGGATCTCCTCTACGAACTTGAAATCGCGACCGGCAAAGTGCCAAGGCCCGGCGATTCAAATTATGTGCCGCCATGGCTGGTCGACCGGCTGTTCCGCAACATCCTGGTGGATGTCACCGGCAACACCCACCGCACCGAAATCTGCATCGATAAATTGTTCTCGCCCGACGGCCCGACCGGCCGGCTCGGCCTGGTCGAATTCCGCTCGTTCGAAATGCCGCCGGATGCTCGGATGAGCCTCGCTCAGCAATTGCTGATCCGCGCGCTGATCGCCTCGTTCTGGAAAACGCCGCTCGAAGGCAAGCCCATGCGCTGGGGCACGGCGCTGCACGATCGCTTCATGCTCGAACATTTCGTGTGGGACGACTTCAGCGAAGTCTTGGACGATCTCAAATACGCCGGCTACACGTTCGATCCGGGCTGGTTCGAGGCGCAGCGCCAATTCCGCTTCCCGCTTTGCGGCATTGTGCACCACGCGGGCGTCGACCTCGAACTGCGCCAGGCGATCGAACCGTGGTACGTGCTCGGCGAAGAAGGCACGCCCGGCGGCACCGCGCGCTTCGTCGATTCCTCGGTGGACCGGCTGCAAGTCAAAGTCTCGGGCCTCAATCAGGACCGTCACGTCGTCACCTGTAACGGCCGGCGCGTGCCGCTCACCACGACCGGCCGGTCGGGCGAGTTCGTCGCCGGCGTGCGTTTCAAGGCCTGGAATCTGGCGGAGTCGCTGCAACCGACCGTCGCCGTCCAGGCGCCGCTGACTTTCGATATCGTCGACACCTGGAATAAGCGGTCGCTGGGCGGCTGCGTCTATCATGTCTCGCATCCCGGCGGCCGCAATTACGAGACGTTTCCGGTCAATGCCTACGAGGCGGAGGGCCGCCGCCGCGCCCGCTTCCAGGATCACGGCTATACCGGCGGCGTCATCGAGCCGCCGCCGCTGGAAATGTCCCTCGAATATCCACTCACTCTCGACCTGCGGCGCCGAAGCTGAAAATATTCAGCGAAACATCCTGGCGATTCTCGCGTCATGGTCATGCCAGCCAACATGCAAGTCGACGCCACTGTCGGACCCAAGAATGCCGGGCTGGAGCCCCTGGTCTCCGGCTATCGGCCGCTGCCCGGTGTGTTCGACGAGATGATGGATGCCGGCGGCCGCGTGCGCGCCCACTGGCAGCCATTTCTCACCATGCTCGGGGCTTTGGGTAGCGACGAGATCAATCGTCGCTTTGCGGCGGCCGACCGTTACCTGCGCGATTCCGGCGTCTTCTATCGGGTCTATGAGGACGCCGCCGGCATCGAGCGCCCCTGGCCGCTCAGCCATGTCCCTCTCATCATCGAGCCCGGCGAGTGGCGGCAATTGGTGGCGGGCCTGGTTCAGCGCGCGCAATTGCTCGAAGCCATCCTTGCCGATTCCTACGGGCCCGGAACGCTGACACGCGATGGTCGCCTGCCGGCCGCGCTGATCGCCGGCAATCCGGAATTCTTGCGGCCGCTGGTTGGCATCGCGCCGCCCGGCGGCGCGCATCTACGCTTCTATGCGGTCGATGTCGGCCGCGGCGCCGACGGGCGCTGGTGGGTGCTCAGCGACCGCGCCCAAGCGCCATCCGGCGCGGGCTATGCGATCGAGAACCGGCTCGCTTTGTCGCGCGCCATTCCCGACATTTATCGCACGACGCGAGTCGAGCGCGTCGCCCCGTTCTTCCAGGCACTGCAAGCCGAGATATTCGCGCTTAACCGTCGCGACGACGCGCGTGCGAGCCTGTTGACGCCTGGGCCGATGAACGAAACCTATTTCGAGCACGCTTATCTCGCCCGCTATCTCGGACTCCTTTTGGTCGAAGGCGAGGATCTGAGCGTCGAGGATGACGGCGTCTTCATTCGCACTGTGTCGGGGCTGCGCCGCACCGAAGTGCTGCTGCGGCGCATCGATGCCGATTTCGCCGATCCGCTTGAACTCAACGCCGCGTCCCGCCTCGGCGCCGCCGGCCTCTTGCAAGCCGTGCGCGATGGCAAGATCACGATCATCAACTCGCTTGGCGCCGGATTGATCGAGGCGCGCGCCATGCTGGCGTTCCTGCCGGCGCTGGCGCCGGTCGTGCTCGGCGCCGAGTTGAAAATGCCGAACGTCGCGACCTGGTGGCTCGGCCGCGCCGACATGCGCGAGGAAATGTTCGGCAAGCTGGACAACATGGTGATCGCTGCGGCCTTCACCGAGCACCTTAACGACCCGCAGTTCGGCAGTGAGATATTGGGCTCAAAGCTCGACGACGCACAGCGTAGCGCGCTGATGCAATCGATCCGCGACCGCGGCATCGATTACGTGGCGCAGGAGGCGGTGACGCTGTCGAGCATGCCGGTGTGGCGCGACGGGCGCCTGCAGCCGCGGCCGTTCACGCTGCGGCTCTTCATCGCCAAGGTCGGCGACGGCTGGCAAGTGATGTCCGGCGGCTTCGTGCGTATCGCCGAAGATGTCGATGCCCGCGCCGTGAGCCTGCAACATGGCGCGGCGACGGCCGACGCCTGGGTGCTCGCGCGCGGCCCGGTCGCGGAGACGACGCTCTTGCCGACCGCCGAGGGCATGCCGGTGCAGCGCGCCAGCGGCATGTTGCCGAGCCGCGCCGCCGACAATTTGTTCTGGGTCGGGCGCTATGTGGAACGCGCCGAGGCGACGCTGCGGCTGGTCCGCGCCATCGTCAACCGCGTCGCCGACAGCGCCGCCGCGCCGGTGATTGCCAGCATCGGCTCGTTGCTCGTCGCGTGGAGCGCGGCGCCCAGCGACACTTTCCAATCGCCGGCGGCCTTTACCGCCCGCGCGGTTCTCACGCGCGCCGATCTGGACGGATCGTTGCCGCGTCTTACCGGCGCCGCGCGCTCGGCAGCCTCAGTCATCCGCGATCGCTTCTCGCCGGATGCGTGGCGGGCCATCAACGACCTCGCCATCATGATCTCGTCACCGCTCGCGGCCGGCCCCACCGAAAGCGCGATCGCCGAGCGCGTCGAAGCGGCGCTGCGGATCATTTCCGCATTCTCCGGCCTAGCGCAGGAAAACATGACGCAGCTTGCCGGCTGGCGCTTTCTCGAGCTCGGCCGCCGCATCGAACGGGCGCTGCTGACCTGCCGGCTGACGCGCGCATTCGCGGAGACGGGCGCGCCGGACGGCGGCTTGGACCTTTTGTTGGAGCTTGCCGACAGTCAGATCAGCTATCGGCAGCGCTACGTGATGATCGCCGCGCTGGCGCCTGTCATCGATCTCGTCATGCTCGATCCCAACAATCCGCGCTCGGTGGAATTTCAGCTTGAGCGCATCGAGACCCATCTCGGCGCGTTGCCCAAACAGAACTCCGAAGGCCGCCTCTCGCCGGTGCAGCAGATCGTCGCCGCGATCGCAACGCGTCTGCGCACCGTCAATGCCAGCGCCGTCGATGACAATCTTGTCGTCGAGATCGAAAATTCGCTCATGAAACTGTCCGATGCGATCAGCGCGTCCTTTCTTACCAACAACGAGCGGACGGAATTGATGTGGGAGGCGCTGGCATGATCTACGACGTGCGGCAGACGACGCTATGCAGCTATGCGACGCCGGTCTCGCATGCGCATCATGTGCTGCGCCTCACACCGGTATCGCGCGACGGCGAACGGGTGCAAGTCGCGGCGCTGCAGATCACCCCGGAGCCCGCACACCGGCGCGAAGGGCAAGATTTTTTCGGCAACCGCCTCACCTGGATCGAGATCGACGAGCCGCACAATGTGGTGACGGTCAAATTATCGGCGCGCGTCGCCGTCGATTCCCCTCCCTACCCTCCCCCGCAAGCGGGGGAGGAAAAGGAGGGGGCAGCGCCGCTCTCCCCGCCCGCGTGGGAGGACGTTCGCGACCAAGCCTTCGCCACCAGCGATATCGGCCCGCTCTCGCCGGCGCACTTTTTGTTTCCGAGCCGCATCGTCTCGCTCGATCCGAACATCCGCGACTATGTCCGCCAGAGCTTTCCGCCCCGACGCGCGATCCTCGACGCCGCGATCGAACTCATCGGGCGCATCAAATCCGATCTCGTCTATGAGATCGGCGCCACCACCGTCACCACCACGCCGACCACGTGCTTCGCGCAGCGCCGCGGCGTCTGCCAGGATTTCGCGCATGTCATGATTTCCGGGCTGCGCGGCATCGGCCTGCCAGCCGCCTATGTCTCGGGCTATCTGCGCACTGTGTCGCTGACCGACCGGCCGCGATTGCAGGGCGCCGACGCCATGCATGCCTGGGTGATGTTGTGGTGCGGCTCGGACGCCGGCTGGATCGGGCTCGACCCAACCAATGCGGTGCTCGCTTCCGACGCGCATGTCATGCTCGCCATCGGCCGCGACTATACCGACGTCGCGCCGATGGACGGCGTCATCCTGGGCTCGGGCGGCCAGCGCATCGACGTGTCGGTGAATGTGATTCCGGTCGGCTGATCGCGCCGGCGAACGTTATGTGGTTGCGGATCACGTTGTCGCGGTTTTGGCCAGCGCCGCCAGCGCCCCTGCGAGACGGCCCGTCACTTCGCTAACTTGCTCCCCAACTTGCGCCGCGTCGCCGTGACGTTGTGCAATCCAGGCCGGCTCGTTGTACGAAAGCCAGGCCTTGCCGCCGGGATCCTCCCAGACCAAAGCCTTCAAGGGCAGGTCGATGCCGGTGGTCTGCAGCGCCTGCATCAGCGGCGTGCCGCCTTTGGCATTGCCGAAGATAAGAACCTCGGCCGGGCGCAGCGCGAGACCGGCCGCCTTGGCGCCGGCGGCATGATCGATACGCGCGAACACGGTCATGCCTTTGGATTTCACCTCGGCTTCAAGGCGGTCCATGGTCTCTTTCGCGCCATGCGCGCTTGGCAGCGTGGTCAGGCCATTTTCGGTCATGGTCGGCACTCCGATCCGAGGAAAATTACACCCGTAAAGGCCCTAAAAACACTGGATTTTGCACTGGTATTGACCAACGGCGGCTGGCGCGGGAATAAGACCCGCACAGGCGATGGAAGAAGGCAGGAATGGCCGACGACGATAATAATAAGAAAACAGGCCATACGCTTGCCGACCACCTTTACGGCCGCGACGTCGTGCATCTGCATGCCGACGACACCGACCACGATCATGATCACGATTTCGACACCGACGACGGGCCGCTGGAGGACAATCCGCTCTGGCGCCAGGACAACGTCTCGCTGACCACGGTCGGCATCGATATCGGCTCGTCGGGAACCCAAGTCGTCTTCTCGCGCGTGCATTTGCGCCGCTTGGCGGAAGATCTGACCAGCCGCTATTACGTCATCGCCCGCGAGACCTTGTTCCAGTCGCCGGTCGCGCTCACGCCTTACCAGAGCGAAGAGCGCATCGACGACGAAAAGCTCGGCGAGATCATCGACGATGCTTATGTCGCAGCAGGCCTGTCGCCCGACAAGATCGATACCGGCGTCGTCATTCTCACCGGCGAGGCGCTGCGGCGCGAGAACGCGCAGGGCATCGCCAAAATCCTCTCCGAACAGGGCGGTGAATTCGTCACCGCCACCGCCGGCCATCACATGGAGGCGATGCTCGCCGCTTACGGCTCCGGCGCCGCGCGGATATCGAGTGATGAGCGCAAGCGCATCCTCAATATCGATATCGGCGGCGGCACTACAAAGCTCGGGCTGGTCGAGAACGGCAAAGTGATCGCGACCGCCGCGGTGCATATCGGCGGCCGCCTGCAAGTGGTCGAGAACGGCAAGATCGTGCGGCTCGATCCGGCGGGAAAGCATCACGCCAAACGCGCCGGCTTTTCCTGGAACCGCGGCGACGCCGCAGCAGCAGATGATTTGCAGCACGTCGCCGAGGTAATGGCGGATGCGCTTGTCGCGGCGATCACGGCGCGCCCGATGCCGCATGACATCGCGCACCTTTATCTCACCGATCCGATCGGCGAACTTGTCAGCGGGCAGGACAGCGGACCTGGCCGTATCGACGGCGTAATGTTTTCCGGCGGCGTCGCCGAATACATCTATCAGCGCGAAACGCGCGATTTCGGCGATATGGGCCCAAGACTCGGCCGCGCCATTCGCGCGCGCGTCGACAACAATGCGTTCCCATCTGCGTTTCCTTGGCCGGTGCTGCCGGCCGGCGAATGCATCCGCGCCACAGCGCTTGGCGCCTCCGAATACAGCGTGCAGCTTTCCGGCAATACCAGTTACATCTCGGCGCCGGCTGAGCTGCTGCCGCGCCGCAATCTGCAGGTTTTGCTGCCGCCATTTGCTTGCGAAGAGACAATCGACCCGGAACAGCTCGCCAACGCGATCCGCAATCACATGACGGCGTTCGATATTGCCGATAGCGAGCACGAGATCGCACTCGCGCTGCGCTGGACCGGCCTGCCGTCGTATCAGCGGCTCGCCGCTTTCGCCGAAGGCATCAAGCGCGGGCTCGCCGGCCGCATCTTAAAGAAGCTGCCGCTTTACATTATGCTCGACGGCGACGTGGCGCAGACGCTCGGCCACATCCTGCGCGATGAACTCCGCGTCGCGAGCGAGATTCTTGTGATCGACGGCGTAGTGCTCTGGGATTTCGACTACATCGACCTCGGCCGCATCCGCATGCCGTCCTACACCGTGCCGGTCACCATCAAATCGCTGGTGTTCAACGAAGACCCGCGCGGGCCGCGGCCGCGCCAGCGTTTGCATCATCATGATCACGAGCATGATGATGAGCACGACCATCACGAGCACACGCACGAGCACGCACCGAGGCGGGATCGCCCCTAGCCGATTCCACCCTTTCTTCGCTAAGATCGGCGCAATGCGCCGGAAAATGTAAGGAATGCCAAATGGCCGACACGAGCAAAAAAGACGCCGTCGTTTCCGAAGACCTCGCCAGCAAATTCAAGAGCGAGAAGGAAACGCCCTATACGTGCTGGGTGAAGGCCGAAGGCCTCGACATCATCCCGTCGTTCTATGTGCAAAACCTGAAACACGTGGCGCTGAAGCCGTGGGCGCGGCGCGGCGGCAACGCCGTGTTCCTCAACCACGACGCCTCGCGCACCTCGAACGATTGCTACGTGATGGAGATTCCGCCGGGCAAGAGCCTTAGCCCCCACCGGCAGCTCTATGAGGAAATGATCCTGGTGCTCAGCGGCCGCGGCTCGACGACGGTATGGAACGACGCCGGCGCCCGCATCACCTTCGAATGGAAGGACGGCGCGCTGTTCGCCATTCCACTCAACTGCCACCACCAGCATTTCAACGGCTCAGGGCTTGAGCCGGCGCGCTATGTCGCCGTCACCAACGCGCCGCCCATCATCAACCTCTACGAAGACATCGATTTCATCTTCAACACCAAATACGACTTCAAGGACCGCTTTGCCGGCGAGCCGGATTATTTTTCGTCCAAGGGCGAGCAGAAAGGCTTTTTGCTCACCACGAATTTCGTGCCAGATGCAGTCAACCTCCCTTTGGTTACGGCGACCGAGCGCGGCGCCGGCGGCGGCCATATCCGCTTCAACATGGCCAAGGGCTCGATGAACAGCCACATCTCGCAATTCCCGATCGGCACCTACAAAAAGGGCCACGCCCATGGACCGGGCGCGCATGTCATCGTGCTCTCGGGCGAAGGCTTTTCGCTGATGTGGCCGGAGGGTGAAGAGCCGCAGCGTTTCGACTGGGAAATCGGCACCTGCATCGTGCCGCCGAATATGTGGTTCCATCAGCACTTCAATACCGGCACGACGCCGTCGCGCTATCTCGCCTTCAAGCATGAGGGCGTCGCCATCCGCAACGCGCAGGGCGTGCCGAAGGCGTGGATCAGCAAACGCGCCGGCGGCGATCAGATCGACTATATCGACGAGAAGCCGGAGGTCCGCCGCATGTTCGCCGCCGAACTCGCCAAGCACGGCCTCGCAACGCGCATGGACACCGCCTACGCCAAGGAAATGGCCGAGCTCGGCGTCAAGACAGCATAAAGCGTTGTATTGATCCGCGATGACCGACACACCCACACCGACAGAGACGCCGTTCTGGCGATTCTCCCTGAAGTTCTACCGCCAAGCCGGCGTGTCGGATGCGTGCATCGCCTTGCAGGACGGCTACGGCGTCGACGTCAATCTGTTGCTCTTTCTGTTCTGGCTCGCCTCCGACGACCGGCAATTGTCCGCCGAAGAGGTCAAGATGCTGGACGACAATGCGCGCGACTGGCGCAATCTCACCATCGTTCCGATCCGTGACGCGCGGCGAAAATTGAAGGGCGCAGAAACGCTGGTCGAGCCGGGCAAGCAGGAAGTCTTCCGCAACAAAGTGAAGGCGGTCGAGCTTGAGGCCGAGCGCTTGCAGCAGGAGGCGCTGTACGCGTTCGCCAAATCCGGCCCGCTGGGCACCGAGGCTCCGGCCCCGGTCGCAGCGATTGCCAATGTCGCGGCCTATGAAAGCGCGCTGGGCGTAAATTTCCCGAAACCGTCCGTCGCCGTCCTTGCCACCGCGTTTGCAGCGGCCCTTCGGCATTAACCGCTTCGGGCTGGAACCGCGCCGCGCCGCGTGGCACAACCGGGCCCGAAAGGGCAGAAACCGGCATGGCTAAATAGGTATGGCTAAAGCAAAACGTTTGATTGTCGGCATATCCGGCGCATCGGGAACGATCTACGGCGTGCGGCTTCTCGAAATGCTGCGCAAGGCCGAGATCGAGACCCATCTCGTCATGAGCAAATCGGCGGAAATGACGCTGGTTTACGAGACCGACCTCAAGCCGAAAGACGTGCGCGCGCTCGCGTCGGTGCACTACCCGGCCGCCGACATCGGCGCCGCAATCTCCTCGGGCTCGTTCCCGACCATGGGCATGGTCGTCGCGCCCTGCTCGATCCGCACCATGAGCGAGATCGCGACCGGCGTCACCTCGTCGCTACTGTCGCGCGCCGCCGACGTGGTCCTCAAGGAGAAACGCCGGCTGGTGCTTGCCGTGCGCGAGACGCCGCTGCATGGCGGCCATCTGCGCACCATGGCGACGCTCGCCGATATCGGCGCCGTGATCGCGCCGATCGTGCCGGCGTTCTACAATCGTCCGCGATCGGTCGACGATATCATCAATCATACCTGCGGCCGGCTCCTCGATTTGTTCGGTATCGATACCGGCATGGTCAAACGCTGGAAGGGCGGCCCGGCGGAAGAATAAACCGCGCCAAACAGCAACGAGGAAACACCATGGACCAGAAACGCTACGATCTCGGCCTCGCCAAGCGCCGCCAGGTTTTAGGCGAGGCTTATGTCGACCGCGCGCTGCAAAACGTCGACGATTTCAATCGCGATTTTCAGCGTCTGCTCACCGAATATTGCTGGGGCGAGACCTGGGGCGACGAAACCTTGAAACCGCGCGAGCGTTCGATCCTCAATCTCGGCATGATCGGCGCGCTCGGCAAGATGGAAGAGTTCGCCACCCACGTGCGCGGCGCGCTCAACAACGGCTTGACGCCGGACGAAATCCGCGCCGCGCTGACGCAGATCACGATCTATTGCGGCGCGCCGATGGGCGTCGATTGCTTCCGCGTCGCCAAGCCCATAATCGCCGAGCATATGAAGAACAAGAAGTGATGCTCGAAGTGAATTAGTGTCTACAACGGTCGAAGGCCGCTACATGCTCGATAAGTCTGCATCGGATGAAAAGAAAAAAAACGTCTCCGGGCCGCCGCTCGATTTCCAGGAGCATTTGACGAGGCTCGAAGCCGACGGCTTGCTCGTCCGCATCGAGCGGCCGATCAACAAAGACACCGAGCTGCATCCGCTGGCGCGCTGGCAATTCCAGGGCGGGCTGAAAGAAAATCAACGGCGCGCCTTCCTGTTCACCAATGTGGTCGACGGCGAAGGCCGCCGCTACGACATGCCGGTCGCGATCGGCGCGCTGGCGGCGTCCGCCGAGATCTATGCCGTCGGCATGGGCCGCCCGGTGAGCGAAATTGGCGACGCGTGGATGCATGCGATCGCTAATCCGATTGCGCCGGTCATTGTGACGTCCGCGCCTTGCCAAGACGTTGTCATCAAAGGCGACGCGCTGCGCAAGCCCGACGGCGGCTTAAAGCTCATCCCGGTGCCGATCTCGACGCCGGGCTATGACGCCGCGCCCTATCTCACCGCTACTTTGTGCATCACCAAGGATCCGGAAACCGGGGTCCGCAACATGGGCACTTATCGGGCGCAACTGAAAGCAACCGACCGGCTCGGCGTGCGCATGGCGGCGCGGCCCGGCGGCGCCGGCGGCTATCTGCACTGGCAGAAGCACCGCAAGATGAAAACGCCGATGCCGATCGCGATCGTCGTCGGCTGCGCGCCCGTCGTCATGTTCACCGGCCCGCAAAAACTGCCGATCGATTGCGACGAGATGGCGGTGGCCGGTGGTCTAGCCGGCGCGCCGATCCGCACCGTCAAAGGCGTCACCGTCGATCTCGATATCCCGGCCGACGCCGAATGCGTGGTGGAGGGCCTCATCGATCCAGAATTGCTCGAGCCGGAAGGCCCGTTCGGCGAGAGCCACGGCCATGTCGCGCTTGAAGATTTCAATATGTCGATGCAGGTCACCGCGATCACGCATAAGCGCAAGCCAGTGTGGCTCTCGATCCTGAGCGAAGTGACGCCGAGCGAATCCAGCGTGATGAAGCGCGTCGCCTATGAGCCGCGCTACCTGTCGCATCTGCGCGATACGCTCGCCATCAAAGGCGTGCGCCGCGTCGTGCTGCACGAGCCGCTGACCAATTTGCGCAAAGTGATGTTCGTGCAGTTCGCGCCGGGCACAGCGCGCACCGAAGTCTGGCGCGCGCTGCATGGCGCATCGAGCCTGCAGGCCGATATCGGCAAATACGTCATCGCCGTGAGCGAGGACATCGATCCGGAAAATACCGATGCGGTGTTCTGGTCGCTCGCCTACCGCGCCAATCCGGTCGAGGACGTGCAGATCGCGCCCTATCGCTCGCCGGGGCATGGCCCGAAATCGGGCGGGCACGGCCGCGACTCAACCATGCTGATCGACGCCACGCTGAAGGAGCCGGCACCGCCGCTGGCGCTGCCCAAGCGCGAATTCATGGAGGGCGCGCGCAAGATCTGGGACGAGCTCGGCTTGCCGGCGCTGACGCCGCAATCGCCCTGGCACGGTTATTCGCTCGGCGAGTGGGATGCGGTCTGGGACACTTACGCGAGCCGCGCCGTCACCGGCAAATGGGAAGAAAGCGGCAAGGAAACCTTCGCGCGCCGCCGCGGCGGGCTTACGCCGGAAACGCCGGTGAAGGACGTCAAAGAGTAAACCGGACTATTTCGCCGACGCTGCGCGCCCGGTCGCTTCGCGGATGCGGCCGGCGGCGGCATGGACCGCTGAGCGAATGCGCTGATAGGTGCCGCAACGGCAGATATTGGTGAGCGCCGCGTCGATATCGGAATCCGTCGGCTTGGGATTCTCCGCCAGCAGCGCCACGGCCGCCATCATCATGCCGCTCTGGCAATAGCCGCATTGCGGCACGTCGTGCTCGAGCCAGGCCTGCTGGACCGGATGCAGCCTGCCGTCCTGTACCAGCGATTCGATCGTGGCGACCTTCCTGCCGCCGAGCGTGCCGACCGGAACCTGGCAGGAACGGGTCGCCACCCCGTCGATATGCACGGTGCAGGCGCCGCATTGGGCGATGCCGCAGCCATATTTCGTGCCGGTAAGCCCGATCGTGTCGCGCAAAACCCAGAGTAGCGGCGTGTCGTCCTCGACATCGGCGTTATGGGTCTTACCGTTGATCGAGAGCGCGATCATTCTCGCTGTTCCTGCGCCGGTGCCGCGATCGGGCGGATCAATCCCAAGAAGCTAATCTCGTGCGCAAGGTTAACCCGTTTTGATTCCAAATCGAAATCCCAAATCCGCGATTGCGTTGTCGGCCATCCCGCATTCGCTGAAAAGACCGGGCGTTTGCACCCATTGCAGCATGCGGCAGGCGACGCGGTTAAGCCTTGGGGACCTCGCCCAATGGGCAGTTTGCCACGCTCCTAATGGCTTTTCAGGAGCGTGAAAGCAGGGCATTCTGCCGCCGACACTGTCGCGTCAGGCCCGATATCGGGCGGCACGTCAGGGTGAGGTAACTAGAAAAGCCGCCTTTTGGAGGGAACCCATGAGTTTTCACTTTTCGCGCCGTAGCGCCGCGGGCGCAGCCGGCGCCGTTCTGCTTACGGCCGGTCTTGTTGCAGCAGGTCTTGCCGTAGGACATTTACCGGCCGCAGCGCAGAATAGCCCGCCGATCAAGATCGGTTTCAGCATGGCGCTGACTGGCCCGCTTGCCGCCAACGGCAAACAAGCTCTGCTTGGCGCCAAGATCTGGCAGGAAGAAATCAACGCCAAGGGCGGCCTGCTCGGCCGCCAGGTCGAGCTCATCAATTACGACGACCAGTCGAACCCGGCGACCGTTCCAGGCATCTACACCAAGCTTCTCGACGTCGACAAAGTCGACCTCGTCGTTTCCGGCTATGCGACCAATATGGTGGCGCCAGCCATTCCCGTCGTCATGCAGAAGAACAAGACCTTCATCGGGCTGTTTGCGCTCGCCGCAAATAGCGAATTCCACTATCCGCGTTACTTCTCGATGCTGCCGTCCGGCCCGACCCCGAAAGAATCTTTCACCGAGGGCTTCTTCCAGGTTGCGGCGGCGCAGAATCCTAAGCCGCAAACCATCGCGCTCGCCGCCGAGGACGCCGAGTTCTCGCGCAATGCCTGCGAGGGTGCACGCAATAACGTAAAAAAATACGGCTTCAAGACCGTGTATGACAAAACCTATCCGCCGAACTCAACCGACTTCTCGCCTATCATCCGCGCCATTCAGGCCGCCAATCCGGATCTGGTGGTGTTCTGCTCCTATCCGCTGAGCTCGGTGGGACTGTTGCTGTCCGCCAACGAACTCGGCTTTAAGCCGAAGATGATGGGCGGCGCCATGGTCGGCCTGCAGGCCACTGTGTTCAAGGACAAGCTCAAGTCGAAACTCAACGGCATCGTGAACTACGAAACCTGGGTGCCCTCGCCGAAGCTCTTGGCTCCGGCGGCGGAGTTCTTCAAGAAATATCAGGACCGCGCCAAAGCCGAGGGCGTCGATCCGCTCGGCTATTATCTTGGCGGCTGGGGCTATGCCTATTTCCAGGTCCTGCAGCAGGCCGTCGAAGGCACCAAGAGCGTCGATGACGCCAAGCTCGCGGACTACCTGAAGAGCCACGAGTTCAAGACCATCATGGCCGACGTGAAGTTCGGCAAGGACGGCGAATGGACCAAATCCGGCATGCTGCAGGTCCAGTATCACGACCTCACCGACGCCGCGAACCTCGATACCTGGCGCGGCATGAGCTATCAGACCGTGGTGACACCGGCCGAAGAGAAGACCGGCAGCGTGATCTATCCCTACGAGAAGGCGCTGAAATAGGCCTATTCGCATACTCTCCCCCGCCGAGCGAAACTTGGCGGGGGAGAATGAAATGGTCTGTATGAAATGTTGTTGCCCACATGCCTGGTCGGCTCCTATCCGCAACCGGAATGGCTGATCGACCGCGAAAAGCTGTCGAAGCAAGTGCCGCGCGTGCGCGCCGACGATCTTTGGCTGGTCGCGCCGGATAAACTCGAAGCGGCCCAAGACGACGCCACGATCCTCGCCATCCGCGACCAGGAACGCGCCGGCCTCGATATCATCACCGACGGCGAGCAGCGCCGCGAAAGCTATTCGAACCGCTTCGCCACCGCGCTCGACGGCATCGATGTGAAAAACCCCGGTTCGACGATCAACCGGACCGGCAAGGCCATTCCGGTGCCGCGCGTGACCGGGCCGATCCGGCGCCACCATCCGGTCGAGCTTCGCGACCTGAAAGTGCTGCGCGCCAATACCGGCCGCCGCATCAAGGCGACGGTGCCCGGCCCTTTCACCATGGGCAAGCAGGCGCAGGACGACTACTACAAAGACGAGGAAGCCGTGGCGATGGATTATGCCGCCGCGGTGAATGACGAGATCAAGGATCTGTTCGCCGCCGGTGCCGATGTCGTGCAGATCGACGAGCCGTGGATGCAGCAGCATCCCGACAAGGCGCGGAAGTATGGGTTGAAAACACTCGACCGCGCCCTTGACGGCGTCACCGGCACGATCGCCGTGCATCTGTGCTTCGGCTACGCCGCGGTGGTCCACGACAAGCCGTCCGGCTATTCGTTCCTGCCGGAACTCGAAGGCTCGAAGGCCCAGCAAGTCTCCATCGAGGCGGCGCAGCCGAAGCTCGATCTGAGCGTGTTGAAGCAATTACCGTCCAAGACCATCATCCTCGGTGTCATCGATCTGTCCGACATGACGGTCGAGACGCCGCAGATTGTCGCCGACCGCATCCGCCGCGCGCTCGCGCATGTGCCGGCGGAGCGCATCGTCGTCGCGCCGGATTGCGGCATGAAATATCTGCCGCGCGCTGTCGCCTTCGGCAAAATGAAAGCAATGGCCGAAGGCGCGGCGCTGGTGCGGCGCGAACTCAACGGCGCTTAATTTTCGGAGCCGAACATGCGTCAAGCGCTTCGCCGATCATGCGGCTTTTTGATCGGCGCGATGCTGGCGTTGGCTAGTTCTCGATTTTCTCGGCCGGCACCGAACGTGTCTTCGACGCGTCGAGGAGAGCGGGGAAGATGACGCGCCGCCACCAGCTCGCCACCTCGCCCCGCGCGATCGGCGCTCGGATGGCCGAAGGCGCGGCGCCGTTGAAGGTGGGAGCGGCGCTGCCCGACCCGCCCTTCGAGCTGATGACTAAAGACGGCCCGGCCGGCTTCGACATTACGCTGATGCAGCGCATCGCCGGGAAGCTTAACCGCGAGTGGCGGCTGGTGCCTTACAAGGGCGCCGACTTCAACGGTATTTTCGCCGGTCTCGATGACGGCAGTTACGACTGCATCGCCTCGGGCGCGACCATCACGCCCGGACGGCAAAAGATCGCCGACTTCTGCCCGCCCTATGTGGTTTCCGGCCAGTCACTCGTTGTCGATACCAGCCGGCATCCGAACGTGCACACCATCGCCGACCTCAAAGGGCTCGTGATCGGCGTGCAGCAAGGCAATACGAGCCAGCCGGTCACCGATAAGCTCGTTGCCGAGCACCGCGCGGCGCGCGTGCGCGTCTACGCCTATGACGAGATCGAGAAGGCGCTCGACGAGCTCTCGACCGGCGGCTGCGACGCGTTCATGAAACTGGCCCCGGTGACAGCGTGGTTCGTGCGTGACCGCCCGAAGCTCAAGGTCGTCGAGACCGGCATTACCTGCGAGCTTCTCGGCATCTGCGTGCGCACGGGCGACACGGCGCTGGCGGACGCTATCGGCAAGGCGCAAGCGGCGCTGACGGCGGACGGCACGCTGCCTGCCCTCATCAAGCAATGGCTCGGGACGGGAGCGACTTTGCCGGAATGAGTCCCAGTGCATGATCCGGAAAAGTGGAAGCCGGTTTTCCGAAAAGATCATGCACCACCAGAATGCTAGAGCGCCAACCGATTCAATCTGAAACGATTGCGCTCTAAGCGCCGCGCTCCAGCGCCTTGCGGTCCCATTTCGCGAGATCGGCCGCCGCGTCGTAAGTTTCCTGCAAGAAACCGAGCAGCAATGCGTCGGGATCGCTTGCCTCACGCACAGCATCGTAGAGCAGAATGAACTGCCCAACATTTTTGTCGTAAAACGCCTCAGCGGTCTTGAGGCGCGTATCGCCATAACCTTCCGGCTCTGGATAGGCATAGACATAGAAGGCGGCGCGCCCGTAGCCACCATTGCCGGGCCAGAAGCCGCAGCTCGAGACTTCGTGCGAATAGGCCTCTGCCATCACCCAAGCGGCAACGTTCGGCGTCATGCCTTTTAGCGGCGGCGCGGTGCGGCCGGAAAAGCGTGTGACCGCCAAATCGAGACCGCCCCAGAAAAATGGACCGGGCTCGCTTTGCCGAGGAAGGGCGCGCGGAATTCGGTCATCACGCGGTCGGCTTGCACCAAGGCCTGCCAGAATTTTTGCACGTGAACGGGATCGTACTGCGCGTGCGTTCGATCCTTTTCGAACGGGATCGCGTTCTCGATTTCGCTCGGCATCGTCCAGATCTGCACCTCGATGCCGAGCCGGCGCAGCGCCGCCATGAACGCGGCATAGAAGTCGGCGACCGCCATTGCCTTGAGTCCGAGCGTTTCGGCGCGGCCGTCGCTGGTTTCGATGTTGAGCCGGTGCTGCGCGAAGTCGAAAACGACATCGAGCGTCCGCCCCTGATAGGGCATCGCCGGCGCAGCGAGCCCGCGCGCCGTGACATGGAAAGTCGCATTCCACCAATGATTGACGAGCGGGGTCAGCGCGATGCGGACCTTACCGACGATTTGGGTCCACAATTGCAGCGTGTCGCAGGTGTCGCTCCACGCAGCGAGCGGCAAATCCGGCCATTGCGAATTTGGGACTGGGCTCATCTTCCACCTCCGGCCGAAATGCTTATAATGCTAAGGAATTCACCTTGGCTGTCCCGCCATGCAAGAAAACGCCGGCTCACACCTGCTGCACAACTGGATCGCGCGCGCCGCGGCTCGCGCGCCGGACAAGCCGTGGGTTATCATGGCCGACGATGGCCGAGCTGTCAGCTATGGTCAATTGCGCGACATCACCGGGCGCTTTGCCGCTTTTCTGCACCGGCGCGGCCTCGGCCCGAACGACCGGGTCGCGCTTCTCGCCAATAATTCGATCGAGCAATTGCTGTGCTATTTCGGCGTGATGACCGCCGGCGCCACCGTCTGCACCATTCACGTCGAGATGAACCGCAATCAGCTCGGCAATATTTTCGAGCGGCTCAAGCCGAAGCTCGTCCTCTATCAAGACGGCTTGCAGCTCGACGATCTCGTGGCGCAATCATCCGTGCCGCAATTCCGGCTCGGTCATTGGGACAAGCCGGACCCCGAGACGCTGTTCGCCGAGCTTGCGCGCTGCGCGCCAAGCGAGACGCCGAGCACGGCGCGCCCTGACGATGATGCCGTCATCCTCTTCACTTCGGGAACGAGCGCCAAGCCGAAGGGCGTCGTTCTGAGTTTTCGTGAGTACCTTTCGAATATCGATCCGGTCGCGGACGGGTTTGGCATTACAGCCGACGACCGGATTTACGATTACCGGCCGTTCAGTTGGGCCTCGGCGCAGCTTTTGGGAGCGCTCGTGCCGGTCAATCGCGGCGCGACACTGGTGCTCGGCGAAAAATTCTCGGCGAGCCGGTTCTTTGCCCATCTGCGCGATCGCGACGTCACCGTCGCCGCCGGCAATCCCACCACCATCAATATCCTGCTCAATGGCGAGGGCGATGGCCATCGCCGCAATGTGCCAAAGCTGCGCTTCATCACGTCAAGTTCGGCGCCGCTTGTGCTCGAAGAATGGAAACGGTTCGAGCAAAGGTTTGGTATCCCGATCGCACAGGGCTACGGCGCCAGCGAAGTCAACTGGATTGCCGCCATTCCCGGCGAAGAGCGCCGCCTCGGCACCGTCGGCCGCCCCCTCGCCTATCATGACTTGGCGATCGTCGGCACCGATGGCCGGCGATTGCCCGTGGGTGAAAGCGGCCACGTCGAAATCGGCGGTTTTGCCGATCACCCGTTCCGCTATCTCGCCGAGGACGGCGAGGTGAAAGCGCACAGCCGCGGCCGCATCCGCACCGGCGATATCGGCTACCTTGACGCCGACGGCTTTTTGACACTGACCGGCCGCGAAAAGGAATTAATCATTCGCGGCGGCGCGAAAATTTCTCCGGTCGAGATCGATTCCTGCCTGATGCAATGCGCCGAGGTGATCGAGGCGGCGACAATTGGCGTGCCGGACCCGATCTACGGCGAGGAAGTGGTGAGCTATGTCGTCGTGCGCCGCGGCGCGCGGATCGATGCCGAGGCTCTGCTACGCTATTGCGGAACCGTGCTGCCGGCGTTCAAGGCGCCGAAGCAGATCATCCTGAGCGCGTCACTGCCGAAAAGCGAGCGCGGCAAGCTCGACCGCAAGGCGCTGGCGCAGCGCTGGATCAGCAATCGGCCGGATTCCAAAAGAACTTAATTAACCGCTTTCAGGCACACCTTTGGCAGGCTTTAGAGCATGATCCGGAAAAGTGGAAACCGGTTTCCCGCCTTCGCGAAGCTCGCTTCGGCGGGCGAAGGAAGGTCCGAAAAGATCATGCTCCAACGAAAAAACTAGACCATGACCCGATTCAACTTAATCGGATCATGGTCTAGGGTGACGAATTATCGTGCCCGCGCCGTGCCGACTGACCCTGAAAGATGCATCATGTCGTTGCCGGATACCGCTTCGCATAACACGCCGTTTGGCGGCGGCCAGATGCAGGACCTTTCGACCGGCCGCATCCGACGCGCGATCCGCACCATCCGGCAGATCGGGCTGTTGCAGCTCATCGCTTTGGTTCGCCACCACGGTGCGCGCAGGAGCTTCGATTTTGCCGCCCATAACATCCGCCACATCGTTGCGCATCGTCTGGCGTTGCGCTGGGACCGCGAACACCGCGTCGATACGGCCGGCTCGATTCAATTACATTCGCTGACGATCACTGGGCCGAACAAAGACTTCGGCAACGAAAGCGTGTGCACCTCGCCGAAATCGTTCGGCTTCATGATGCAAAGCTTGCCGCGTGATCTGGCGGATTACACTTTCATTGATATCGGCGCCGGCAAATCCCGGACGCTGCTGCTGGCGTCGCAAAATAACTTCGCAAAAATCATCGGCGTCGAGTTCGCGAGAGAGCTGGTGGACTGCGCGAAGCGCAACATCGCGAGCTTCAAATCCGATTGGCAAAAATGCCGCGATCTCGAGATTGTCGAGGCCGATGCCGCGCAATACCAATTCCCGGATACGCCGCTCGTGCTGTTTTTCTACAATCCGTTTTCCAAGGAAATCTTTGACGTGGTGCTCGGTAATATTGTCGCTGCACTGAGAGCACACAAACGAGATTGCTACATCGTCTACGGAAGCTCGTCGCACAATGCGATCGGCTGGGCGAGACCCGCCATTCTCGCAACCGGATGTTTCGCGGAAATGCCGACGAAGCCGATGCCGCTATTCTTCGACGCGGTTCGCAGCATCCGCTACGCGGTGTTTCATAGCCGATAATTTCATCGTCATTGCTGGGCTTGACCCGGCAATTCATACTGATCCGTCACAACAAAATTCTTTCAGTTTCGAACCGGCTATTCAGCATGGACCCGCGGGTCAAGCCCGCGGGTGACGGTCGTATGAACACACGGCGGGGTCACCGCCCCGTCCGGGCCAGCGAATGCACCCAGCCTTGCATCCGCTTCTTGGCGTTGGCGATGTCGTCCTTGGAGAAAAAATCCTCCGGCCGCACTTTGTCGATCGGATAGACCGGCCGCAGAAAATCACTCTCATACCCAAATGGGACAGTGGCATCGATGCCCATGCCGCCCTCGAACTGCGTGTTCGAGGCGGTCCATTGCCGGTCGCCCGCGGTCATGCGCTCGGCCGGCATAAAGGTCTGGCCGCGCCCGCCGGGAATAGGATTGAGGATATCGGTGCGCGGGTTCACCCGCGTGGTCAGGCACCACATGATGTCGTCCATCGAATACGGATCGACGTCTTCGCTGACCGCGATCGCAAGCCGCATGCCTTGCGAACACGACAAAGCGGCGCCCATGAAATTGCGCTGCCAGCCTTCGTCGATCTGATGGCGCTTTTTCACCTGGATGATGCAGCCGCCCCAATCGGTCATGCAGTACGGGATCACCACGTTCTGCACGATGCCGGGCTGGAGGCGATTGCATAATTCGTAGATCGCCGCCTCGCGCACCGAAGTGTCGATGTTGTGATCGTCGAGCATATGGACGCCGAGCGCGAAAATGATCGGCTTCGACTCCGGCTTGCGCATGGTGATGCCGGTGACGTGGAAAGTGGGCGCCTTGTAGGACTTGCCCATATAGCCCGCCCATTCCGGATGGAAGTGATAGCGGCCCTGCACGCCGGCGTCCTCCGCTTCCTTGGTCTCGAAGCGGCGGTCGCGCGGATTGACGTAGCCTTCCAGCACCAATTCGCAATCGGCGAGCGCCATGGCGTCGACCGTGCGCGCCTTGACGAGCCGGATCGGCGCGCCTTGCACCGCTGACGCGACGCCGATCTCGTCGCAGCCCATCGGCAGCACGGCGTAATCGAAGCCTGCGCCGGCAAGGAGCGTACAGGCCGGCGGCACGCCGAAGCACATGGTGATCGGCACCGGCTGGTCTTCCTTGTAATATTTGTTGACCACCTGCCACATATGCGAGCCGGGCGAAATCTGGAACGTGCCGACATTGCCCCAGCGGAAATTCATGCGGTTGTAGCCAAGGTCGGAGCCGCCATCGAATTGCGGGCCGGTGACGCAGCGGATGCCTGAACCGACGGTGAGCTCGGGCTCGTAAGTGGTGTGACGGATCGGCACCAGCCATTTGTTGACGTCGTCCGGCTTCTCGATCACGTGCTCCTGGCACGGCGCGTCGCCTTGCGAAATCTCGACCGGCTTGAGCGGGTGCGACAGCGCATAGGCGAGCTTGCGCACCCGCTCGGCATCGTCCTTCCAGCCGAACATGCGGTTGATGATCGCCATGTCGCCGAACAGATTGGTGACGACGCGGTGGTTCGGCTTGCCTTTGACATTGTTGAACAGGATCGGGCAGCCGCCATCCATGTGCTTTTGCAAGCCGGTGACTTGCAGGTCGGGATCGACTTCCTTGTCGGTCTCGATCAGTTCGCCCGAGGCGCGCAGCCATTCGAGCGTCGCGCGCAGGTCGAAGGCCTGATTCGGCGCCGCTGCCGCTTGTTGTCCCGCGCGCTGATTTTCCTTGGTCCGATCTTCCTGAAGCACCGGCTGTTGCATCGGTGGTGTTCCCATTGCATAGATTTCTAAGTATTATCCGCCGCCCGAACCGCTGCTGTCAACGCCGGAACTGTCAAGGAGCTGTCGACGCCGATGCCGCGCCCCTTACCGCGAAAGAAAGCCGCCGCGCGCGGCGCGGCCGGCTTTTCGCCGGAAACGAGTTCCGGTTATCTGGTGCGCGATGCGCACCGCGCCTTTCAGTGGCTTCTCGAACGGCGCATCACGCCCTACGGCGTAACGCGCGGCCAATGGTATTTCCTGGGCGTATTGTGGATCACGGACGGGCTGTCGCAGCGTGAATTGTCGGCACGGGTCGGCATGATGGAACCGACCACGGTGATCGCGCTGCGCAGCATGGAGCGGTCTGGGCTGATCCGCCGCATCCGCGGCGAAGACGATCGCCGCAAGGTGCTTGTTTTCCTCACCGCGAAGGCAAAGCGGTTGCGCGACGAACTGCTCGGCGTCGCGCGGCGCGTCACCGAGGAAGCCGAACAGGGCATCGCCGCGCGCGACCTCGCCGGGTTCCGCCGCATCATCGCGCGGATGACGGAAAACCTCGATCGGATCGAGAAATAGAAGGTTTTATGAACCGCGCGGGCGCAGCAGCGCCCCGTACAGGGAGCGCAATCGCGATGCCGCGCTCCACACAATCGGCGTCTGCTTGACGTAGCGCTTGAGCCGCCGCCGCGACGTCGACAGGGCGCTCGCCGGCCAGCTGCGCCAAGTCGCGGCGGCGCTGTAATCGTAGAGCCGCAAAAGCTGGTCGCACCATTCGCTCTTGTAGCGTTCGTCGCCGATGGTGAAATCGAAGCGCCGCAGGCCGCGCCCGATCGCATGCGCCATCAGTTTGCGAAGATGCAGCGCACCCGGCCCATAATGCGCAAGCCGGCCGTCGCAGTAGCTCGACAGAATATGATAATAGCAATCGCCGAACACCACCGCGAAATTCGCCGACGCACACGTCGCGCCGATCTCGACACGGCTGACATGCACCAGATGCCGCGTCGCCGGATTAGACGCGACATCGAGAAAGAATTCCCGACACCCCGGGCGCGCGAACATGTCGGGAATGCCCTTGCGCGCGAATGACAGGCTCTTCTGGCTCATCAGGGTTTCGAGCGTCTTCCTGGCATCGTCCGAATCCGCCGCGGTAACGAAGCGGATATCGCCGAATTGGGACATGCGCTTGCGCTTGGACCGATCGTGCCGGCGCGTCGCCGACGAGCGCTTGGTGCGGTAGAATGTTTCCCAATCGCCGTCCAAATGCGTGATATGCGCGCTGTTGGCGTTAGGCGTCAGGTCGAGGCCGGTGAACGGATTGATCTGAGCGCCGACCATCTCCGGCATCTTCTCGAATTCGATCCAGTCGTGCCGCAACTGTGGATCGGCCTGCATGTCGCCGCGCAGCTTTTGCCACAACGCAACAAAGCCGCCGGGCGTGACGCGTTGTGAGAAATCGCGCGACAGCAGCGGGGCGTTGTAGTCGCACAGATCCTGGCCGAGCCAGCGCAGCCGCCGCAGCGGACGCCGCGGGTCAATGGCGAGCGGCAGGATGAATGCGGTTTCGCCGCCGGCAAATTGGCCGACAACGACGGCCGGCACCACGCCGTCTCGAATTCCGATATGACGATGCCATGCCGCGAGCCATTCGTAGGTCTGGAACGGCGTGACATCGGCAACCCGTTCGAACCGCCGCCATTCGCCCTCGACGGCGGCCAAACTGTTATGGATGCTGCAGTTGATTTCGGGCACGGCTTCGGCGGACGCATCGGTCCAACGCGGGAACGCTGCATGCCCCGCTGCCAAGGGGATCACGTCCACTTGCGAGTTCGCGCTTCGAAACGCCGTCAATGGTGTCGCACGCGTCACTGCATGAACCAGGCGGACTGTGAGATTATCGCAGTTTGTCATAGGGCAGATTCGTTAAGTGCGCATGGCCCGCGGCTGGTTACGTTGAGTTAAGGTAAAGACATCGGCGGGCGTTACCCCGATAGGGCGTGTCGGTTTGGCGCAGGCCCGCTTTGCCGGTAGAATCCCCCGTTTGACAGCCCTATCCTGCGCTTATTAATTCGCCACCTGCCGCGCTGGCTGCGCAAGCGCTGGGGCTCTTTTGGCGACATCGGGGGAGGATACAATGACGTGGTATCGGTACTGGTTCCGCATGGCCGGCCTATGCCTGATGACTTTGCCGGCGGCCGGCGCAGCGCTCGCGCAAGCCGGCGATTACCCGAACAAGCCCGTGACGATGATCTCCGATGCCGCGCCCGGCTCCGCGCCGGACATCGACGCGCGCTTTACCGCCGAGGGCCTCACCAAGATGTGGGGCACGCAGGTCATCGTCGCCAATCATCAAGGCGCCAATGGCAGCATCGCCGCCAGATTTGCCTCCCAGGCCGCTCCCGACGGCTACACGCTGTTCATGCCGGCGCTCTCGACCTTCGCTTCGCGGCCATCGGTCGCGCCTAATCTGCCGCTGCGGCTGCCGCGCGATTTCTTGCCGATTGGATTCACCATCGAAAATCCGATGTTCATCGCGGTGAACCCAACGCTGGGCATCAACACGCTGCCGGAGTTGATTGCGCGCGCCAAGAAAGAGCCGGGAACGATTTCGATCGCGGTGACCGGCGTCGGGCGACTGACGCATCTGACCGGCCTGTTGCTGCAACAGCGTGCCAACATTCAACTGCTGCCGGTGCCCTATAATGGCGGACCCGCGGCCGCGATGGGCGACGTCGGCACCAATCGCGTCTCGATGATCATCGAGGGCTATTCGGGAATCATGGGCGGGGTGAAAGCCGGACAGATCAAGATCATCGCGGTGGCGTCGCATGATCGGCTGCCGGAATTTCCCGATGTGCCGACCGTGGCGGAGACCCTTCCGGGCTTCTTCGCGACCGGCTGGCAGGTGGTGGTTGCGCCGCTCGGCACGCCGGCTCCGATCATCAACAAAGTCAGCACCGATCTCTTCAAGGTGATGAGCGATCCCGATCTCAAGAAAAGATTGGGCCAAGTCGCCAATTATACGCGCCCCATGAATCCCGAGCAGACACTCGCATTCGTCAATCAGCAGCAGGAAACCTGGTTGCCGATCCTGGAAAAGATATCCGTGAAATAACGCCGCATTCGATCGGCAGGGGAGATTTTGACATGTTGACGCTGTATTACGCGCCCGGTGCATGCTCGATGGCTTCGCATATCGTGCTTGAGGAAAGCGGCGAGAAATATGAGCCGAGGAAGGTCGATCTCGCCGGCGGCGAGCAGCGCACCGATGCTTATCTCAAGATCAACCCGCTCGGCCGCGTGCCGGTGCTGGGCCTCGATGACGGCGCGCCGCTCACCGAAAACACCGCGATCCTGCCCTATCTCGGCAAGCGCTTCGACCTGTGGCCGAACGACGCTGTTGCCGAGGCCAAGGCGCTTTCGCTCATCGGTTACTTCGCCTCGAGCGTACATCCCGCGCATGCCCATGTCGGCCGGCCCGAGCGCTATACCGCCGACACGTCGGCCTTTCCCGGCATCAAGGAAGCCGGTCTGAAAACCTTCCACACTTACCTCAAGCAGATCGACGGCATGCTGGCGGGACGCGAATGGTTCTCCGACAAGTATTCCGTGCTCGATCCTTATGCCTTCGTCTTCTACACCTGGGGCGCGCGCCGCGATCTGCCGATGGCGGAACTGAAACACTACGCCGCCCACAAGGACCGCATGCTCAAGCGGCCCGCCGTCGGGCGTGTCGTCGAGAATGAGAAGATCAAGGTCTGATTGAGGTTTGTTCGCCAGCGGCCTTTCACTCCACGGTGACGGAAACGTTATCCGGATCGGCGCCTTGACGCCTGGCCGCCGGGAATAAGCGGAGCGATTTGCAATCTTCTCCTGCGTGTCTGGCCGAGTGGCATTCCGATCCATGCGGCCGCACTCATCAGGAGATATGACAATGTTCACGACGACAAAATCCGCACTTGCTGCCGCGATCGTTCTCAGCGCCACGCTGTCGGCCGCGGCTGCGACCAAGCCTCGCGTCACGCATGACGATCAATCGTCTGCGTCCAGCATGATCCCTGGCTACGGCAAGGACGGTGGCAGGATCGGCATTCCGAACCCGAACCGGCCGCAGTAATCGGATCGTCCAGCGCCACAGCGTCGTAAGCTGCGGGGATAGGGTCGTCCTAATTGGCGGCCTTATTCCGCGGCTTCGATCACGCCGTCTTCTGCACTTTCAGGCCAAGCTCGTCGATCGTGCGCTCGCGCATGATGAATTTCTGAATCTTGCCGGTGACCGTCATCGGGAATTCGTCGACGAATTTGACGTAGCGCGGCACTTTGTAATGGGCGATCTGCTCGCGGCAGAATGCCTTGATCTCGTCCTCCGTCGCGTCGACGCCGGGACGCAGCTTGACCCAGGCGCAAATCTCCTCGCCGTAGCGGTCGTCGGGCACGCCGATCACTTGCACGTCCTGAATCTTCGGGTGCCGGTACAAAAACTCCTCGATCTCGCGCGGATAGACGTTCTCGCCGCCGCGGATCACCATGTCCTTGATGCGGCCGACGATGTTGCAATAGCCCTCGGCATCGATGGTCGCGAGATCGCCGGTATGCATCCAGCGCGCCGCGTCGATCGCCTCGCGCGTGCGTTCCTCTTCGCCCCAATAGCCGAGCATCACCGAATAGCCGCGGGTCAACAGCTCGCCCGGCGTGCCGGGCGGCACGATACGGCCGTTCGTGTCGACGATCTTGACCTCAAGATGCGGTTGAATGCGCCCGACGGTCGAGACGCGCCGCTCCAGCGGATCTTCGGTCGAGCTTTGGAAACTGACCGGACTCGTCTCGGTCATGCCGTAAGCGATGGTGATCTCCGACAGATTCATCTTGGCGACGGCGCGCTTCATCACTTCGATCGGACACGGCGAGCCTGCCATGATGCCGGTGCGCAGCGACGACAGATCGAAGCGGCCGAATTCCGGATGATCGAGTTGCGCGATGAACATCGTCGGCACGCCGTGCAAGCCGGTGCAGCGTTCCTCGGCAACGGTTTCAAGCGTTGCCAGCGGATCAAAGCCTTCGCCGGGGAAAACCATGCAGGCGCCGTGCGTGACCGCGGCCAGATTGCCCAGCACCATGCCGAAGCAATGATAGAGCGGCACCGGAATGCAGAGCCGGTCCTGCGGCGTCAGCCGCATCGCCTCGCCGATGAAGAAACCGTTGTTGAGAATGTTGTGATGCGACAGCGTCGCGCCTTTGGGAAAGCCGGTCGTGCCGGACGTGAATTGAATATTGATCGGTTCGTCGAACTGCAGTTGCGGCGCCAGTTCGGCAATGCGTCGTGTCTCCGCGGCCCCACCGCGCGACAAAATCTCGGCGAAACGGAGTGTGCCGGGATGCCAGCTATCGCCGAGCAACACGACCGAACGCAGCGCCGGCAGCCGCGCCGATGCCAATTTTTCTGGCGTGGCGTGGCCGAGCTCGGGCGCGAGCTCGCGCAACATGCCGATATAGTCCGAGGTCTTGAATCGCTCGGCGAGAATGAGCGCCTTGCAGCCGACTTTGTTGAGCGCGTATTCGAGCTCGGCGATGCGATAGGCCGGATTGATATTGACCAGGACCAGGCCGGCTTTGGCGGTGGCGAATTGGGTCAGCACCCATTCGCTATTGTTGGGCGACCAGATGCCGATGCGGTCGCCGGGATTGAGGCCAAGCGTCAAAAGTCCCGCGGCGAGGCGATCAACTTCCCGTTGCAATTCGCCGTAGCTCAGCCGGACCTGCTGATGGCGCACGACGAGCGCCGGGCGGGACGGCCATTTGGCGCATACGGCGTCGAAGAACTGCCCAATCGTCTCGCCAATCAGCGGCTGATTGCTCGCGCCATTATTGCTCGCGCCATGGACGTAACTGAGCTTGAGCCCGGCCATTGGGTTTCCTCCAGTTTATTAAACTCGATCATAGTGCCCGGCGCGGCGATACGGAATGATCCTCGCGTTCGCAAACGGGCCGATAAAGGTCCTATTCACCCCTCCCCGTTAACGTGCCCGGCAGGCCATCCAAACTCGTCCCGGGCGGCCGCCGGCGCCTGAGCGCCGCCGCCGCGTCAGTCGGGAAGAGCGATCGAGCGCGGATTGTGATTGAGGCCATTTTTGATCGAGCCCATTTGTGATTGAGCCAATGGCGCATTTTGAATTCAGCAAGGCATCGCCCCAGATCCGGCAGATGTTTTCCCTCTGGCCGCTGCCGCGCGACAATGCGGCCGCGGGATCCACGGCGCAGTCGCGGCGCTGGCGCGCGGTCGCCGCTGCGTCGCTCGGCAATGCGCTCGAGTGGTTCGATTTCGTCATCTACGGCTATTTCGCCACGACGATAGCCAAACTGTTCTTTCCGTCGAAATCCGATCTGGAATCGCTTCTCATCGCCTTGGCGACGTTCGGCATCACCTTCTTCATCAGGCCGCTCGGCGCGATTTTGCTGGGCGCTTTCGCCGACCGCCGCGGCCGCAAGGCGGCCTTCATGCTGACGATTGCCCTGATGATGATTGGAACGGCGATCATCGCCGTCATCCCGACCTTCGCGGTGATCGGTCCGCTCGCCCCGATCGGGATTGTCATCGCACGCCTCATCCAGGGCATTTCCGCCGGCGGCGGCTTCGGCAGCGCCACGGCGTTTCTTGCCGAACAAGACGCGAAACGGCGGGGCTTCTTCGCCAGTTGGCAGTTCGCAAGCCAAGGCCTGACCACCGTCATTGCCGCCGCCTGCGGCGCCATCCTGACGAGCGTCCTGACCACCGGCCAAATCGAAAATTGGGGCTGGCGGGTGCCGTTTATCTTCGGGCTTCTGATCGGTCCCGTTGCCTATTATCTGGGACGCCACGCCGACGAGACCGCGGAGTTTCAATCGCTGCAGCACAGCGCGAAGCCGTTTCTCGACGCGCTGTCGGGCGCCAAGACAAGAATGCTGGTGTCTCTCGGTGCGGTCGTTCTCTGCACCGTTCTCACCTATACGACACTGTTTATGCCGGGCTTCGCCGTCCGCCAGCTCGGTCTGCCACAGGCCGGAAGTTTCTTGGCCACGCTGCTGACAGGCGCGATCCAAATCGTGTTGGCGCCGATCTTCGGCGCCCTTTCCGATCGGCGCGGGCGATTGCCGATCATGCTGCCCGCAGCCACTATCGTTATGGTTGCAAGTTATCCGCTGTTCGCGTGGTTGGCGGCAGCGCCGACATTGCAAACGCTCCTGATCGTCCAGGCGATCATGGGCGTGCTCGGCGCCGCCTATATGGGCCCGCTCGCGGCCATGATGTCCGATATCTTCCCGACCCGAATGCGCACGACGGGCCTTGCGGTCAGTTATTCCTTCTGCGTCGCGATTTTCGGCGGCTTTGCGCCTTTCATCAATGCGTGGCTGATCAGCGTGACGGGCAGCAATGTGGCGCCCAGCTTCTATCTGACATTTGCCGCGGCAATCAGCCTCACGGCGCTTTCGGTACAACAGCGGCTGCGTCTGTGACCACTGCTGAGCGAGATTTTATACAGCACCCGTGTTTCGCGATGCACGGTTCCGATTTGTTAAGTCTTTATCGACGGCTTAGCCGTTTATTTTACTATTTACGTACGCCCGTTTGTTAGCAAACGCCCCTCACAATCGCGGCCAGCAATCGCGATCTGCCATTTTATAGAGTTATAGCGGCGCCTTACGAACAAGGCGCTACGAGTGCGAGACATGCAAAGTCTATTATCCAGGGCAGCGTTTCTCAGCTGGCTTGTCTCGACACCCGAACAGAAATTGCGTTTCGAACTCGTCGATGCGCTTTACTCGACGCCGAAATCGATATTCGCCGCGTCGGTCGTCGCTTTGCTGGTCGTCGCGATCACGTTCGGGTTGAGCGGCGACCCCACCTACGCCTGGATTTTCGCCGGATTTCTCGCCGCCGGCGTCGGCCGCACCGTATCGATCCTGCTGTATCACGCCTCGCCACACGATGCCGATGACAGCGCCGCGACCATGCTGTGGGAGCGCCGCGCACTGGTGGGCGCCTGGGCATTCGCCTGCCTTGTTGGCTTTACCGGCGCCTACAGCGTCGCGGCGCATCCCAACAGCGATATCGAGCTTCTCGTCAGTTGCTGCGTGATGGGCTACATCGCCGGCATTTCGTCGCGCAATGCGAGCCGGCCGATCATATCGGTCGGCCAAGTCTCGCTCACGGCCTTTCCGTTTTTGATCGCGCTCGTGGCGCGCTTCGATTTGGTCCACACCGTCCTCGCTGCCTTTATCAGCGCGCTCTTTCTCAGCATCATCCTTATTTGCCGGTCAGTTTTCGAGAACATCATTTCTCGCCACACCGCCTTCAGCAGGATCGAGCTGATCGCGCGGCGGGATGCGCTTACCGATCTATGGAATCGCACGGCTCTGATCGAGCTTCTGGAAAAGCGTCTGTCCGGCGTGAACGAATCCGGCGAGACCGTTGCGCTTATCCTGATCGATCTCGATCGCTTCAAGGACATCAACGACACGTTCGGCCATCAGACCGGCGACGCCGTGCTCAAAGAAGTCGGCGATCGGATAAAGTCCATCACGCATCCGGGCGACGAGGTCGCCAGGATCGGCGGCGACGAATTCGTGGTGATTGTCGTCGGCACCGACGAGGACCGGCCCCGCGTCACGACGGAGCGGATCTTCGCGACGTTCTCGCATCCGTTTCTGGTCGGCATCAATCAGCATCTGTGCGGCGCCAGCATCGGCTACGCTATTGCCCCGCGATACGGCTCGACGCTCGAGGAATTGTTCCGCAACGCCGACCTTGCGCTCTATGAGGCCAAGCAGGCCGGACGCAGACAGATCGTCCAGCATACGCTTGCAATCACCGAGCGTTACGACAGGCGCGTGGAACTCGAACACGATCTGCAATTCGCGCTGCAAAACGGCGAGATGGAACTGGCCTATCAGCCAATCGTCGATCCGCGATCGGGCCGCGCGATTTGCTGCGAAGCCTTGCTGCGCTGGAATCACCCGAGCCTGGGCCAGATCAGCCCGATGGAATTCATTCCGCTCGCCGAGACGACCGGCCTCATTGTCCCGATCGGCGGCTGGGTCCTTGATATGGCGTGCAGAGAGGCGACCAATTGGCCGGCGGATATCAGCGTCGCGGTCAATTTGTCAGCCGTGCAATTCCGTCGCAGCACGGATCTTGTCGCGATCGTCACCGGCACGCTGGCGAGCACGGGTTTAGCGGCCCGCCGACTTGTCCTCGAGATCACGGAATCCGTCCTCATCGAGGATTCCATGGCGGCCCTCGCCATTCTCGAGCGACTGCGCGAGCACGGCGTCGGCATTTCGCTGGACGACTTCGGCACCGGCTTTGCGTCGCTCGCTTATCTCAACGACTTTCCGTTCTCGAAGATCAAGATCGACCGCAAATTCTCGCAGGCCATCGACACCTCGCCGCGCACTGCGGCCATCATCGGCGGCATCGCCAAGACGACGCGCGATTTGCACATCGAGCTGGTCGCCGAAGGCGTGGAGACGGAAAATCAGCTCGAACGCATGTACCGCTTCGGCATCAACGCAATGCAGGGCTTTCTGTTCTGCCGTCCGTTGCCGGCAAGCGAAGTGCGCAAGGTGATTGCAAACCCGATCGTTTCCGAGGTTGCGAAGCGCCACGCGCTTCAAGGCCGGCCGGCGATCGCCCGGCAGCGCAGGGCGGCTTCTTGAAGGCTGTTTTCGAGACGCCTTCATGAGTTCAGCCGACCGAGAGAAACTTGTCCAGCACCGCCATGCGCATGAATTTCGACAGGCGCACCTGCTCGAAATACATCGCGTTCGGCAGATCGTCGCAGGCCGCGTCGATTTCATCGTGCCGCGGCAGCGGATGATACAGCAGCGCCTTTGACCCGATCCGTTCGATTTTGTCCGGGGTGACCGCGTGGCTTTGCGGTGTCGTCTTCGGCGACACGTAATCGGAACCCGCCGCCTCGCCGATATCCGACATGTCGTAGGGCGCCATCATGATCGCGTCGCATTCGGCCAGCGCGTAACTGATATCCGTCACCAGGCGGCAGCGGATGGCGCTTTCGCCGAAGAGCGCGAGCACGTCGCGCGGGATGTCGTAATAGGACGGCGGGCAGAACACGATTTCGCGCGGCGCCTCGTAGCGCAGCAGATACGCCAGGGATCGCACCGTCCGCCCGCGCGGGTCGCCGCCGAACGCGATGCTCTTGTCGCGAATTGTGCCGAGCCCGCGCCGCAGTGCGAAGATATCGATCAGCGCTTGCGTCGGATGCTCGTTCCAGCCGTCGCCGGCATTGATAACGGGCTTGAGCGATTTCGCGGCCATGCGCGCGGCGGCGCCGCCCTCATGATGGCGAACGACGATGGCGTCGCTGAACCGGGAGACGACCGCGGCGCAATCCTCCAGCGTTTCGGCGGATCTCGTGTTCGAGCGCGAGGCCGACATGTCGTCGACGCCGATCGCGGTCGCACCGAGCGCGGCCGTTGCCGCTTCGAAGCCGATCCGCGTCCGTGTGCTGGGCTGAAAGAAAAGGAGCGCAACCGCTTTGCCGACCGAACCCGGGGTGCGCGTGCGGCCTGCTTCGAAAGCGTCCGCGGCGCGGCAGTAGGCGTCGATGTCGTTGCTGTCGATCGTCTCGGCGCTGAGCAGATGGAGCGTCGATCTGTTGTGCTGCGGCGAGACAAAATCCCGCTTCATCGTCGACACGATGCGCGGGATATTTACGGGGACCGACGCCATTACGAATTTCCGGCACTAACGCAGGCGCGACGTTCACCACATATTAACCAGGAACGCTCGCTCTGCAAAGGTTGCAAAAGCTCCCGATGCGTCTCGAAATGAGACAGCGGCGAGACTCGTTGCGGCGAGACGAGCCGCCCTTGCGTCCGGCGGATGCGGCAAGAGCACGGTTCCGTTTCGGCTTTTGGTGCGCTGCCGCGCTTGCTAAGCTTGACCAAACGCGCGCCATAAGCGCGGCTTGGGGAGGCCATGTCCGACATGACCGGCACGTCTGCGGAACTTTCAGTATCGCTGTGGCGCGGCGCGCAAGACGGCCGCTATGAGACCTACGCCGTGCCGCAGCGCGAGAGCCAGACCGTGCTCGACGTGGTCACCTTCGTGCAGCGCCATATCGATCCGACGCTGTCCTATCGCTTCGCCTGCCGCGTCGGCGTCTGCGGCTCTTGCGCCATGACCGTGAACGGCCGGCCGCGCTGGACCTGCCGGACCCACGTGTCGAAGGTTGCGGACGGCGGGCGCATCGAGATCGGGCCGCTGGAAAATCTTCCCGTGATCAAGGATCTGACCACCGACATGCAGGTCTTCTTCGAAAAGTGGCAGGAGGCGAAGGGCGTGTTCGCGCCGTCGCAGACGCGGCAAGACCCGATCGCGCAAATCCGGCCTGACACACCGGTGCGCGCCGCCGCCGACGCCGCGATCGAATGCATCAATTGCGGCGTGTGCTACGCGGCCTGCGATACGGTGCGCTGGAATTCCGACTATCTCGGCCCGGCGGCGCTTACGCGCGCTTGGACCCTGGTGAATGACGAGCGCGACGCCGGCAATACCGCGCGCCTACAAGCGGTCGCGGCGAGCGGCGGCTGTCACGCGTGCCACTCGCATCAGTCCTGTCAGGAGCTTTGCCCGCAGACGCTCAACCCGACCGCGAGCATCGCCGGCCTCAAGCGGCGCACCGCGGCGGCTTATCTCAAGGGCGAGATCAAGCCGGAGATCAAGCCATGAATGTGCGTCTCTATATCTGGCAGCGCTCGACGGCTGCCGTGATGGCGCCGCTCGTGCTCGTCCACATCGCCGTCATCTTCTACGCCACGCGCCAGGGCATGACGGCTGCGGATATTCTCGCGCGCACGCACGGCAGCGTCGTTTGGGCCGCATTTTACGGACTTTTCGTCGCCGCCGCTTCCATTCATGCATCGATCGGCATCCGCAACATCTTGAGCGAATGGTCGCCGCTCACCGAGCGGCGCGCCGGTCAATTCGCGATCGGCTTTGGATTGCTATTGGCGGCGCTCGGACTGCGCGCCGTTGCCGCCGTGGTGCTGTCATGACCGCGCGGCACATCAAGCATCGCAACAGCGTGCTGTGGCTCGCCGCCATGGCGCACCGGATTTCCGGGCTCGCGCTCGCGATTTTCCTGCCGCTGCATTTTCTGGCGCTCGGGCTCGCCATTGATGGCGAGGCACGGCTCGAAACTTTTCTGCGCTGGAGCGATCAGCCGCTGGTGAAATTCGCGGAAGGCGGCCTTGTCTTCTTGCTGACAGTACATCTGCTCGGCGGCTTGCGCGTTCTGGTAATCGAAAATTTTGATTGGCGCGACGGTCAAAAGCAGATCGCGACCGTCGCCGCTGCGCTGTCCGCCATCATCGCCTTCGTATTCCTCGTGCGCGTGTTCTGAGCATGGAACAGTTCAAGACCGATATCTTGATCCTGGGCTCCGGCGGCGCCGGATTGTTCGCCGCGCTTCATGCGTTCAAGGCAAATCCCGATCTCGACATCACGGTCGCGAGCAAGGGGCTTCTCGGCAAGTGCGGCTGCACGCGCATGGTGCAAGGCGGCTACAACGTCGCGCTCAATCCGGGCGACTCGGTCGAGCGCCATTTCATGGACACGATCGAAGGCGGCAAGTGGCTGCCGCATCAGGAACTGGCCTGGACGCTGGTGACGACGGCGATCGAGCGCGTGCGCGAACTGGAAAACGAGATCGGCTGTTTCTTCGACCGCAATCCCGACGGCACGCTGCACGGCAAGGCCTTCGCCGGCCAGACCTTCGATCGCACCGTGCACAAAGGCGACCTCACCGGCATCGAGATCATCAACCGGCTGATGGAGCAGGTCTGGGCGCGGCCGATCCAACGGCTCGAAGAGCACCGCGCCGTGGCGCTGGTGCCGTCAAGCGATGGTGCAATGGCTGGCGTCTTGTTTATCGACATACGCACCGGCGCGTTTCGTTTCGTCAACGCCAAGGCCGTGCTGCTCGCGACCGGCGGCGGCCCGACCATGTACCGCTTTCACACGCCGTCGGGCGACAAGACGATGGACGGGCTCGCCATGGCGCTCCGCCTCGGCCTGCCGCTGCGCGACATGGAGATGGTGCAGTTCCATCCGACCGGATTGCTCGCGGGCCCCGACACGCGCATGACCGGCACCGTCCTGGAAGAGGGTTTGCGCGGTTCCGGCGGGCATCTGCTCAACGGTGCGATGCACCGCTTCATGGGCGACTATGATCCAAAACTCGAGCGCGCCACGCGCGATGTCGTCAGCCGCGCCATCTACGCCGAGATGAAAGCCGGCCGCACGACGCGCAATGGCGGTGTCTATATCAAGATGGACCATCTTGGCCCGGCGATTGTGGCGAAACAGTTCAAGGGCATGGTGGATCGCTGCCGCGATTGCGGCTTCGATCTCGCCGGCGGCTTGGTCGAAGTGGTGCCGACCGCGCACTATTTCATGGGCGGCGTGATTTGCGACGTCGAGACTCAGACTGAACGCTTCGGGCTTTTCGTCGCCGGCGAGGACGCGAGTGGCATGCACGGCGCGAACCGGCTCGGCGGCAACGGCGTCGCCAACTCGACCGTGTTCGGCGGCATTTCGGGCGAGGTGATGGCGCGCTGGATCGCCAAAAATCCCGACCATCGCACGCCGGATCGAAATGTGCTCGACGCCGAGCTTGCCCGCGCGCAACATCCGTTCAGCCACAAGCCGGGCGACCTCAACGCGCTCCGCGAAACGCTCCTCGACACGATGTGGGACGAGGTCGGCGTGGTGCGCGACCGCGCCGGCGTCGAGCGCGGGATCGCGGCGGTCGATGGGATCGAAAAGGAACTTCTCGCGACCGGCGTCGCCGGCGATGACCGCCGCTTCAATTTGACTTGGCACGACTGGCTCAATCTGCGCTCGCTGTGCGAGGTGAGCCGGGTCATTGCGTTTGCCGCGCTGCGGCGCGAGAATTCACGTGGCGCGCATTTCCGCTCCGATTTTCCGGAGCCGGGCGATCTCGCGACCTCGACCTTCACGGTGGCGCGACAAAATGCCGGGACCGGCGCCGGCGGAATTGAGATCACAGAGCGGCCGGTTGAGTTTACCCATGTGAAGCCGGGCGAGTATTTGAAGCCGGGCGAGACGATCCTGCGCGATCGGGTCGCGGCCGAGTAGAGGCGAACATGATTTCCTTATCCTCCGTCCAACGCACCGCCGAGGATTTGATGGCAAAGGCCGCCATCGAAATCCCCGACGATTATCTCGCCGGCTTGCGGCGATGCGCCGATACCGAAAAGGGCGATCTATCGTCCTTCGTCATCAAGGCCATGCTGGAGAACTACGAAGCGGCCAAGGAAGACCGCCGCGCCATGTGCGGCGATACGGGGCTGCCGCGCTGGTACGTGAAAATTGGTAATGAGGCGCAGGTCGAAGGCGGTCCGATTGCGCTCGAAGCCGCGCTGCGCCGCGCCACCGCGCATGCGACCACGTCGGTGCCGTTGCGCCCCAACCGCGTGCACCCGCTCTGGCGCACCGACCACAACAACAATGTCGGCATCGGCGCGCCGGAGATCGAATATGCGTTTCATCCCGACGCCGATTGGATCGAGCTGACGACCGTGCACAAAGGCGGCCTGTTCGGTTCCGACTACCGCATGCTGTTTCCCGGCGACGGCATCGAAGGCATCAAGCGGTTTTTTCTCGACACGCTGATCGGCTTCGGCAAGCGCGGGCTCGCCTGCCAGCCGGCCATCGTCGGCGTCGGCCTCGGCGGCTCGAAAGACACCAGCATGGTGCTCGGCAAACAAGCCTCGTGCCTGCGCGTCGTCGGCTCGCGCAATCCGGATCCGAGAATCGCGGCGCTGGAGGATGAGTTCAAGGAGATCGGCAATTCGATCGGCATGGGCGCCATGGGCTTTGTCGGCTCCTCGATGGTGATCGACTGCCACATCGAGGTCGGCTATTGCCACACCGGCGGCATGCCGATGTCGGTGCACATGTTCTGCTTGTCGTCGCGCCGCGCCTGCGCGCGCATCACGCCTGACGGCAAAGCGGCGTTTCGTACCGATCCGATGTGGTTCACCGATTACATGCGGCGCTCGACCGTCGAGTGGCAACAGCCGGCCGCGGAAGCTGCGGAATAGATATGGCCGATCTTAAAACCGTTCACATCGATCTTCCGGCGCGCACCGAGGATTTGCGGCCATTGGAGATCGGCTCGGTTGCCTATCTCACCGGCCGGGTTTTTACGGCGCGCGAAGGTGTCTACAAACGCGCCATCGGCGACGGTGTCGGCATGCCGGCCGGCACGGACGCGCTCGGCATTGCCAATTTCCATTGCTCGCCGGCGGCCAGCATCAACCCCGACGGCGGCTATACCGTCGGCGCCGTCACCGCGACCGCGTCGTTCCGCTTCGCGCAATGGCTCGAAGGCTGGTTCAAGATGTCCGGCTGCAACATCATCATCGGCAAAGGCGGGATGACGTCGCAGACTTATCGCGACGTATTCGTGCCAAATAACGCGATCTATCTCACCACGGTCGGCTACGGCACCGGCGCGCTTCTCGGCCGCGGCATCAAGCGCGTCGCCGGCGTGTATTGGCTGGAAGAGCTCGGCTTGGCGCAAGCCGTGTGGGTGCTCGACGTCGAGAAATTCGGTCCGTTTCTGGTCGAGAGCGATCTCTCAGGCAACAGCCTGTTCGAGCGCGAGAATGCCAAAATCGCGCCAGGGCTCGCGCAGCTCTATGCGGGAACCAAGTCCGCGACGCTCCGCCGCTACGGCGAGACCGATGACAAGACCAAAGAAGTGATTTAGATCCGCGTCGTCCCTGCGAAAGCGGGGACCATACTCACAGGTCGAACGGGTTCTGGTTGGACGGGATTATGGATTCCCGCTCTCGCGGAAATGACGCGGGTGATTACAGCACGCGGATAAACGGCCGCTCCCCGGTCGGATCGACTTCGACCTCGGCGCCGGTCGGAATGGCTTTTGTGATATCGAGACCGAAGTCCGAGATCATGGTGAGGCCGGCGAGCGCCGCTCCTTGCACCATGATGGGATTGGCGCGGTTGAGAACCAAAGCCGCCGGCACCACGCCGCGCGCGTTCATTTCGTGCAGCATCCAGGCGGTGGCGACGCCGCCCTTGGCGGCATCGAGCACCAGCACGCGGCCGCAATAGCTTTCGCCGGCAAGCTTGTGCTCGGGACGCGAAAAAATGCCGGCAATGCGGTCGAGATCGTAACGCGCGGAGAATCCGTCGCTGGCGACCAGCGCTGGCGCCCTCACTTTGCGGCCCATTCCCGCGGCGGCATAGAATATTTTCGTGCTCATCGGCCGAGCTTCCCGCCGGCGCAGGCGGCCGCGACGCACTGCTCCATCGACAGCAGCACCGGCTTATAGCCATAGCCACCGAGAATATTGGCGAGCTTCGCCGAATTGGTCGCCAGCCGGCGCCAGCCGTTCGCCTCGCCGATTTCGCGCGCATAGCTTTGATAAAAACACATGCCGGAGAGAACGCTGCCGCCGGCATTCTCGATCCGCGCGGTGAGGCCCATGCGGTCGGCATCGGGCTTGACCTGCGGACTTGTCACGACGAGCAGCGGAATTTCGGCGCGGCGGCCGTCCAGCATCGCCGCCAGAGTTTGTATTTCAACCAAACTCAGTTGCGGCGCCGCGAACACGATCACATCGACGGCGTCGACGTCCTTGCCGTAGCGCGCCTGCAAGGCGCGGATATCGGCCTTGCCGATCTCGTGGGTCCGCAACTCTTGCGCCGATGGGACGACATCGTCGAGCCGCATTGCCTCGGGTGTGATGCCGGCCATGTGAAACAGCGCCACCGAGCCGAAGCTCGCCAGCGCCGCACCGAAATGTTTCATCTCGTCGGCGTTCGGGACGCGATCGATGCCGACCAGCGCCGGCACCTGCGAATAGTCGCCGGCCATCCGGCCGACGAGGCCGCCGAGCGTGCCCCAGTCGCACAGTTCACTGGGTGTGAGAGAGACCTCGACGAGAAATGTTGCCTGGCGCTGCGCGTCGAGATGGAAACCGTAGCGCGGCGTGCGCCCGGTGAGACCCGCGCTTAGCGCCGAAGGGCCGCCTTCGAAATTCGAGCGGGCACCGCAGACGCTGTTGGAAAAGATCACAACGCCGGTATCGCCATAGGCCATGTGCTCGCCGCGCACCGGCGGCATGATGGTCTGATAATTGATGCAGGTATCGGTCATCAGCACGCCGAATGCCTCGAAAGCCGCGATCGCGCGGTGTTCGAGATCGAGCATCCATTGCTGCTGCTTCAATGAAGCCGCGTGGACAAAATCGGTGCCGCGCGGGTCGGTGATTGTTGGGATGCGCACCCGACGCTGGTCTTGCGGCAATTTCGCCCAATGTTCGAGCCATCCGACGCCGGCCGCTCCGAGCGATTCCGTATCGGCCATGATGTGCGCCTGGCCGACCGGAACGAAATCCTCGGCGCCGAGATAGTCGCCGACTTTGACTTGATGCTCGATCGCCCATTGCCGGAACGGGCCGAATTCGCCCGCGAGCATCGCTTGTTCTTCGTGGCTGAGTTTCACGGTTCTTACTGCGCAGCCACGCCGCTTGATTTGATCAGCGGCACCCATTTGTCGACTTCGCTCTGGACCAGATGGCCGAGCGCCTGCGGCGAACGCTCTTCCGGCTGCGGAATATCGGCGCCCAGTTCTGTAAGCCGCTTGCTGGTCGCCGGGTCTTCCAGCGCCTTTTGCACAGCGCCGTTGATGCGCGCGATAATAGGCGCCGGCGTCCCCTTGGGCACGAACAACGCGGTCCAGGCAACGGTTTGCAAATCGGGCTGACCGGCTTCGTTCGCCGACGGCACTTTCGGAATCGAGGGCGCGCGCTGCGGGATCGTCACCACGATGGCATTTTCGCTGTCGTTGAGGATATGCGGCGTCGCCGTGACCACCTGATCGAACAAGGTGTCAATCTGACCGCCGAGCAGATCGTTGCTCGCTTCGGAGAGGCCGCGATAGGGCACGTGGACTATGTCCGCGCCGGTCAGATGATTGAACAGAAGCAGCGTCAGATGCGAGATCGAACCGACGCCGGCTGAGCCCATCGTGGCCTTGCCCTTGTTCGCCTTGGCATAGGCGATGACGTCGGCGAGCGTGTGCACCGGCAGCGTCTTTCGCGTCACCAAGACCATCGGCGTCGAGGCGACGAGGATCACCGGCTCAAAATCGGTGCGCGGGTCGTAGGGCAAGTCTTTATAGATGCCGAGGCTCGCCGCGTGGGTGCCGAGATTGCCCATCACCATGGTGTAACCGTCGGGCGCAGCGCGCGCGGCACGCGTAGCGCCGATCGTGCCGCCGGCACCGGTCACGTCGTCGACGACAACTTGCTGGCCGAGCAACGGACTGATGAATTGCGCGACGATGCGGCCGAGGATGTCGGTCGGCCCGCCCGCGGCGAACGGGACGATCATTGTAATGGAGCGGTCCGGATATTGATCTTCGGCCCGCGCATTGACGCCGACGCCGGCCACAAAGATGCAGGCGACACAAGCAGCCATGGCGAGCCGCCACACGACACGAACCCTGGTCATTCCGTCCCCCGGCCGATTTATGCGCACCACATTGCGGCGCTGCGGTTTAGCCCTGAAGTCTAAGAGCGCGCCGAACGGTGTCAAATGCGTGGCCACCAGGAATGTGGCTACCAGGAATAACGGAAGAACCTGCCTAAAATTCCCGGATGTTATCCGGCGCCTTATCGGGCTATGAAATGGGTTGAACAAGCGAACCACGCGGGAAAATCGCGCCATGGCCGTGATCGAAGACCCATCCGTGAAAGCGCCGGACGCCCCGGAGATTCCCCCCACAATCGAGCCCGCCATCCGCACCATCGCGATGCCCGCGGATACCAATCCGCATGGCGACATTTTTGGCGGCTGGCTCTTGTGCCAGATGGATCTCGCCGGCGCCACGGTCGCAACGCGGAGCGCCGGCGGCCGTGTCGTCACGATAGCTATCACCGCGATGGTATTTCATCGTCCGGTCTGCGTCGGCGACGAAGTGTCCTGCTACGCCAGTGTCGCCAAAACCGGCAACACTTCGATCACGATCAAGATCGAGAGCTGGGCGCGCCGCGCGCGCGGCGCCGACACGATACCGATCAAGGTCACGGAAGGGCTGTTCACCTACGTGCGAGTCGATCTTGACGGACATCCGCAACCAGTCGGGTCGAGCTAACCGGGCTGCGCGCCTCTACGTTGTCGGCGTCACAACCTTGGCCTCCGCCAAATCCGCTTCCGTCACGCCAGGCGGCTCCCACTCCACGGTGCGATAGTCAAAGCCGGCAACAAGAGTCGGTTTGATAATCGCGAAATACGGCGACACATCGAAATCGCGCGGCGTGTAGAGGCCGTAAGTGCGGATGTGATCCATTTCGCTCTGCACGTATGGCGCCATGACGTAGGTCTTGCCATTGATCAAAGCCCGCTCCGGCAAGATCGGATAATGGATCGACGCGAACGCTTGCGCGATCAGCGTCGAGCAGATGGCGCGGGTCGGGTCGCCGCAGCCGATCGACAACATGCGGCGGCGAAACCAGACCGGCACGGGCGGATAGGGAAACAGATAGCGCGCAAGATCGACGATGCGCTGCGAGTCGTATTTCGTGCCGATCCGGAGGAGCGCATAGTCGAGCACCTTCTTGGTGCTGGCCGCGTCGAGGCCCACCGGCCGGCAAATCCGGGTGTGGAAGCTCACATATTTCGACAGCGGCACGGTGACGACGCCGGTATCGGCCTCGGCTTCGAGAAGCACATTCGGCTCGCCGCTTTGCGACACGTCGCCCGGCCGTTCGCCGACGAACAGTGCGGCATGCGACCAGGTCGATTGCGTGAGGTATTTGATGGTGGCGCTAAGCCGGCTATTGCCCTCGACCAGGAGAATGTCGCCAGGCATCAGCGCCTTGCGGACAATCTCGGGATCGGCCGCATAAAACGGTGCATAACGCCCCGTCGGCTGCGATATGTAGTTCAGGATCTTATCGCTGAGGTATTTTTCAAGCCACGCGAACATGAGCCAAATCCTGCTTTTTTACCGGGATTGGTTTGGCGGCCTAACCGCCCAATCACTATGTTTTGCAGGGCCGGTCAGCCCGGAATTGCAGCGGAAATTGTAACACTTGGTAACGCTGCTTCTATAGTCTTGGGCGTCGAGAATCATCGCGGCGGCCCGACCGGAGCCGCCCGCAAGCCGGGGGAATGCACCATGCCCTCAATTTTTCGGCGGGATTGGATCACCAAACCGATCTTTGGGATGGCGCAGCACGCGTTGCCGCGCCTTTCCGATACCGAGCGCGAAGCCATCGAGGCGGGCGACGTCTGGTGGGACGCCGATCTGTTCACCGGCAATCCCGACTGGAACAAGCTCCTCGCCTTCGCACCTGCGAAATTGTCCGACGAAGAGCAGCAATTCCTCGACGGCCCCGTCGAAGAGCTTTGCCACATGCTCGACGACTGGAAGATCAATTGGGAATGGCATGATCTGCCGCCGGAAGTCTGGGGCTTCCTGAAGACGCGAAAATTTTTCGCGATGATTATTCCGAAGTCGTATGGCGGGCTGGGCTTTTCCGCCTACGCCCATTCGGAGGTCATTCGCAAACTCTCGACGCGCTCGATCTGCTGCGCTTGCACGGCGATGGTGCCGAACTCGCTCGGCCCGGGCGAGCTGCTGCTGCAATTCGGCACCAAGGCGCAGCAGGATTATTGGCTGCCGCGGCTGGCGCGCGGCGAGGAAATCCCGTGCTTCGGGCTGACCAGCCCGGAAGCCGGATCGGATGCCGCTTCGATGATCGATTCCGGCGTGGTTTGCCGCGGCACCTACAATGGCCAAGAGGTTCTCGGCATCCGGCTGAACTGGCACAAGCGCTACATCACGCTCGGCCCGATCGCGACCGTGCTCGGGCTTGCGTTCAAGCTGCGCGATCCCGATCTTCTGATCGGCCAGCGCGACGATATCGGCATCACGCTGGCGCTGGTGCCGACACACCTGCCCGGCATCAGTATCGGGCGGCGTCATCTGCCGGCGATGCACGTGTTCCAGAACGGCCCGAACTGGGGCCATGACGTCTTCATTCCGATGGACAATGTCATCGGCGGTGTCGACCAGGTCGGCAAAGGCTGGAAAATGCTGATGAGCGCGCTCGCGGCCGGGCGCGGCATTTCACTACCGTCGCTGTCGGCGGCGGGCGCCGCCTTCTCGGCCAATACGACCGGCGCTTACGCGCGCATCCGCGAGCAATTCCACGTCTCGATTTCGAAATTCGAGGCGGTTCAGGAACGGCTCGGCCGCATCGCTGCGACCGCCTATCTGCTCGACGCCGCGCGCCGCATGACCTGTGCGGCGCTCGACGACGGGCATCACCCGGCCGTCGTCACCGCCATCATGAAATCGCAGGCGACCGACCGCATGCGCGTCGCCGTCAATGACGCGATGGACGTGCACGGCGGCAAGGGCATCATCGAAGGCCCGCTGAACTATCTCGGCAGCCTTTATCGCGGCGTGCCGATCGCCATCACGGTCGAAGGCGCCAATATCGTCACCCGCGCGCTCATCCAATTCGGCCAGGGCGCGATCCGCTGCCATCCTTATCTGCTGAAGGAAATGCTGGCGCTGGAAGATACCGACCGCGTGCGCGGCCTCGATGCGTTCGATCAGGCATTCTGGGGCCATGTCGGCCACAGCATCGCCAATGCGTGCCGCGCCTTCGGCCGCGCCTGGACCGGCGGCATGTTCGCCCCGGCGCCGGATGCCGGCTCGGCGACACCGTTCTACAAGCAGCTCGGCCGCCATGCCGCGGCATTCGCGCTTGCCGTCGATCTGTCTTTGTTGACGCTTGGCGGCGCGTTGAAGCGCAAGGAAATGGTGTCGGCCCGCTTCGGCGACATTCTCTCGGAGCTTTATCTTTCGAGCGCGGCGCTCAAGCGCTGGAACGACGAGGGCCGCCAGCAGGACGACTTCCCGCTTCTGGAATATTGCCTGGAATCGAGTTTTGCCATGATCGAAACCCGCTTCGACGAGATCATCGGCAATTTCCCGGTGCGGCCGGTCGCCTGGCTCCTGCGCTTCTTCATTCAGCCGTTCGGCCGGCACCGCCGCGGTCCGTCGGATCGTGTTACCGACAAGTGCGCCGACATCATCACCAATCCATCGGCGGCACGCGATCGTCTCACTGTGGATTTGTTTCATCCGACCGAGATGGATGGCAGCAACGGCGTTGCGCTGGTCGAACGCGCCTTTGCCATGACGGTGGATGTCCAGCCGATCCGCGATCGCATGCACGCGGCGCGCGTTCGCGATATCGAGCAGGCCGTCAAGCAAGGCACGATCACCACGGACGAAGCGACAAAACTCAAGGCCGCGGCGGAAGCGGTCGCAGCCGCTATTGCGGTCAACGATTTCGCGCCGGAAGAACTCATGGCCCGCGGCGCGGCGAGCAAGGGAGCTGTGTCATCGCAAGCGACATCTCAAACTCCATCAGTGGCGGCGGAATAGAACGGCGTCCGGTCTATATCGTCGACGGCAGCCGCACGCCCTTCATCAAGGCGCGCGGCCAGCCGGGCCCGTTCACGCCGGTCGATCTCGCCGTGCAATGCGGCCGGCCGCTGTTGCTGCGCCAGCCGTTTGCGCCGGACGCTTTCGATCAGGTCATTCTCGGCTGCGTCAATGTCATCGCCGATGAAATGAATCCGGCCCGCGTCGCCGCCTTGCGGCTCGGCATGGGCGAGGCGATGACGGCGTTTACGGTGCAGATCAATTGCGGCTCGGGCATGCAGTCGATCGACACGGCTTACCGCTATATCCGCGAAGGCGTCAGCGACCTCGTGCTCGCGGGCGGCGCGGAATCGCTCAGCCATGCGCCGCTTGTGTTCAACCGTGACGCGGTCAAGTGGTACGCGCGGCTGTTCGCCGCCCGCGGCCTCGGCGCGAAACTTGGCGCGTTCCTCGGCTTCCGTCCATCCATGCTGACGCCCGTGATTGGCCTTGAACGCGGCCTCACCGATCCCATCACCGATCTCAATATGGGGCAGACCGCCGAGCTCGTCGGGCACCTCTTCCACATCACGCGGCGGCAGGCCGACGAATACGCCGCCGAGAGCCAGTTGCGGGCGGCGGCGGCGCAGAAGAACGGCTTCTTCGTTGGCGAAGTCGAGCCTGCTTTCGCTCGCGACGGCACCGTGTTCGACCATGACGACGGCGTGCGGCCCGACAGCAGCGCCGATACGCTTGCCAAGCTCAAGCCCGCCTTCGAGCGGCCGTGGGGCAAAGTCACCCCCGGCAACAGCTCGCAAATCACCGACGGCGCGTCGTGGGTGATCCTGGCCTCGGAAGATGCGGTGAAACAGCACAAGCTGACGCCGAAGGCCGTCATCCTCGACAGCGAATGGTCGGCGCTCGATCCATCCGTCATGGGCTTGGGTCCGGTCTATTGCTCGAGTGCGATCCTCAAACGGCATCAGCTTGCGCTCAATGACATCGAACTGTGGGAGCTCAACGAAGCCTTCGCCGCTCAAGTGCTCGGCTGCCTCGCGGCGTGGGACGATGCCGAATTCTGCCGCGACGCGCTCGGCCTCGACGGCGCTGCCGGGACAATTCCGCGCGACCGGATCAATGTCGACGGCGGCGCCATCGGCGTCGGCCACCCGGTTGGCGCCAGCGGCAACCGCATCGTGCTCCATCTCGTCAACGCCATGAAGCGGCTCGGCTACAAGCGCGGCATCGCCACCGAATGCATCGGCGGCGGCCAAGGCGGCGCGATGCTGATCGAAGCGATTTAAGGGGCCGCACATGAAAACCTCACCAGTCCCCAAATCTGCTCACATGCCGACGATGGCCATCCTTGGCAAACGCGACCTTGAGCTCGGGCCGTTCGCGCTCGGCGAAACACAGCAGGAGCCCGGCCCCTGGGCGAATTGGCGGCTGCGCACGGACGAAGACGGCGTCGCCTGGCTTGTATTCGACAAGAAGGATTCAAGCGCCAACACACTGTCGGAAGCGGTGCTCGCCGAGCTCGACGCCGTGTTGGAAAAGCTCGAACGCGATCGCCCGCGCGGCCTCGTCATCCGCTCGGCAAAGACGAGCGGCTTCATCGCCGGCGCCGATATCACGCAATTTACCGGCGTCAGCGAGACCGCGCCGATCGAATTGACGCTGACGCGCGGGCACGCGGTGCTCGATCGCCTCGACCGGCTGCCACTGCCGACGATCGCTGTCGTCCACGGCTATTGTCTTGGCGGCGGGCTCGAAGTCGCGCTCGCCTGCGACTATCGCCTCGCCATCGACAGCGCGAGCTTCGGCTTTCCCGAAGTTCTGCTCGGCCTGCATCCCGGCCTTGGCGGCACATTCCGGCTGACCCGCCTGATCAGTCCGGCGCAAGCCATGACGATGATGCTGACGGGCAAAACCGAACGCGCCCGTTCGGCAAAACGGCTCGGCCTGGTCGACGCGGTGACGCAGGAGCGCCATGTGCGCGCCGCGGTGCGATCGGCTGTCGCCGGCGAATGGAAACCGGCCAAGCAGGACCTGCTCGGCAGATTGATGAATCTCGGCCCCGTGCGCGGCCTCCTCGCCTCGCGGATGCGCAGCGAAGCCGAGAAGAAAGCGCCGCATAAAAATTACCCGGCGCCTTACGCGCTGATCGATTTGTGGGAAGCGCACGGCGGCAATCCGGACGCGATGCAGAAGGCGGAGGTGTCGTCCTTTGCCAAGCTTCTCGTCACCGATACCGCGCAGAATCTCGTCCGCGTGTTTTTCCTGCGAGAGAACCTCAAAAGCCTCGCCGATGGCGATTGGGGCGGCAAGCGCGTCCACGTCATCGGCGCCGGCGCGATGGGCGGCGACATTGCCGCGTGGTGTGCGTGGCACGGTTTTATCGTCAGCCTTGGCGATACCAAACCGGAACCGATCGCTGGCGCGATCAAGCGCGCCGCCGACCTGTTCGGCAAGATCGGCCGCGACGATCGCCGCAGGGTGCGCGACTCGCTCGACCGCCTGATCCCCGATCTCAAGGGCGAAGGCGTCGCCACCGCGGACCTGGTCATCGAAGCGGTGCCGGAAATCCTCGACTTGAAACGCAAGATCTTTGCCGGCATCGAGCCGAAGATTAAGCCCGACGCCATTCTCGCCACCAACACGTCAAGCATTCCGCTTGAGCAATTGCGCGAAGGACTGCCGCGGCCGGAGCGGCTGGTCGGCATCCACTTCTTCAATCCGGTCTCGCGCATGCAGCTTGTCGAAGTCGTCAGCCATGACCAGGTTGCCGCCGACGTGCTGAGTGACGCCCGCGCCTTCCTTGGCCGAATCGATCGGCTGCCCGCCCCGGTCAAAAGCGCGCCGGGCTTCCTCGTCAATCGCGCGCTGACGCCCTATCTGCTCGAAGCCCTAGTCATGCTCGATTCCGGCACTAGCAAAGAAACCATCGACAAAGCCGCCGAAGACTTCGGCATGCCGATGGGGCCGATCGAACTCGCCGACGAAGTCGGCCTCGACATCTGCCTGCACGTCGCCGAGATGCTCAAGGGCAGTATCCATCGCGAAATGCCCGATCCGCCGCAATGGCTCAAGGACAAGGTCGCCAAGGGCGAGCTCGGCAAGAAGTCCGGCAAAGGCCTCTACGATTGGAAAGACGGCCATGCGGTGAAGGGAAACACCGCCGGCGTAGCGCCGCCCGACACGATCGATCGGCTGGTTCTGCCGATGGTCGATGTCTGCGTCACCTGCCTGCGCGAAGGCATTGTCGCCGACGAGAAGATCGTCGACGGCGCCATGATCTTTGCGACCGGATTTGCGCCGTTTCGCGGCGGACCGATGCATTACGCACGAACGCGCGGCACCGCCGACGTGCGCGACACGCTCAAGCGGCTTGCGGAGAAATACGGGCCGCGCTTCCAGCCCGATCCGGGCTGGGACAATCTGAAATGATTCATACGGGCACAGCGCCCGCGACATTCGACGATCCGATACGGCTCGCCGACGCGATCGTTGAAAAGGTTGGCAAGACTATCGTGCTTGCCCTGCCGCTTGGGCTCGGCAAAGCAAACCACATCGCCAATGCGCTCTACGACAAAGCCGCCGCCGACCCGTCGATCAAGCTCACCATCTTTACCGCGCTTACGCTCGAAGCGCCGCGCGGGAAAAACGAATTGGAGCGCCGCTTCCTCGATCCGGTCGCACAGCGCGTCTTTGCCGGCTATCCGGCGCTGCATTACGCCGCGGCCATCCACAAGGGCAACGTCCCGCCCAACATCGAGATCAATGAATTCTTTTTCGAGGCCGGACAGTGGCTCGGCTCGCCTTATGCGCAGCAGCATTATATTTCGGCGAACTACACCCATGCGCTACGCTACGTGCTCGACCGCGGCGTCAATGTCGTCGGCCAATTGGTGGCGCATCGCGCCGAGGAAACGGCACGCCCCTACAGCTTGAGCTGCAATCCCGATCTGACCTGCGATCTCTTGAAGCTGCGCCGTGAAGGCAGCGCCGATTTTCTGTTTTGCGGACAGACCAATTCGGAATTGCCGTTCATGGGCAACGACGCGGCGGTTGCGACCGACGAATTCGATTATCTGCTCGACAGTCCGAAAACCGACTTTCCGCTGTTCGCGCCGCCGCGCGAGCCGGTTTCGCTCGCCGATTATGCGGCGGGATTTCATGCGGCAAGCACCGTGCCCGATGGCGGCACGCTGCAGATCGGCATCGGTTCGCTCGGCGATGCCGTCGCCCAGGGTCTCGTGCTGCGGCAGCGGCAAAATCAGGAATTCTGCAAATTACTGTCGCAGCTCGGTTATGAGCCGGCGAAAGACCCCGAGGTGCGCACCGAACCTTTCGACATCGGCCTTTACGGCTGCTCGGAAATGTTCGTCGAAGGCATGCTCGATCTCTACAGAGCCGGAATCATCAAGCGCGAAGTCGATGGCGTCGTGCTGCATGGCGGATTTTTCGTCGGCTCGCGTGCCTTTTACCGCGCGCTGCGCGAGATGGCGCCGGAGATCGCGTCGAAGTTCGGCATGACGTCGATCTCCTACGTCAACGAGCTTTATCGCGACGAGGACAACAAACGCCGCGCCCGCGTCAATGCGCGTTTTCTCAACGACGCGATGATGGCGACCATCCTCGGCGACGTGATTTCTGACGGCCTGGAAGACGGCCGCGTCGTCAGCGGTGTCGGCGGCCAATATAATTTCATCGCGCAAGGCTTTGCGCTCGACGGCGCGCGCTCGGCCATCGTGCTGCACTCAACCCGCGCGGCGAAGGGCAAGACCCAATCCAATATCCGCTGGCGCTATGGGCACACCACGATCCCGCGCCACTTGCGCGACATGATCGTGACCGAATACGGCATCGCCGACATCCGCGGCAAAAGCGATCGTGAAGTCATCGCCGCGATGCTGGCGATCACGGACTCACGTTTTCAGGACGAATTGCTGCGCCAGGCCAAGGACGCCGGCAAGATCGAACGCTCCTACGAATTGCCCAAGTCGGCGCGCGACAACACAGCGGACGCCGTCGCGCGCGCGCTCAAGCCCGCCGCGGATGCAGGCCTGTTGCCGCAATTTCCCTTCGGCACCGATTTTACCGAGGTCGAGCAGCGCCTCATTCCGGCGCTCGAGAAACTGAAATCGGCGTCGCTGGTCGAGCTCGCGGCGCTGTTCCTGCGTGGCCTGTCAGTCCGCGCCGAGCACAACGACTGCATCGATCGAATGGGCTTGGCGAGCCCGCAAAACTTCTCGCTTCGGATCTATGCCAGCCTTCTTCGCGGCGCGCTCAGAGCATGATCCGGAAAAAGCCTGCCCTCGGACTTGATCCCGAGGGTGGAAACCGGTTTTCCGAAAGATCATGCTCCAACGAAAAACCAAAATCTTGATACTATTGGTACAGCTGGGTGGGCTCGAACCACCGACCTCCTGTTCCACAGACAGGCGCTCTAACCAACTGAGCTACAGCTGCACGGGCTCGCGGTCGGCAAGCGGCCGGAACCTATGGGCAACGCCCGGTTTTGGCAAGACTAGTGACAAGACGTGTGAATCCCCTAAAAAGCAAAAGCCCGGGCCTAGGCCCGGGCTTTCCCACGATAATGGCGTGACTTGAGATCGCGAATGGCGCGATCAAGCGACCTTGCTGAACGCCTTGTTCATGCCGCTCTTGAGCGGCTCGGCGGTCTCGGTCGCGACTTTCTGCGCCAGCGCGCCGAGTTCCTTGCCCTGCTCGGTGAGCGTCTCGAACTGCTTGCGCGCATGCGTGCTCGACAGCTCGATCACTTCCGACAGTGTCTTTGCCGTGAGCAACTCGCCGTAGAAATCGAACGTCGCATTGGTGTTGACGCGGGCCGCGTCGATCACCTTGAGGCCGTAATCCGAGGCGCCCTTGGCGGCCGTCGAATAGGTGGTCTCCATTACGTCGGTCGCCTCTTCGGCAGCGGCCTTCATCTTCTCGTAGGTGTCCTTGCACTGCGCGACACCGCGCTCGGCGAACTCGCGGAAAGCCGCCGGCATTTCAACCTTCGGAATCTCGAATTTCGGCATTTCAAATTTCGGCATCTCGAATGCGCCCGCCGTGGACTTCTTAGCTTTCGGGGAGGTGGTGGCCATCGTGACATCAGTCATGACACTTATCCTTGGTTTTGCTCACTGCTTTTGGGCTGTCTCACAAAGAGATTTTTTCTTTTCGCAGGCTTCGCCGCCCGTTGCGCGTTGCCACAATTCTCAACCCGCGGCCGAACGCCATACACTTCCAAGCCCGGGGATTACCTAGAGATGTAGATAGCAACTTTTTAGGTGCATTGCAACAGGAATTATTGCATTGCAACAAATATCGCAACCAATTGAAACAACGCAACTAATTGAAAGAATGAGATGTTCTAGGCCAAGCTACGGCGGCGGTAAAACCCGCTACGCTCGTCACGATTTACATCGTGATTATCTCAAGACTTAGCCTTGGCAGCGTCTACCACAATCTTGGCGGCACTTTGGCCGAGGTCCTGGACCTGCGTCGAAAGCGCCTGCATTTGCCGGCTCAAATACTCCGATTGCAGCGCCATGATCTCCGACGCGTCTTTGGCCTGCATCAGCTTTTGTGCGAAATCGAACGTCGTCGCCACGTTTTGCTCGGCGTAGGATAGCGACTTGTGCGCGATTGCGGACGCACTGGTCTGCGCCGCCTGGGCACGGCCCTGCATCTGCCCCATGGCCTGGTTGGCCGCATCGATGAAGCCGCCGAAGGCCTTCCTCGCCTGAGCCACGCTCTGCTCGGCGACGGCTCGCATCTCGGTCGGAATAGCAAACTGCTCAAATGGATCCTTGGCCATAACCTGTTCCTCTTGCCCCAAACGCAACAACCCCGGCGCCACAATCCTAGTGTTCCAATTTCAAAGTCCGCAAGCGATTTCGGCATATTCCCAGCGCGAACCTTGGCATCAAAATCGCATGAGCCCAATGCGACGTCCGGACTGAAGTTCCAAAGCTCCAATATCGCCAAAAGTCCTGTCGATTAAAGTCCTGTCGAATAAAGTCCTGCCGATTAAGGTTATCCTGGCAAGGCCGGCGGCGGAGCGGGGTGCGCCATGGACGCCGTTCGCGCCCCGCATTATTAAGAATTCCTTTAGGGTAACGAGTTCCGTCGCATGCCGATTGTGGATTCAGAGTTCGTTCCGTTGCGTGACCCGCGGCTCGCGGCGCTTGCGACCAGCGCATGGCCCGCGTGGCTATGGAGCGCCGATGGATTGCGTATTCTTTGGGCCAACGCCGTCGGCGCGGCGATCTTCGGCGCGACGAGCGTGGGCGCTTTCGGCCAGCGCCGGTTCAAAGCGAGCGACGCGGCGGCGGCTCAAGTCATTCGCCTCGGCGCGACACTTCCATCGCGGTCTCAGGAGCGGCTCGAGCGGCTGCGTGGGTTCGGCGCGGGCTTTGGCCGCGCGCTCACCTGCGTCTGCTCGCGGGTCGTTCTCGATGACGGCAGCGCCGCGGTTCTCATCGTCGCGACCGAAGCGGCCGGCCCCGCGCTGACGCTCAGCGAGCGCGTGCGGCGGCTATTCGCCGATGGTCAAGACGCTGGTCAAGACGCTATTGCGGCGTTCGGCACCGACGGCACGCTCGTCTACGCCAATGCGGCTGCGCTTGCCCAGCTTGGCGGCGCAACGACGCTGTCGGCTTTGGGCATTGCCGGACTCGTCGCGCCGGACACCGGGAGCGCGCAGGCGACAGCACGCGTCGGCGGGGCTTCCGTCGGCGTCAGTGCCGAGCGCCTCGGCCAAGATAATTCGCGCGTGCTCCTGCTCACCTTGGCGCCACTACCGGCGCGGCCGGCCGAAGCGCCGCATACGGAAGCTGTCCGCGAAACAATCGCTGAGATCAGTGAACCGGCGCCGCCCGCGCCTGCTGCCGAAGCCGACATTGCTCCGCCTCCGGTCGAACCGGCAGCCGCGCCAACGCCCGCTACCATCCAGGCTGCCATCCAAGAAGAACCGGTGGTCGAGCAACCGTCCGGTTCGACTGGTCCTCAAGATGAGCCTGTCGCCGCAGCACCAATCGTCCCGGCCGTCCCCAGCGATGAGCCGGTCGTGGAGCGCCGCCATCCCTTACGCTTCGTCTGGCACATGGACGCCGACGAGCGCTTTGTTGTCGGCTCGGACGAATTCATTGAATTGGTCGGGCCGCGCACCATGGCGACGGTCGGCCGGCTGTGGGCCGAGATTGCCGGCGAGCTCAATCTCGATCCGGACAATCAGGTCGTGTGCGCCATCGCGACCCACGAAACCTGGAGTGGCATCGTCGTGTCATGGCCGGTGGACGATTCCAACGAACGGCTCCCGGTCGAACTGTCCGGCCTGCCGGTCTTCGATCGCGACCGCAGCTTCCGCGGCTATCGCGGCTTCGGCGTCTGCCGCGACATCGACCGCATCAATGAACTGGCGCGCGAGCGCCGCGAACGTCCGATGGATTCGTTGGCGATACTGGAAGCGCCGTCACAACACGTCGAGGTGGCTGCCGCACCACAGGTGACCGCCGCGCCTGAAACAATCGAAAATACCGCGCCGGCAAACGCGCCCGAGCCGGCAGGAGCCGCGGCTCCGCCGGATCGTCCGGCAATCAGCGTCACGCCTGGCTCCGCCAATGTCGTGCCGTTCCGGCAATCCCAGCCGGCCGAACCAAAGACGCCGCCCACGCTGAGCCCGGTGGAGCGCAGAGCATTCCGCGAACTGGCGCAGGAACTCACCGCGCGCTTGCGCGGACCTGAGCCGGCCAACGAGGAAAGCGGCGCCGCAGCCGAGCCGGCCGAAGCGATCGAAACCACGGCCGCCGTGGCCCCGCCGTCGGAGGCTGCGGTTCTCGAACAGACGCTGCTCGACCGTATTCCGATCGCCGTCCTCCTCTACCGGCACGACTCGCTGCTTTACGCCAATCGGCATTTTCTGGAATGGAGCGGTTATGAGAGCCTCGATGCGATCGAAAAGTCGGGCGGCCTAAACAGACTGTTCGCCGGACCGGGGACCGGCGCGCTCGCCGAAAACGGCGGCCTGCAGACTTTTTCAATCCGGACCCATAGCGGCTACGAATTGCCGGCCGAGGGCCGCATGTTCACCGTGCCCTGGCAGGGCTCCTCCGCGCTCGCGCTTGTTCTTACGAACAGCCAAGCCGAAGCCGAGAACCGCGAAATCAAATCGATCCTCGACACTGTCGCCGACGGCGTCATCACGCTCGATCCGCAAGGCGTGATCACGGGCGCCAATGCGCGCGCCGCGGCCTTGTTCGGAAAAGCAGCGGCCGAGATGACCGGACGCTCACTGGGCGAACTGCTCGCGCCCGAGAGCGAACGGGCCGCGCGCGAATATCTCGACCGTGTCGTCGACGGCGCGAACGCCTCCGACACTGCGCTCGACGTCGCGGCGCGCGTGAGCGAGAACCGGCTCGTGCCGCTCGCGATGACGCTCACGCGCATCGGCGCCGACCGCTTCGCCGCCATGCTCCGTGACAGCACCGCGCGCAAGCAGAGCGAGGAAGAATTACGGAACGCCAAACGCGAAGCGATAAAAGCCGCGGCCGCCAAAACGGAATTTCTGGCCAAGGTCAGCCACGAAATCCGCACGCCGCTCAATGCCATGACCGGCTTCGCCGAAGTCATCATGGCCGAGCGCTTCGGCCCGATCGGCAACGAGCGTTACCGCGAATATGTCAAGGACATTCACGCCGCCGGCACGCATCTTGTCTCGATGCTCAACGATCTCCTCGACCTGTCCAGGATCGAGAGCGGCAAGGCCCAGCTCAACTTCGCCAATATCAGTTTGAACGATCTCACCCAGCAATGCGTCGGCATCATGCAACCGCAGGCCAACAAGGCGCGCATCATCATCCGCACCGCGCTGACGCCGGCTTTGCCGCAAGTCGTCGCCGACGAACGGTCGCTGCGCCAGATCGTGCTCAATCTGCTGTCGAACTCGATCAGGCTCACCGGTCCGGGCGGCCAGGTCATCGTATCGACGGTTTTCTCCGACGCCCGCGAGGCGGTACTGCGCGTGCGCGATACCGGCGCCGGCATGAGCGAGAAGGATATCCGGACGGCGCTGGAACCGTTCCAGCAGACGGCCACGTCGGGAAGCTTCGGCTCGGGCGGAACCGGCTTTGGCCTGCCGTTGACCAAGGCGATCGCCGAAGCGAACCGTGCCAATTTCAGTATTTCCAGCGCGCCGAACGCCGGCACGCTTGTCGAAATCGCGTTCCCGCCGAGCCGCGTCGTCGCGCAATAGGCGCACAAACGCGGCACAGCCGCGCGTTCACGCGTGATCCGGCCGGCCGCAGAATCTGCTAGACTTCTGAACAGGCTTGGAATTCAGGAAACTCGTTTTCGCCGTCTTTGCGCGCCAACATTGCCAGGTCAACATTGCCGGGTCAGGTGCGGCGATGCGCATGGTCAAGATCCTACTGGCATTGATCCTCGCCGCCGGTGCGCTGGCTCCCGCACCGGCGATCGCCGGCGGCGATGTTGATTTGCTCTTGGTGCTGGCGGCCGATGTCTCGCGCAGCATCGATGCGGCAAAGTTTCAGCTACAGCGCGACGGTTATGCCGCGGCCATCTCCGATCCGCGCGTCCTCGACACGATCAAATCAGGCCACTCGGGGCGCATCGGCTTGACCTTCGTCGAATGGTCGGGCGTCGGCGCGCAGCACGTGGTGATCGACTGGACGGCGGTCGGCGATATCGCGAGCGCGAAAGATTTCGGCGATCGGCTGCTCGAAGCGCCGCGCTCGTTTGCCGACCGCACCTCGATCAGCGGCGCGATCGAATTCGCGATGGATCAATTCACCCACGCGCCGTTCACGTCCGCGCGCCGCATCATCGATGTTTCCGGCGACGGCACCAACAATGCCGGCCGCGACGTCGTCTCAACGCGCGACGATGCCGTTGCCGAAGGCGTCACCATCAACGGCCTCGTCATTCTCAGCGAGAACCCGATGTCGTGGAATCCCGATCACACCAATCCGCCGGGCGGCCTCGACAATTACTACCGCAACAACGTCATCGGCGGAACCGGTGCGTTCGTCATGGTCGCCAAGGACTTCAACTCGTTCGGCCAGGCCATGATCGGCAAGCTGATCGCCGAGGTGGCGGAAAATCGCCTGCCGAAACAACGGCGCTATTCGGCCCGCTAGACCATGATCCGATTAAGTTGAATCGGATCATGGTCTAGCTTTTTCGTTGGAGCATGATCTTTCGGCAAACCGGTTTCCACTTTTCCGGATCATGCTCTAAACGCGACGGGCGGCGGGCGGCAGCGCTGGATTTGTTTATTTGTAGCAGGCATTTGGGCGCGCCCGCGACGCGTGCGGCCACGAAAGCGACACAGATACCCGCCAGTTTGCAGCCAGTCCGCCGCCCGGTAATATTCACCCCGGCCTAATCAACATCGGAAAACGCGTCCCTTGACCGCGGCCATTGGCTTAAAGCGCCTCGCGATTGCTGTTGCCGCAATGCTTGCGGCGGCATTCGTCACGCTGGTGGCCCTCTCCATTCTCATCCCGGCGACGTCGGTGCGCGACGCGGTGAATACAGAGATCCGCGCGGTGACCGGTCTCGATCCGATGCTCGGCGACGACATTTCACTGTCGCTGTTTCCGTCCGGCGCGGTGACCTTCCACAAAGTTCTGCTTGGCGACAACCGCACCGGCCGGCCGGCGGTCGCGGCGGACGAATTGACGGCGCGGCTGCGTTATTTTCCACTACTGGCCGGACGCATCGAGATTGCCGACGTGACGCTGGTGCGCCCGACAATCAACGTGACCTTCGGCGCCGGCGGACAGTCGAACTGGTCGGGGCTGATCGATACGCTCGCGCGGGCCCTCGCGCCCAATCCCGATCACCGCACCGCATCGTTCTCGGAGATCGGCATTCAGGACGGCACCGTCGTCGTGCATGACGTCGGCAAGGACGAGACCGAGCGGCTCGAGAACGTCGAATTCCAGGTGGCGTGGCCGTCGATCTCGCGCAGCTTCGGCGCCAACGGCCACTTCGTTTGGAACAATGAGCCGGTCGAGGCGAGCCTGACGCTCACCGATTTCCTGGCGGCGCTGACGGGCGACCGTTCCGGCCTTAAAGTGCGGATCTCCGGCGCGCCGCTTCAACTTGCATTCGACGGTTCGGCAAGCGCTCGGCCCACGCTCAAGATCGAAGGCGCGCTCGGCGTGGACGCGCCATCGCTGCGCGACGCCATGCGCTGGACCGGCAGCAGCACATTGCCGTTCGGCGGCTTCGGGCGTTTTACGTTGCGCGCGCAGAGCGATATCGGCGGCGGCGTGATTGCGCTCTCCAATGTCAATGTCGAGGTCGACGGCAATGCCGCCGAAGGCGCGCTGACGCTGTCCACCGATGGCCGCCGCCTGGTGCAAGGCACGCTCGCGGCCGACGCGCTGGATCTGACGCCTTATGTGTCCGGTGTGCGGCTGTTGGCGAGAAACGAGCGCAATTGGGATGCATTGCCGATCGCGCTCGATGGGTTCGGCGACTTCAACCTCGATCTGCGGCTCTCCGCGGCCAGCATCAAGCTCTCCAGCGCGAAGCTCGGGCGGACGGCGGTTGCCGCCAATTTGCATAACGGCAAGCTCGACCTCACGATCGGAGAGGCCCAGGCCTTCGGCGGAACTGCCAAAGGCACGTTGGGCTTCAATGTCGCCGACAGCGGCGTCGGCGTGTCCTCGCATATGCAATTCGTCGACGTCGATCTGGACGACTGTCTCGGCCAATTGTTCGGCGTGCACAAGCTCGCGGGGCGCGGCAATCTCGCCATGAACGTCGATGGGTCCGGCGCTTCCGTGATGGCGGTGACCCGCGCGCTCAACGGCACGGCGAGCCTCACCGCCCGCTCCGGTTCGCTCTCCGGCATCAATGTCGAGCAATTGCTGCGCCGGCTGCAGCGCCGCCCGCTGTCCGGGAGCGGCGACTTTCGCTCCGGCTCGACGCCGTTCGACGAACTCGCCATCAACCTGAAGATCGACCAGGGCACGGTGTCGATCGACGATATGCATGTCGATGGTCCGTCCGTGAAGCTCGCGGTCGGCGGCCAGGCCTCGGTGCCGACGCGCGACCTCGATCTCAAAGGGGTGGCGACGCTGGTCTCGAGCGCCAGTGCCGATGAATTCGATCTGCCCTTCGTCGTGCAGGGGCCTTGGGACGACCCGATCATGCTGCCGGACGCGCAAGCCCTGATCCGGCGTTCAGGCGCCGCCGCGCCGCTTCTTGACGCGGCCAAGACGCATAATGCCAGCGATGCCGTGCGCTCGGTGATCGACCAATTGCTGGCGTCGCCGGCCGGCTCCGCGCCGGCACCGGCCGCGTCGCCGGCGTCAACGATCGCCCCGCCAAAACCCACCCAATAGGCCTCGAATACCGTTTTCCGGCCACCACACTTGCCGCGGTGCGCGCAGCTTTTAACTTTTTGCTCTATGCTTTGCAGCGTCCGAATCAGCGCGGGTTATTGCCCGCGGCAGGATGCTTAGCTGATGCTCAGCCGCCTTACGCGCACGATGGTCAAGGTGCTGGTCGCGTCGCTGATCGTCGGAACGGTCCTCGCCCATTTTGGCATCAGCACCAGTGAGCTGATCAAGACGGCGGGACTTTCGCCCGAGCGGATCGAGGACTTGGCGCGCGACGGCATCGCCTGGGCGTTGCCCAACCTGCTGCTCGGCTCGCTAGTGATCATCCCGATCTGGTTTGTGATCTACCTGTTCCGCCCGCCGGGCGAGAGCTCGGATTGAGCGGCCGGGTCCGGACAGTCAACTCAAGGCCGTGCCGGCGCCCCTCTTGCCGCGCTGAGCTTAGTGAGGAGCGCCGCGGCGATGACGGCCACGCCGACGACAGCGATCATGATGCTGCAAACCGCGTTCATTTCCGGCTTCACGCCGAGCCGGACCTCGGAATAGATCCGGATCGGCAGGGTCGTCGCGCCGGGTCCGGTGGTGAAGCTCGCAATGACAAGATCGTCGAGCGACAGCGCGAAAGCCAGCATCCAGGCAGCCACAATAGCCGGCAGGATCAGGGGCAAGGTCACCGCGAAGAAGGTGCGCGCGGGCGTAGCGCCGAGATCCATGGCCGCCTCCTCAAGGCTCATGTCGAAATCGACCAGCCGCGACTGCACAACCACCGCGACGAAGCACATCGCCATGGTGGTGTGCGCGACGACCACGGTCCAGAATCCGCGGTCGATCGAAATGGCGACGAACAGAAGAAGCATCGACAGCCCGGTAATGACCTCCGGCATGACCAGCGGCGCATAGATCATCGCCGCGAACAGAAGCTTGCCGCGGAAACGGCCGAACCGCACCAGTGTCACGGCCGCAAGGGTGCCGAGCAGCGTCGCGGCGCTCGCCGAGATCAACGCCACGCGCAGGCTGATAAAGGCGGATTCAAGGAGCGGTGCGTCGCCGGCAAGTTCGGCATACCAGTGCGTCGACCAGCCGCCCCATACCGCGACCAGACGCGACGCGTTGAACGAATAGACGACCAAAATGACGATCGGCAGGTAGAGAAAGGCGAGGCCGATGACGATCGCTGCGAGATTGAACGGCGAGAGCTTTCGCATCGTCACTCTCTCTCCGATCCGCGCATGGCGTGGTTCTGGAAAATGACAATCGGCGTCACCAGCAAGCACACCAGAACGACGGCGACCGCCGATGCGGTCGGCCAATCCTTGTTGGCGAAAAATTCCGTCCAGATCGTCTGGCCGATCATCGACGTCCGCGAGCCGCCAAGGAGATCGGGGATGACGAACTCGCCGACAATCGGGATGAAGCACAACAGCGAACCGGCCACCACGCCCGGCGCCGACAGCGGCAAGGTGACGAACCAAAAGGTTTTCCAGCGCGGGCAGCCGAGATCGGCCGCCGCTTCAAGCAACTGCTCGTCGAGCTTTTCCAGCGTCGCATAGAGCGGCAGCACCATGAACGGCAGGTAGGAATAGACGATTCCGATATAGACGGCGGTATTGGTGGAAAGCCATGTCGGCGGCTCGCTCACGATGTGGAGCGCCATGAGCAATTGATTGAGCGGCCCATCGTGCTGGAGGATGTTCATCCAGGCATAAATGCGAATGAGAAACGACGTCCAGAACGGCAGGATGACGAGCACGACCAGCACCGCCTGTACGCGGCGTTGCGTGCGCGTGATGGCGTAAGCGATCGGATAGCCGATGACGAGCAGAAGCAGCGTCGAGAATGCCGCGATCTGCAGGCTCTTCACATAAGACAAGATATAGAGCGGGTCGGTGCCGAGAAAGCCGTAATTGTCGAGCGACAGACCGGCGAAGAAATTCCGCATGCCGTGCCAGCCGGCCGCGAGATCGAATGTCGGCGTATAGGGTGGCTGGGCAATCGCGGTCTGCGACAGGCTAATCTTGAGGACGATCAGGAACGGCACAAGAAAGAATGCGCCGAGCCACGCATAGGGAACGCGGACGATCAGCTTTTGCCAGAACGAATATTTTTGCTCGGGCTTCATCGCGTCAGCACGATTGCGGCTTGCGGCGGAAAGCTCAGCCACACTTTGTCGTCCCAGCCGATCGCGTCATCGCCGGAACGGCCGGTATTGGCAATCGCCGCTTTGATCTGCACGCCGGCGTCGGTTCGTAGCTTGTAGATCGACAAATCGCCGAGATAGCCGACATCGGCGACCGTTGCGGCAACGCGGTTTTCCGTGCCGGTCTGTTGATCCGGCGCCGGTGCGGCGCGTGTGATCTGCATCTTCTCCGGCCGCACCGCGACCCAAACCGTCGCCTGCGGTTCGACGTCGATTTTCGCACCGACCCGCAGCCGGCCCAAAGCCGTGCCTTCGACGCTTAAGCCGTCGTCGCCGGCGCGGCCCTCGAACAGATTGACCTCGCCGATGAAGTCCGCGACCCAGCGCGAATTCGGCTGCTCATAAATTTCCGCCGGCGGCGCGACCTGCATAAGCCTGCCGCGATCCATCACCGCGATCCGGTCGGCCACCGTCATCGCTTCGCTCTGGTCGTGGGTGACGATAATGAAGGTCAGCCCCAACCGCCGCTGCAGCTCCATCAGCTCGAATTGCGTCTCGCCGCGCAGCTTCTTGTCGAGCGCCGCCATCGGCTCGTCGAGCAGCAAAACGCGCGGGCGCTTGACCAGGCAACGCGCCAGCGCCACGCGCTGGCGCTGGCCGCCCGACAATTCGTGCGGCTTGCGCCGGCCGAGATTTTCAAGCTTCATCAGCGCCAGCATGTCGGCGACGCGCTCAGCGATCTGCGGCTTGGCCAAGCCTTCCTGCTTGAGGCCGAAGGCGACATTGGCTTCGACATTGAGATGCGGGAACAGCGCGTAGCTTTGAAACATCATGTTGACGGGCCGCCGATGCGGCGGCACTTGCGCGAGATCGACGCCATCGAGGAGGATGCGGCCGGCCTCCGGCTGCGCGAAGCCGGCAACCAGCCGGAGCAACGTGGTCTTACCGCAGCCGGAAGGACCGAGCAGGGCAAAAAACTCGCCTTGGTAGATATCAAGCGAAAGCTGATCGACCGCGGTGAAGGCGCCGAAGTGCTTGCGCAAACTTTCGATGCGGAGCAGCGGCACCGCCGTGCGATCGACCCAAGGCGCGAAGCCGCGTTTCGCCAAGCGCCGCTCCATAAAGCCTCGCTCCGCAGTGCCGCGCTTAGCCATTCCCCCTGCCAATTCGACAGCCTGCATCCGTGCCCCAAAAACCGCAGCGCGTGCCCCAACGCCGCACGATAGCGCGATACGCTAGAGCATGATCCCGAAAAGTGGAAACCGGTTTTCGGAAAAGATCATGCTCAAATGAAGAATCTAGGACCTTGTTCGGAAGTCGGGAAACTACGGAGATAAAAGCGGAGCGGCGAAACCGGCCGGTCAGTCCACGAACTCGACCGGCGCAGCCGCTGTGGGAACGTCGTCGAGAGCATCCGCCATGAGCTTACGCGGCTCCGGACCGTAATAATCGCCAAGCTGCACATTCGGCCGCGGCTGTAGCGTGATCGCGACGAGGCGATCGTACAGCGATTTCGCCGAAACCGGCTTGGTCAGATACTCATTGACGCCGAGCCGCACTGCCTCGACGACGCGCCAGCGTTCGCCGTGGCCGGTGAGCATGATGATCGGCACGTCCGGCATCGGGAATACGCCCGGCGACCGCACGATGCGCACCAATTCGGGCCCGCTCAACAGCGGCATTTCCCAATCGAGGATTACGACGTCGGGCGCGACAGTGCGGATCGAGTCGAGCGCGGCAATGCCGTCGGTCGCTTCGTAGATATCCTTGACGCCGCAATTGACCAACAGCGTGCGGATCATCTTGCGCATGTACTGGTTGTCGTCGACCACCAGCACGCACAGCGACTGAATAATGGCTTCGATCTGCTTCTTGGAATGTTTGGACGACATGGGGCTCCGCCCGCAAAGACCAAATGTCCTTGCACGCGATATCTGATCACGGCCGCATTGCGGCTTGGTAAAGTTGAAACGCGCAATTCTCAGCGATCGCGCCGCACGCGCAATTTGCCGATAATAGCTCGATGCAACGTGGTGAGCGTTCGGTTAACGGCGCGGTATTCTCGAGCGTGATCCGGAAAAGTGGAAACCGGTTTTCCGAAAAGATCATGCTCTAACGAAAAAACTAGGCGCGCGCGGTGGCGTTGGTTTGCGCCATGAAGCGATCGAGCGCCGCTCTTTGCGCATCGGAAAACCGCAAGCCCAGCTTCGAACGCCGCCACAGCACGTCATCGGCGCTCCGCGCCCATTCCTTCGTCATCAAATAGCGCACTTCGGCGGCGGTCAGATCGGCGCCGAAGCGCATGCCGAGGTCGTCGAGGCTCTTCGCCTCGCCGAGCACGCGGTCGACGCGCGTGCCGTAGGCGGAGACAAGCCGGCACGCGTGATCGCTGGTGAGGAATTTCCACCTCTCACGCGTGCGCTCGATCAAAATCGAGAGGCCGTCGTAAAGAAAGTCGCCGCCCGGCAGCGGGCTCTGCACGGTCCACGGTCTGGAGCGCGGAAAGAAATGCGCCAGCTTGGCCAAAGCATCTTCGGCAAGCCGCCGGTACGTCGTGATCTTGCCGCCATAGACGGTGAGCATCGGCGCCTCGCCATACCGCTCGTCGAGCATCAAAGTGTAATCGCGGCCGATATCCTCCGGCTTGCCGGCCCCGTCGTCGTAGAGCGAGCGCACGCCGGCATAAGCCCAGACCACGTCGGCGGCGCCGATCTCGGCGCGGAAATATTCGTTGATGATGCCGCAGAGATATTCGATTTCCTCGCCGGTCGGTATCACGGTGGACGGATCGCCGGTAAAGGCGCGATCGGTGGTGCCGATCAGCGTGAAGTCGCGCTGGAACGGGATCGCGAACACGACCCGCCCATCCAATGCCTGCAAAATATAGGCGCGATCGTGATCGTAAAGCTTGCGCACCACGATATGCGTGCCTTTGTCGAGACGGAGGCGGTGCTGCGGTTCGGTGCGCAGCGCCGTCTCGGCAAATAGTTCGCTCCAGGCTCCCGCCGCGTTGACGAGGATCCGCGCCGTCACCACGTCGCGCTGGCCGCGGGCGTTGAGCACGAGCCGCCAGGTGTCGTTGCGCTCGGCCCGCACGCAACGGGTCCGCGTGCGGATCACGGCGCCGCGCTCGGCGGCATCGACGGCGTTGAGCGCCACGAGCCGCGCGTCGTCGGCAAAGCAATCGGAATATTCGAAGGCGTGATGAAACCGCGATTTGAGCGGCTGGCCGGCCTCGTCGGTCACCAGATCGACCTCGCGCGTGCCCGGCAAGATCTTGCGCCAGCCGATCCAGTCGTAAATGAACAGGCCGATCCGCAGCAGCAGAGCCGAGCGCCGCGCTTCGTTGATCGGCAGCACGAAACGCAGCGGCCGGATCAGATGCGGCGCCGCGCGCAGCAGCACTTCGCGTTCGCGCAAAGCCTCGCGCACCAGGCGAAACTCGTAGTGCTCCAAATAGCGCAACCCGCCGTGAATGAGCTTTGACGACGCCGACGATGTGCCGGAGGCAAGGTCGTTCTGCTCGATCAATACGACGCGCAGTCCGCGGCCGGCGGCGTCGCGCGCGATGCCGGTGCCGTTGATGCCGCCGCCGATGACAGCGAGGTCGAAGTCCGCCACTGATTCTCCCCTCGTCCTAGACTATCAAATCCTCGTGGCGATCGTGGTGCCGGTCTTGCCTCGATCCCGAGATTGGCGAAGATACGGCTATGGACTTCCACGACCGTCACATCGTTGTCACCGGCGGAGCCGGTGCGCTGGGAACCGCCGCCGTTACGGCGTTGATCGAAGCCGGCGCCGTTTGCCATGTGCCGTGCTTCGACGAAGCCGAGGCGAAGCGCTTTCGCCTGCGCGATCACAAGCAGGTCGTCGTCACCGTCACCGGCAATCTCGCCGACGAGTCGGCCATTACCGGCCTCTACAAAGGCATCGGCCCGCTTTGGGCGTCGATCCATATCGCCGGCGGCTTTGCCGCAGGCGCGTTGAAGGACACCGGCGTCGCTACGATCCGCCAGCAGATCGACATGAACCTCGTCAGCTGCATGCTGTGCTGCCGCGCCGCCGTCACCGCAATGGCCGGCAGCGGCGGCGGCCGCATCGTCAATGTCTCGGCCCGCGCCGGCCTTGAATGGCGCAGCGGCGCCGGCATGACCGCTTACACCGCGAGCAAAGCGGCAGTCGCAGCCTTTACCGCGGCGCTTGCCGAAGAGGTCGCCAAGGACGGCATTTTGGTCAATGCCGTCGCACCCTCGATTATGGACACGCCCGCCAACCGCAACGCCATGCCGAAAGCCGACTACGCGCTGTGGCCGAAGGTCGAAGAGGTCGCGGCCACGATTGCCTTCCTCGCCTCGCCCGAGAATCGCGTCACGCGCGGCGCGGTCGTGTCGGTCTACGGCAAATCCTAATAGTCAGTCCTAATAACCGGGCCAAAGCCCCGGCGTCGCCAGTTCGAGCAAATGGCCGTCGGGGTCGCGAAAATAAATGCTCTCGCCGCCGCGCGGCCATGTCGTGCGGCCTTCGATCTCGACATCCGCCTCTTTGAGGCGCGCCTCCCAAGGCGCAAGTTCATCGGCGGCGATCGAGAACGCGATATGCACCGGGCCGTGACCGTCATGCGGCGGGATCGTGCCGCCGGGCATGCGCACCGTCTCCAGCGAATGCCCGCGTAAGAACAACAACAACACGCCGCGGCCGTGAACGTCGTAAGAGCACAGCCGCTGGTCGCGGTAGATGCTGTTCAGTCCGAGAACCTGTTCGTAAAACGGACAGGCGCGCGCGAAGTCTTCGACATAGAGCACGGTCTCAAGCACGCCGAGCAGAGTGGGCATGGAAACCTACCCCGAAACCGGCACGATCTCCCGCGCCGGCGCCGTCACCAGCCGGCTCACGGCGCTCGCCGCAACGATGGTGCGCTGCTGCGCATAGGCCTCGTGATTGCGCTCGATGTAATCGAGATCGTAGAGGTAATTGACCATCAGGCCGTGAGATTGTTTGAGCGCCCGCTCCGACATGTCGGCGAGCCAATCCAGCCGCTCCAGCCGCGCGCCGTTGCCGAGATGGAAGCGCGCGACCGCATCGACCGGCAGGCCGCGGCTGTTGCGGGCGCGCACGTAATACCAGGCGGCGGCGCGAAGGAGCGGCTCGCGGATTTTCTCGGCAATCTCGGGCGAGCGCCACCAGCCATCCGTATCGAGGTCCGCGAACGCCGTGCGATCGTCCTCGTCGAGCACCTGCGAGGCGGCATTGGCGCGCTCGCGCTTGAGCCAGCTCGCGAAATTCGGCGCCGGCGACAGCGTGACGAAGGTGGCGACGCGAGACACCTCGCGCGACACTTCCTCGACCACTTGTTTGATGAGGAAGTGGCCGAAGGTGACGCCGGCAAGCCCGCGCTGGCAATTGGTGATCGAGTAGAACACCGCCGTCGTCGCGCGCTGCGGTTCCACCGGCTCGCGCTTGTCGGACAGGATCGGCGCGATGGCGCCCGGGATTTCGCGCGTCAGCGCCACTTCGACGAAGATCAGCGGATCGTCGACGAGCGCCGGATGAAAGAACGCATAGCAGCGGCGATCGGGCGGGTCGATGCGCCGGCGCAGATCGTCCCAATCCTGAATCTCGTGCACCGCCTCGTAGCGGATGATCTTGTCGAGGATCGCCGCCGAGGTCGACCAGTCGATCCGGCGCAGCACCAGAAAGCCGCGATTGAACCAGGACGAGAACAGATGAACGAAATCGTGGTCGATGACTTTCAGATCGTCGCGGTGGGCCATGGCATCGAGCAATTGCTCGCGCATATGCACCAGCGCCGCGGTGCCGCCGGGGGCGAGATTGAAGCGGCGAAACAGTTCGAGCCGCCGCGGCTCGCTGGCGCGGTGCAGCTCGGAGGCGTTTTCAGGGGTCGGCGACGCCCGATAGGCGGCGATAGCGCGGTCGATCCGCGCTTGGTCGTGGCCGAATGTGGTGGCAAGCGCCTCAAAGAAACCGATGCGCGGCCCGATCGTGGTGTCGGCATAGCGCGCCAGAATTTCCTGGGCCAGCGCGACGCCGGACGCTTCGCCGCGGCCGGTGAGCAACTCCTCGCATTGTTCGATAAGGCTCGCCGAGCGCTCGTGCGCCGGCTCGCGGCGCTCGCGCTTGATCAGCGCGCGGCTCCGGTCGGCGATGCTTTGCAGCATCTCGCTGAAGAATGACGTGTTCACCGCTTCATCCCATCCGGCCAATCTTAGCTAATGCTCGAACGCCGCCATGACAAGCTGCCACAAGCTGCCATGACAAGCTGGCGAAAGGTATAGAACTGTAGACAAACCTGGACAAAACAGCCTCCCTTTGTCACTTAAGCGCCCTCGCGGCAGGCCGCCGCGTCAGGAGTGGTTCTATGCCGGGTCCGTCGAAACAAGGTCCTTTAACCGGGGTGCGCGTGTTGGAACTGGCCCGGATTCTGGCCGGGCCTTGGGCCGGCCAGCTTCTCGCCGATCTCGGCGCCGATGTCATCAAGGTCGAGCGCGCCGGCGCCGGCGACGACACCCGCGCCTGGGGCCCGCCCTTCGTGCCGGCGGCCGACGGCGGCCATCTCAGCGCCGCCTATTTTCACAGCGCCAATCGCGGCAAACGGTCGATCGAGGTCGACTTCAACAGCACTGACGGCCAGCGCATCGTCAAGAAGCTTGCAGCGCGCTCCGACGTGCTGATCGAGAATTTTAAGGTCGGCGGCCTGACCAAATTCGGCCTCGACTATAAAAGCCTCGTGCCGCTCAATCCACGCCTCATTTATTGCTCGGTGACCGGCTTCGGCCAGAACGGACCGGCGGCGCCGCGCGCTGGCTACGATCTGATGGCGCAGGGCATCGGCGGCATGATGGGGCTCACCGGCACCGCCGACGGCGAACCGATGCGGGTCGGCGTCGCGGTCTCCGATATTTTCTCCGGCGTTTATTCGGTGGTCGGAATTCTCGCGGCTTTGCTGCGGCGGGAAAAGACCGGCCAGGGCGGCTATGTCGACGCGGCCTTGGTCGATTCCACCGTCGGCGTGCTGTCGTTTCAGGCGCTCAATTATCTCGTCTCCGGCGAAATCCCCAAACGCATCGGTAATACCCATCCCAATCTCGTTCCCTATCAGGTGTTTCCGGTCGCCGACGGCCGCGTGATCATTGCTACCGGCAATGACGGCCAGTTCATCAAGCTGTGCGGCATCCTCGGCGAGCCGCAACTCGCGCAAGTCGAAGCCTATAAGGACAACAAAGGCCGCCTCGCGCATCGCGCCGAACTCGTCGGCAAGCTCTCAGGCCTGACCATGGGCTTCAGGCGCGACGAGCTTTTGCCGAAGCTTGAAAATGCCGGCATCCCGGCCGGGCCCATCAACGATCTCGAACAGGTCTTCACCGATCCGCAAGTGGTTCATCGCGGCATGAAGCTCGAACTGAAAAGCGCCGCGGCCAAGGGCGGAACGATCCCCGGCATCCGCACGCCGATCATGCTCGACGACACGCCGATGGCCTCCGACCGCCCGGCGCCCCGTCTCGGCGAACACACCGCCGAGATTTTGCGCGAGATCGGCGAGGGGTAAATTATCCCGTGAAAACGGAGGAGGATAAGTCCATCCGTTCTCGCGGCGCATCCGCGCCCGAGTTTTGCAAATGCCGCCACGTTTGAAGCGCGAAGAGAGAGTAGCGCGGAGGAAAAGAAGGGGTGGTGCCTGCCTTTTGTTGTCCGCTACGCTCGCTTCGCTCGATCCCGGGTTTCGCTTCGCTCAACCCAGGCTACGAAGAAAAAGAATAAAGGAAGCGGAACGCCGACAGACGCATAGTCTCATTCTGCCGTGCTGCTGGCACGGCCGCGCATCCTTCGGGATGCGCACGTCTATCGGCGTTCCACCGCGGTTCTGACCTATGGGACTATTCATCCCAAAGGCCCAGCTCCAGGCCATGCTTCCGGGGACTTGGCAGAGCGCCGATCCCTTTGCCCCCTGTCAGGGGGAAGATCCGCACGCCGTTATTGCGGGTGTTACCCGCCCGAACCTGTCCCACGTCCAGCGAGCACCTCGCGGCCCAGTCCGTAGTGCTGGGAGACTGATGCCCAAAGCTGCCCGGGAGCGGATTGCAAGGCCGCCCGCGGGCACCGCCCTCGCTCCCCTACCCCGGTTTGCCTCCGGCGCAGGTCCTTTACCTGAGCGAGATTCGGGCGATTATCTGCCACTTGACTATAGAGGTAAATCCTCCTACCCCCCTCGCTGGCGTGACAGGCTGAGGCTCTGGGTTGTCTATGGTTTGGTGCCGATCAGTATTCTGATGGGTGCGACCTCGGCTTCGTTCCATGGTGGCCCGTTTACGCCTGGGGCAGGCACCTCGTCTAACTTGCCGGTTTTGAAATCAAGCTTTTCCCAACGTCCCGCATCAATTCCTTCGACATTGAGTGCGGACACGATTGCGCTCGCCGCATCTGCAATAGCTGGTTCTGATCCTTCTCGAATTGTGACCAAAATCCCGGTCACAATCGCGCTTCCGCCCATAGCGGTCCATTCTAAGGGTTTCCAGTCGGCCGACTTAAAGACTTGCTCAAGGGTCACGGAAAACGAGGCTGTATCTGGCGTCGAACCTTGCGAAAGGACGATTAGATCGATCCTCGTACCGGCAAACTTGTTTAGCTTATCACTGACAACCTTTTGCTGCTTCGCATCTAGGGAACGCGGGGCTAATTTTGCTTCAAGTCTAAGCCTCGCTACGTCCGCTTCTGCCGCCTTTTGCTCGGCTTGCGCTGCTCGCGCATTAGCGCCAGCAATTGCGGCCCGGGCTTGGTCGCCTTCCGTCGACAACCGTGCGGCGTCTTTAGTTAGCTGCGCAATTTCAAGCTTTCTGGCGTCATCTAGCTCCTCTCGATGGGGCTTCGCCCACCTTCCGGTGATATATTCGATGGCAAGGAACGCGACGACAAGAATAAATGCTTTGTCCGCGATCCATTCCCAGAAGTTTGCCCAGTATTCGGCACCAATTAAATCCGTGGCGGTCATGGCGCGGCTCGATGATGATTTCGGGCTAATGGCGGGTCTCGCCGCGCTCGCAGTTCTCATCCGGCGCAGAAATCGGCGAAAGGGGTAAGCCAAGTGGCAACTCCAATTGTTCCTCTTTTGATTCGCTGGCCTCGTCTCCGTTTAGCTGAGACGGTGACCAGTGACCACGCCTCAGCAACCTGCTATCGCGCTAGCGAACATGTCAGGGTTATTGCGGTTGTTATAGCGGAACTGAAATTCCGCAACGTACAGCGGCAAATATTTGGCACTGACTTTGTGGAAGCTGCCGACCACGCCGCGCTTGAAGATGCTCCAAAAGCCTTCAATCGTGTTGGTGTGGACGGCACCGACAACGTATTGATGCTTGCTGTGGTCAACGGAGGCGTGTGGCAGCTTGCGCAGATAGTCGCCGTAGCCGGGCCACGAGTCAGTCGCGAGCAAGCTAACCTTGTTCGACACAGCCTCGTTCACAAAGTCGATTACGTCTTGCGACGTGACACGCTTAAGCACGCGGGCGACCACATTGCCCTTGCGCTCTACCGCGCCAATGATCGGTGTCTTGCCTTTAGTGGCGCTGTGAGTGCGCTTGTTGAAATGGCGATTCTTGTCTTTGCCGCCGATCCACGTTTCGTCCATCTCGACAATGCCGCCAAGCTTTTGCTCGGGAGCGACCAGCCCAGCGCGGATTTTGTGACACATGGAATGGGCCGTCTCGTAGCTCCCGAAGCCCATCATGCGTTGAATTTGGAGAGCGCTCATTCCCTTCTTGCTCGAAAGCATCAAATGGGCGACGCGATACCAGTCGCGGAGAGGCTTCTTGGTATTCTCAAAAATTGTACCGACCAAAGCCGAAAAGCGATAGGGACCGGCTTCGCTGCACTCCACGCATTGCCAGTGAAACGGCTTGTAGGCCGAAGCGTCGTACACGTCCTTATTGCCGCAGCGCGGGCAATGGACGCCTTCCGGCCAGCGCCGTGCCACGAGGTAGGAAAGGCAGACCGCGTCGTCACCAATCGGGAAACGGGCCTCGAACTGGGCCGTGGTCATCTGCGGGACTGGTTTAGGACGTTTTGCCATCGCGGCTACCCCTTACATCTCAGCGTAGGAGGATATTGCCATGTCTGAGGCCAATAGTCAAGTGGCAGATAATCGCCGAGATTCGCAATGTAACGTAAACGGTGACTAATGTCAATAGAAAAGGGACGCCCTATAGGATGGGCAAAATCGGCTGCTCTGGCGCAACCGCGTGGCCATAAGGACGTTTACGCCCGTCTTCGACGGGCTATGGCGCCGCACGATTTTGCCCACGCGGCTTGGCTCTCACGTTGCGGTGCCCAGCCGACATACTGCGAATTGGCAGAGCAAAAAGCGCGGACGCGACTCAAGCTCTCGCCCAAGCGGACCGCAGCTTCTTGCTGCGGCGCGCTTGTGGAGATGCGGCCGTCAATAACGTTCACCTATTAAGGGGATCAGAGACAGTCTGTTGCTGCGCAGCGAATAATCAAGATCACCGCCGGCTCATGCTTCCTAAAACCGCGGCACCGATCAAAATGCCGACACCGAGCGCGACGCCGAGCGTGATCAGTGGCCGGTTTTCGACTTCCGCGCTCACCCGCGCCGCCGCGTCACTGCCGTAGCTCGAACCGAGCTTGAGCGCTTGGCTGCCGAGGCGTGTGGCCTGATCGCCGGCGGCGCGCCCGCGCTCACGGAAGCGATCCATCATGTCGCTCACAATGGATGTCAGCGCGTCGCCGATCTGCTCGCCCGCCGCGGACGCGGCAGCGGAGCCGCGGCGCCCGGCAATGCGCCCGATATTTTCGAGCTCCTTCTCGACCGCACCCAGATGTTTCTGGATGGAGTTCATGCTCGGGCCAAAGGCCGAAGAACGGTACTGAAACATGGTGCCTCGCGAGTGACCGATGCCGCGCGTGCGGGAACAAATACCCGCACGGCAACAACCTGTCATCGCTGTGTTGGTTCCACGCGGGCGAGCGGGCGAGGCTTACTTCGTCAGCCGGCGGCCGTTGCTGTGAACGCGCTTTTTGTAGACGCCCAAGACCTTCTCCGCGGCGCTGTGGTGGCTGCCACCTTCAGCGAATACCGCCGCGGCGGCGGCATGCGCCTCGGCGAAAGCCGCGATTTTTTCCGTCACCATCCGGCGCGATTCGGCTTCGGCTTTCGCGCCGCCGCCGGCAAGCCGCATCAGGCGCAGCGCCATGACGTGCTGCGCCTCCCAACCAAGCCGAGCTGTTTCCGAGGACAAAGCAAACCACGCATTCCACAACTGCATTGGATTGGACATTCACACTTCCAAAGACGCCCCACCCGGCGCGGGGACCATTTTTTCACGTTAGAGACTATGGGCGCGAATACCTAGCTCTCATTCGCATGGGTAGCACGCACGGCACGGCCTCATACCGTCAGATTGCGCGTCGTGTCGTCGAACAGTTCGTCGACCGTAAAGCGGCGCGGGATCATGCCCTGATTGAAGGCAAAATCGATGATGACGTCGAGGGCCTGACGGTTCGCCTCGACGCCGTAGCGCAGCGGATCGAGCGCCGTGCCGGTCTCGGGTAGCTTGGCCGCCATTTTGCTTTGATGCAGCAGGTTGAAAACTTCCGTGACGATATCGGGCCGCGCCTGGGCGATGGACTGCCGCATCACCACGAGATGGTTGATCGGCACGCCGCCATGCGACAGCGCCCATTTCTTCGCTTCTTCTTCCGGATTCGGGATCAGATATTTGAGCCGCGGATCCGGCAGGGAATCGCCGACAATGCCGGCGTCGAGCTCGCCGTCGAGCAGCATTTGCGGCAGCGTCTTGCCGGGCGCGGCGCGCTCGACAAAGGGCGGATCGCGAAATTCAGCGAGATGCGGATCCTCGAAGGTGACCCACTTCACTTTCTTTTCGTCGATGCCGTATTGCTCGCGCAGGATGCCGCGCACCCAGACGCCGGTCGTCACCGTATAGGCGCGCACGCCGACCCGCTTGCCTTCGAGATCGGCCGGGCCCAAATGCCCGCGCTCCGGGTTATAGGCGATGGTGTGGTGCTGGCCGCGCCCGACAACGACGGCGGGCAGCAGCCCGTAAGGTTTGCCGTAAGCCTTGGCTTGCAGAAAAGTCACGATCGCAAGCTCGCCGATATCGTATTTGGCGTCGCGCACCAGCGCTTTGAAAAGCTGGTTGGCGACCTTGACCTCGGCGAAATCAAAATCGAACAGTTTTGGCTTAAGCTCTTTCTTTTTCAGCGCGGCGGTGTCGGGATAATTGCCCAACATCGTGTGCAGCACAGGACGGTCCTCACTCATGACGCTACGAACCTCTTTTGCTGGAGCATGCTCTAATCTTTCAGCGCGGGATAAAGCACCTGCGCCGTCTTGGCGAAAATCCAGTCGCGATCTCTTTGCGGCAACACGGCGAGCGTCTTTCGCGCCACCGCCAGAATCTCCGGCATCGAGCCTTCCGACGACGGGTAATTCGAGCCCCAGGACAGCCGCTCGGCGCCGAATTCGGCGACGAGTTTCGGGAAGAAGGTTTCCGGTGCCGCCTTGCCGCTTCTGGCCTGCTCGAAATTGCGCTTGGTCAGTTTCAGATAGACGCTCGGATAACGCGCGAGCCCGAACAAGCTTGCCGCCGCCGCATAGGGCGGCCCGTCATCGAGCGCCGGCCGCGCCATGTGGTCGAGAATGATTTTCACTTTCGGAAAGCGCTCGATCATCTTGGCGAGCTGCGGAATGCCGGCGGCCGACATCTGCATGCAGATCGATAGATCGTGGTCGGCGGCCCAGCTCCAGGCCGGATAGGATTTCGCATCGTCGAGCCATGAGGCCTGTTCGCTCATGGTGCTGCCGAAGGTGAAGAGGCGCATGCCGGTGAGCCCGCGCTCCATCCAGTGATGCATGCGCGCGGTGGCGTCCGGCGCCAAGACGTCGACCGAGAACACGCCGGTGAACCGCTGGGGATGCGCCGCGACGGCATCGGCGACGTAGGAATTGTCGTGGCCGTAGCAGGTCGAGGCTTGCACGATCGCAGCTTTTTGTACCCCCGAACCGTCCATCGCCGCGATCAATTGCTCGAGCGAGACCGGCCGGGTCGCCGACCAGTCCGATTGCTTGCCGCCGAGCGGCGCGCGCGGATAGCGCTTGAGGTCTGGGGAGATAATGTGGGGATGGATATCGATCACGGTGGACGGCGACGCAGGCATTGGACCTCACGTGGTTGCATATCACGCGACATGCGCCGGGACGACTTGCGCCGGGACGACTTGCGCCGGGATATTCAATCCTTAAGCCCCCGCGTCAACATAAAACGCGGATAAACAAACGGACGTTGCATCCGCCATTTAAACGGCCTTGCCAACTGGCTTGCCACGGCGGGGCCGGCACGGCATGACCAGCGCCAAGGGGCGCCAAGGGGCGCCAAGGAAGCGTCAAGTAAGCGTCAAGGAAGCGTCAAGGAAGCGCCGGAGAGACCGTGGATACCGCGAATACAACCCAGAGTGCTGCCGCGACGCGCCGCACGCCGTTTTACAAGGATATGTCGGTTCAGGTCTTTGCCGGCATGGTCCTCGGCGCGGCGATCGGCCATTTCTGGCCGCAAAGCGCGGGCTTCATGTCCACGCTCGGCGATCTGTTCATCCGGCTGATCGCCATGTTTGTCGGCCTCATCATTTTTTGCGCGGTGGTGCACGGCATCGCCACGGTCCGCGAAGCCAAGCGCGTCGGCCGCGTCGCCATCAGGGCGCTGATCTATTTCGAGGTGGTGACGACGTTCGCGCTCATCATCGGGCTCACCACAATCAATGTGCTGGCGCCCGGCAAGGGCGCGCATTTCGATCTCTCTGGCGTGCCTGCGCACGCGCTCGACGCCTACCAGCACACGGCGGGATCGATTTCGGCGGGCGGATTTTTCCTGAGCATCGTGCCGCACACCGCGCTGTCGGCTTTCACCGACGGCAATGTGCTGCAGGTTGTCTTCCTGTCCGTGCTGTTTGCCTTCGGCCTGCTCGCGGTCGGCGCGCGCGGCCAGCCGATGATCGACATGATCGAGATCACCAAGCTCACGGTGTTCAAGATCGTTGGCTATATCATGTGGCTCGCGCCGATCGGCGCCATGGGCGCGATCGCGGCGACGGTCGGCAAATTCGGCATCGGCTCGCTGACGACGCTCGGCGCGCTGGTCGGCGAGTTCTATCTCACCTGCGTTCTGTTCATTGTCATCGTGCTGTGGCCGATCGCGTGGTGGAGCGGCATCAACGCTGATCCGTTATATCCGCACCGAGCTTCTGGTCGTGCTCGGCACCAGCTCGTCGGAATCGGTCTTTCCGCAGCTCGTGCAAAAGCTCAGCGCGCTCGGCTGCGATGAATCGATCGTCGGCCTCGTGCTCCCGACCGGCTATGCCTTCAATCACGACGGCACCTGTCTCTATTTCGCCGCCGTGTCGATTTTCCTGGCGCAGGCGACCGGCGTCGATCTCTCGCTGACGCAACAATTGGGGCTGCTCGGTATCCTCCTGATCACGTCCAAAGGCGGCGCCGGCGTCGCGGGATCGGCGATCGTCGTCCTGGTGTCGACGCTGGCCGCGACCGGCACCGTTCCGATCGCCGCCGTGGGACTGATCCTGGGCGTGCACCGGCTGCTGTCGTCCGCCTTTGTCGCCGTCAACATTCTCGGCAATGCGCTCGCCACCATCGTCATCGCGCAGTGGGAAGGCGCGGTCGACAAGAAGGTGCTGGCGAGCGGGCTATCGCAGCCGGCCATTACGGCTTAGGGCATGATCCGGAAAAGTGGAAACCGGTTTTCCGAAAAGATCATGCTCCAACGAAAAGCTAGACCATGATCCGATTCAACTTAATCGGATCATGGTCTAGCCGGCCTCGCCGGAACCCGCATCGTTATCAGGCCGTGCCGCGGCTCTTTTACAGAATCGTTTACCCTGCCCTGCCACTATTCATTTTTTGCAGGCCAGCTATCGCGGCCCGTATCGCGGGTTGCGGCGCAGGATTTGCTCGGAGTCCGGCGTTACGCCATTTCAAGGAGCATGACATGCCCAATCGCGGCGAACTCGCAATCCCGGCCCGGCAAGCGGACTTCGGCGCGCAAGACGCGTGGATGGTCATCGGCTTCTGCGCCATCGGCTGGCTGATGTCGGTCGGCTTGGCTGCGTCGATGATCCACTTGGGCGCTTTGCCGAAGCTGATCTCTCAATTCTGGGGCTGAACAAGCTCTCGTTGACTCAAAAATGGTCGGATGGCCGGCGCTGTGGCGCGCCATCATCCGACCGCCTGTTCCTGCTGCGGCGTCTCTTGTGGCGTCTCTTGTGGCGTCTCTTGTGGCGTCTCTTGTGGCGTCTCTTGTGGCGTCTCTTGGACACCGCGCGCCTCAAGCAAAGCGCGCTCCAACACGGCGAGATTGTAGGGTTTCGGCAGCACCTCAAAACCTCGCCGCAGCGCGTCTTGCGCGCTTGAACTGTAGCCTGTGGTCAGCAGCACCGGCAGATCGGGGTGGCGCCGCCGCACCGCGTCCGCGAGTTCAAGCCCGTTCATTCCGCCCGGCATGAGGATATCCGAGAACACGAGATCCACATCGGCCTCGCGTTCGAGCTGATCGAGACCCGCCTGCGCGCTTGCCGCGTGCCTGACCTGATAACCGAGCTGCTCCAAATAGGCCTTGGTGACTTCGGCGACCTCCGCATTGTCCTCGACCAGGAGCACCGTGCCGGCGGCCGGTGCGATTTTCATTTCCTTATTTTGCTCGCGTGGCTCTACCGGCGCTTCCCAAGTCCGCGGCAGGACCAGCGTGACAGCCGTGCCGCGCCGCGCCGACGTGGTGATGCTGGCGGCACCGCCGGATTGGCGGGCGAAGCCGTAGACCTGGCTCAGCCCGAGCCCGGTGCCCTTGCCGATTTCCTTGGTGGTGAAGAACGGCTCGAACACGCGCGGCAGAACGTCCGGCGGGATGCCGGTCCCGGTATCGGCGATCCTGATGGCGACGAACTCTCCGCAGAGCCCCTCTTCCGATGCCTTGCCGCGCATCAGCACCGGCTTCGCCGTGATCGTCAGCGTGCCGCCGGACGGCATGGCGTCGCGCGCATTGAAGGCGAGATTCAACAGCGCCAGCTCGAATTCGCTGGGATCGACTTTGACGTAGCAGGGCCGCCGCGGCACGACGACACGAATGACAATGTCGCCGCGCAGCGAGCGGCTGAGCATATCCTTGAGCTCGGGCAAAAGCTCGGCGAGATCGATCACGCTCGGCTGCAGCATCTGCCGCCGCGAAAAAGCCAGCAACTGCCGCGTCAGGCTGCCGCCGCGTTCCGTCGCGTTGGTGATGGTGTCGAGGAGATGCGTTTCCTTCTCGCCGGTGATGTGCCGGCGCAGCCGCTGCACCGTGCCGCTGACGATCATGAGCAGATTGTTGAAATCGTGGGCGACGCCGCCGGTCAATTGGCCGATCGCTTCGAGGCGTTGCGCCTGGCGCAGCGCGTCCTCCGCCATTTCGCGGCGCTCGGCTTCGTCATGCAGCCGCTCGGTGCGCTTGAGCGCGATCCACAGCACGCCGATGACAAGCAATGTCGCGGGCAGCCCGAACATCAGATACGAGCCCATCGCCGAAAGCCATTCCGCCCGGATCTCGCCGGTCTCGGTGCCGGCAAGCGCATAGACCGGAAAGCCTTCGAGCTTGCGGAAGCCCATGCGGCGCGGAATACGGTCGATCTCGGAATTGACGGTGAACAGGCCGCGTTCCTCGCCTCGGCGGATCGCTGAGTTGAACGCGCTTTTGGCGCTCAGCTGGCGCGTGCGCGTTTTGTCGTAAGGAAAGCGGGCGAGGATCGCGCCGTCGCTGCGCACCAGGGAATAGAAACTGCCGGGCGTCTGCCCGACCAGCGCATAAAAATTCTCGAAATAAGACGGCCGCACCGCAACCGCGATGATGCCGCGAAACGAGCCGTCGTCCGAATGGAGCCTGTGCGACAGGTCGAAGAAATCATCGCCGATGCCGGCAAGCCGCGGCGAGTGCACGTCGCTCACATAAGTGCCGGCGTCGTGGCCCGCCTGCGCGATGAAATAATCGCGGTTCGAAAAATCCGCATCGGGCTTGACGGCATCGAGCATGCTTGACGCGAGCGGATGGCCGTCGCTGCCGATGAGCACGATAGCCTGGACCTGCGGCATGACGCCTTTGATGCGGTCAAAGCGGGCATGCAGGCTCGCTTGCGCCGAGCGGATCTGATCGTTCGACATGCCGCGCACGACTTCGTCGACTTCGGCGAAGGTGCGATCGACGGTTTCGAAAACCCGCAGCGCCTGTTGCTGCATGACGTCGATCGAACGCTCGATGCGTTCATCGGCGGCGGTTTGAATGTCGTGATAGGTGACCCAAGACGCGTAGGCGAACACCGCCGCCGGCAGGACCAGCGACGCGACCATCATCAGCTTGAGGAGGCGAACCGCCGATTCCCGTGCCGTGCTCATCGACTGCGATCATCACCATCCATGATGATCGCAGTCTGTCACACTTCTCGGCCGCGAACGAGGCGTCGATTTGCCGTCCTTGATTGCAAATTCGTGACCGGCGTGTGAACGGGAACTCTCGACTTGTTTGGATTCGCCCGGATTTTGCCTGATTTGGATTTGCATCAAGTGACGGCGCATCAAGTGACGGCAGTCGGCGCCAGCACCTCGATGTCGGTGACCACGTCGATGACGGCCGGGCGGTTGGCGGCGAGTGCCTTTTCGAGCGCCGCCGGAAACTCCGACGCTTTCTCCACCCGGATGCCGACCGCGCCCATGTCCTCTGCCAGGCGGGCGAAATTCATCTTGCTGAAGGTCCACAATTCGCGCGCCTTCTGCGTCTGCTCACCGCCATAGACGCGATCGAAGCCGCGCTTGGACTGGTTGCCGCCGCCGTTATTGTTGACGACGGTCACCGCATTGATGTTCCAGCGCACCGCCGTCTCGACTTCGCCGATATGGTACCAAAACCCGGCGTCGCCGGTGAATGTCACCACCGGCCGCTCGGGGCAGGCGCATTTGGCGCCGAGCCCGGCGGGGAACGCCCAGCCGAGATGGCCGGCGCTGCGCATATAATTCTGGCGCGGCGAGGTGAGATCATACATGCCGCCCATCCACATGCCGGCGTGTCCGGTGTCGACGACGACGATGCCGTTGTCCGGCACGTGCTTGGTCAATTCGTGACAGAGCCGCTCCGGGCGGATCGGCACGGCGTCGGAATTCAGCGCCGATTTATATTTCTCCTGCCACGCGCCGCTGATTTTTTGCGCTTCGGCGACCCACGCCTTGCGTTTCCCCGCCGTGCCGCGATCGCACTGCGCCAGCATTTTTGTCAGCGTCACTTTGGCGTCGCCGTTGACGGCCGCCGCGAGCGGATAGTTGCGGCCGAGCGCTTCCGGCTCGATATCGATCTGGATCGCATGCGTGCCGATTTTCGGCACCGCCCAGAAATGTGTCGTCATGCCGCCGGTCTCGGTGCCGATGAAGCAGACGAGATCGGCCGCGTTGACGACGCGGTTGGCACTCTCGCGCGAATATGAGCCGACCACGCCGACCGAGAGCGGGTGATTGCCGGGGATCGAATCCTTGCCGTTGAGCGACGTCGCGACCGGAATTTGCAGCGCCTCGGCAAGCGCGACGAGTTCTTGTGCCGCGCCGGAACTGCGCACGCCGCCGCCGGCGACAATCACCGGCCGCGCCGCGTCTTGCAGAATTTTCAGGGCCGCGCGCACGCTAGCTTCATCGGGCTCCGGACGAAACGCCGGCACGCGGGCGAATTGCGCCTCGACCAGCGGCTCCATGTCCGCTTCTTCAACGTCGATCTGCCCCTCGTTGCCGCGGAATTGCAGATGCACCGGACCCGGGCAGCCGGTGACGGCCGTGCGGAACGCCTGCCGCACCATATCGGGGAAGCGCGAGACGTCGTCGACGGTGGCGTTGAATTTCGTCACCGGCTCGAACGCCGGCATGTCGTCGATCTCCTGATAGACTTTTCTGAATTTGGTCTTCGCCTCGCGGCCGCCGGTCATGGCGATGACCGGCGAATGCGCGAGCCAGGCGTCGCGCAAGCCGGCCGCGAGATTGAGTGCGCCGATCACCTGCGCCATGCAGATGCCGGGCTTGCCCGAGGCGCGCGCATAGCCGTCGGCCATATAGGCGGCGGCCTTCTCGCCGTGCACATGCAGCCGCTTGATGTCGGTGCGGTGCTCCATCTCGGCGAAAGTGGTGCGCAGCACGGCGGGCACATGAAAGATGTGCGTGACGCCATAGCCTTTGAACATATCGGCGAGGCATTGCGCCCCGGTCATTTTACGATTGTGCCCGAGCATCATGTGCCGGCGCCCTCCACTCTTGAGATTATTGTTCGGCGATCAGTCGTTGAACACCGCGACGGCGCGGATCGGCGAGCCGGTGCCTTCGCGCCATTTCAGCGGCAGGCCGATGAACTGGAATTCGCCCTGCCCGAGCAAGGCTTCCAGATTGCACAAGCTCTCCATATGCGTGATATCGAGATCGAGGCAGGCTTTGTGCACGAGCGAATTCACTTTGCCTTCCGGCCCCGGCCGCATCGAGTCGATGCCGAAATGCACGATGCCTTGCTCGGCGAGCCACTCCGTCGCGGCGACATTGACGCCCGGATTGTCCGTTGAATAAGCGGGCTTCGGAAACGTGCGCTCATGGTGGCCGGTGCACAGCAGCACGGTGCCCTTTTTCGGAATCGGCACGCCGGCCTTCTTCACCGCGGCATCGAGATCCTCAGGCGTGATTTCCGCGCGCGGCGCGATATGGCGCAGATCGATGCAGATGCCTTGAACGATACAGTTCTCCAGCGGATATTTGTCGATCGGCGTTCCTGTTTTGCCGAAATGGCGCGGCGCGTCGATATGCGTGCCGCCGTGATCGGGCATCGAGAAGAACATCACGCTGTTGCCCTGGATGTTGCCGGACTCGGCGAATGCCTCGTCGTGCGTCTTCCAGACGCCGTGAATGACCGGCGGCTGTCCCGGATAGGACGGTGTGCGGTGATAAAGCTCGCGGCTCAGATCGACGATACGCATGCTGTTTTCCACCCTCTACCTTGCACCTTTACGCCTTGCCGGAGAGGCGCGGCGCGCACACTATCCCCCGCCCCGATCTTCGACAACGCCATCCGGGCGGAGGCGCAAAAACACTGCCGCAGGGAGTCCCTTATGAAGACCTCGACCGACCGCATCCTGACCACCCATACCGGCAGCCTGCCGCGGCCGAAATCGCTGATCGCGCTTATTCTCGACCGCGAAAAAGGCACGGTCATTGCGCCCGACGTGTTCGAAGCCGTCACCGCGAAAGCCGTCGACGATGTCGTCGCGCAGCAAGTCGCGGCCGGGATCGACGTGGTCAATGACGGCGAGATGAGCAAGCCGTCCTACACGACTTACATCCGCCACCGCGTCTCCGGCATCGCGATGGATCCGCGCGCCGCGCAGAAGGGCCGCGACATCATGATCGGCCGCGATCTGTTGGCGCATCCGGATTTCGGCCGAAAGGGCAGTTTCGCGGCCGTGACTTTTCCCGGCTGCGTCGGTGAGTTGCGCTACAGGGACCATGCCGCGATCGACCGCGACTTCGCGCATCTCAAAGCCGCCACGGCGAAAGACAAGCCGACCGACGTGTTCATGACCGCGCCGTCGCCGGGGATTCTGACGCGCTTCATCATCAACCTGCATTACCCGACCGAGGACGCCTACTTGGCGGCGCTCGCCGATATTCTGAAAATCGAATATCGCGCCATCGTCGAGGCCGGCTTCGTGCTGCAGATCGACGCGCCCGACCTCGGCTCGGCGCGCAACAACCAATACCGCGATCTCAGCGACGACGAATTCCGCAGCAAAATCGCCGAGCGCAATATCGCGGTGCTCAATGCCGCTCTTGAGGGCCTGCCGGCCGACCGCATCCGGCTGCATATCTGCTGGGGCAATTACGAAGGGCCGCACACCCACGATCTGCCGGTGACCAAAATTATCGACATTGCCTTCAAGGCGAAGCTGCAAGCGATCAGCATCGAGGCCGCCAATCCGCGCCACGATCACGAATGGGAAGATCTCAAGACGATCAGGATACCCGACGACAAGATCCTGATTCCCGGCGTGATCGATTCCACGACCAACTTTGTCGAGCATCCAAAACTGGTGGCGCAGCGCATCGGCCGCTATGCCGATCTGGTTGGCCGCGAGCGCGTCATCGCCGGGGTCGATTGCGGCTTCGGCACCGCGGTGCGCGAGGAACCGATGGTGGCCGACAGCATCGTCTGGGCGAAATTGCGCGCGCTCAGCGAAGGCGCTGAGATCGCGAGCCAGCGGCTGTGGGGCGCCAAGGCGGCGTAGCACCGATGGAGAGACCGAGATGGACATCGCCATTCCCATCGCCCACATCACCTTCAATCCGCTGCTCGCGCTCGCGGTGTTCTGCGCCACGATCGTCACCGACGCGGTCTTTGTGATGTTTACGGCGGCGGTCGCTTCGCGCCACCGCTTCCGGGCGGCGAACTGGAGCGCGGTGTGGTATCTGCTCGCCGCCGTTTCGGTGATCAGCTACACGTCGAATCCGATTTATGTCGTGTTCGCCGCGGTCGGCTCGTGGGTCGGCGCCTATGTGTCGATGTCCTGGCTCAACCGCGGCGAGGCAGCGGTGTCGCCGGTGCGTCCCGGACCGCCGTAGGGTGGGCAAAGGCGCACCGCGCCGTGCCCACGCGCATTGCCGTCCGCGTGGGCTCGCTGCGCGAGCCCACCCTACGAAGTCGCGTTTTCACTCCGGCTTGAAGTTCGTCGCCACGCCATTGATGCAGTAACGCAGATGCGTCGGCGGCGGGCCGTCCTCGAAGACGTGGCCGAGATGGCTGCCGCAACGGCTGCAATGCACCTCGGTGCGGGCCATGCCGTAGCTCGAGTCGGTCGTGGTCTCGACCGATCCGGCGACCGGATCGTTGAAGCTCGGCCAGCCGGTGCCGCTGTCGAATTTCTTCTTCGAGGAGAACAGCGCCTGCTCGCAACCGGCGCAAGTAAACGTGCCGGCGCGCTTCTCGTAATTCAGCGCGCAGCTTCCCGGCCGCTCGGTGCCATGCTCGCGCATGATGTGGAACTGCTCCGGCGAAAGGATCTTGCGCCACTCCACGTCGGTGTGGATGACGGGATATTGCTTGGTGCCGGTGGTGGTGCTCATGACGCGACTGCCCCGCTTGCAATGTGACGATGGCATAAAAGTAAGTCTTGCCTGGCAAAGCGCAACCCGCGTCCGCCCTCACTCCGGCGTGTGCTCGCGCAATATCTCGGTCGCGATCCGGTGCGCTTCGTTGGCGGCCGGAATCCCGCAATAGAGCGCCAGAAGAAGCAGCACCTCCTGAATTTGCTCAGGCCTACAGCCGTTCTTCAAAGCGCCCCTGATGTGGACGCCGAGCTCCTTGTCATGTCCCGCTGCCGCCATCATCGCGACCATGACCAGCGACTTGGTCGAGAGCGGCAAAGCCGACCGGCTCCAGACATCACCATAGGCGTAGGCATTGATGATGTGCTGCAGCGGTTTGCCGAACTCGCCGAAGGCATTCATCCGCTTTTCCACCGCTTCGCGGCCGAACATATCGATGCGCAGCTTCAGGCCGCGATCGTGCTGGTCTTTGTCGTTCATCGTGTGCGCTCCACTTAGCGGGACGATATCCCGGATCGGGCTTCGCCCGTCCGGGATGACACCTGCGGCGTCATTTGATCGCCAGCGGATTGGTCGGCGAGCCGACCGCGCCGGTAATGGGGATCGCCGGCGCCACGAACATGAATTCGTAGACGCCGTCGGCGGCGCAATCCTCCGCAAGATCTTTCAGATAGAAAATCTCGCCCATGGTCATGCCCATAATCGGGATGGTGATCCAGTGCCAGGGCTGGTTGATATTGCCCTCGACATTGTTCGGCCGCACCTCGCAGCCCCAGGTGTCGCTGGCGAGCGCCGCGAGCTCGGTGCGCTTGACGAATTCCAGCGTCTCGAAGGCAAAGCCCGGCGCGTCGCCGCCGGGATAGCCGTCCCAGTTGCCGGCCTTGAGGCAGCGCTCCATCTGGCCGGTGCGCACGACGATGTAATCGCCGCGCTTGAACTCGATCTTCTGTTTCTTGGCAGTGAGGTCGAGATCGTCGCAAGTAATGCCGTAGCCGTCATCGAGGCACTCCTTGCCGAGCGCGCGCGCGACGTCGAGGAACACGCCGCGGCCGACCATCTTGCTCTTGGTTTTCTCGATGCCGCATTTGGCGGCGCCGAACGACGACACTTCGCGGCAGTCGTAGCCGTTCCACATATTGTCTTCATAGAAGACGTGGCCGAGCCCGTCCCATTGCGTGCCGCATTGCAGCGGCATCACCACCATGTCGTCGGCGGCGCGGATGCCGCGCTTGTCGAGCACGCCGGAATAGGCGTCGGTGCCGGTGCGCAGCATGGTGTGCAGCGGATTGATGCGGCCGAGCACCGGATAATTGGTCTTGCCGCTTTGCGGGCCGGTATTGTCGAAATTGAGCGCCAGCGAGATGACTTTGCCCTTTTTGACGAGTTGGGCCGCCGCAACAATATCCTCCGGGCTCGTATAATTGAGCGTGCCGATCTCGTCGTTCGGGCCCCATTTGCCCCAGTTTTTGTATTTTTCCGCGGCCGCGCTGAGATCGGCTCGCGTCACTTTCTTGCTCACTTGCTTACTTACTTCCTTGGCCGCCATCGGCTGTCCTTCCCTCTACATCGACTTGATCAAAACATTTTGTCGCGCACGCTCCCCGGAGCGGCCCGGCAATGATAGCATCGCCGGCAAAACCAGGGAGGACGGAATGAGGGTAATAGGGGAATGGGGCCGCGCGGCTGCGTTTGGCGCGGCACTCGCCGTGAGTTTTACCGGATCGCTGAGCGCGCCGAGCCGGGCCGCCGTGGTCTATCCCGATCATTCGGTGAAGGTGATCGCGCCATTCGCGGCCGGCGGCCCCACCGATGTGATCGCGCGGATCGTGGCGCAAAAGCTCGGCGAGGCTTTGAAACAACAGTTCTACGTCGAGAACCACGTCGGCGCCGGCGGCAATATCGGCATGGCATTCGCGGCGCGCTCGCCCGCCGACGGCTACACGATCCTGGTGGCGAGCTCGAGCTACGTGGTCAATCCGAGCCTTTACGCCAACAATCCCTACGATCCGTACAAGGATTTCATCCCGATCACGCTCGCCGCCGCGTCGCCGAATATCGTATCGGTGCACCCTTCCCTGCCGGTGAAGACCATGAAGGAGCTTATTGCGCTGATCCAGGCCAATCCCGATAAATACAGCATCGCCAATGCGGGCCTCGGCACCACGCCGCAGCTTGCGTCTGAATTGTTCAAACTGACCTATAAGCTCGACGCGGCGAGCGTGCCCTATGGCGGCGGGGAGCCTGCGGTGCAATCCACCGTCGGCAATCACACGCCGATCGCTTTCAGCGCCATTCCTCCCGCCGCGCCGCAAATCGTCGGCGGCAATTTGCGCGGCCTCGCCGTCACCGCGGCGAAACGTTCCGGAGCGCTGCCCGATGTGCCGACCATGGCGGAAGCCGGAGTCCCGGATCAGGAATCGGAAACCATGCAAGGCGTGTTCGTGCCGGCAGGAACGCCGAAAGAGATTGTCGATCTGCTCCACAACGAGATCGTCAAGCTGATGCAGCTGCCCGACGTGAAACAGAAATGCGCCGACCTCGGCTTCGATGTCGTCGCCAATGCGCAGGCCGATTTCGCCGTCTACCTCAAGAAAGAAATCGACAAGTGGCACAAGGTCATTGTCGACGCGAAGATCGCGCAGGTGCAGTAAAGCAGGTCCAATAAGAAATAGCCCCCTCATGCGCATCGTCGATATCCGCGAAACATCCGTCCGTATCAATTCAACGCTCGCCAATTCGAGCATCGACTTCTCCGAAATGACGACGTCGGTGGTGGCGGTCATCACCGACGTCAAACGCGACGGCAAGCCGGTTGTGGGCTTCGCGTTCAATTCGACCGGACGCTATGCCTGCGGCGCGCAAATGCGGGCGCGCTTTATTCCACGCATCCTTAAAGCGCCACCGCAATCGCTGCTCGACGCGGCTGGCGATAATTTTGCGCCGGAAAAAATCCTCGGCGTCATGCTGCAGAACGAAAAATCCGGCGGCCATAGCGAGCGCTCGGTCGGCATCGGCACCATCGAGGTCGCGGTGTGGGACGCGGTGGCGAAAATCGCCGAAAAGCCGCTGCATCGCGTTCTCGCCGAACGCTACAATTCAGGCAAAATCGCGCAGAAGGTCTTTTGCTATGTCGGCGGCGGCTGGTACGCGCCCGGCAAGACCACAAAGGACTTGCAGGACGAGATGAAAGGCCATCTCGATTCCGGCTATACGATGGTGAAGATGAAGGTCGGCGGCATGCCGCTCAACGACGATCTCACCCGCGTCGAAGCAGTCAAATCGATTTTGCCCGACGGCGGCAAGCTCGCGGTCGATGCCAATTCGAAGTTCTTCCGCGACGACGCGCTCGCTTATGCGCGAGGCCTAAAACCGTTCGGGCTGCGCTGGTTCGAGGAGCCGTGCGATCCGCTCGACTTCGCGCTCTTGGCCGAGATCGCGAGCGTCTACGACGCACCACTCTCGACCGGCGAGAATCTGTTTTCGACGCAGGACGTGGAAAACCTGGTGCGCTTCGGCGGCCTCAAGCCGCAACGCAATGACGTCATCCAGATCGATCCGCCGCAGGCTTACGGCATCGTGCAATATGCGCGCACGCTCGACATGCTGGCGCGCCACCGATGGCCGCGCACCCTGATGTTCCCGCATGGCGGTAACCAGATGTCGCTTGCGATTGCCGGCGGCTTCGGTCTCGGCGGCGCGGAATCCTATCCCGGCGTATTTGGCGATTTCGGCGGCTTCGCCGACGACGCAAAACTCGAAAGCGGCTATCTTAAGTTGTCCGACCGGCCGGGCATCGGCTTCGAAGGCCAGGCGCGGCTTTATCGAATCATGAAGGAACTCGCGGCATGATCAACTTGCCGGGCTAGATTTTTCGTTTGAGCATGATTTTATCGGACCTTCCTTCGCCCGCCGAAGCGGGCTTCGCGAAGGCGGGAAACCGGTTTCCACCCTCGGATCAAGTCCGAGGGCAGGCTTTTTCCGGATCATGCTCTTGCTGGATGAAATTGCCGATGCGCAGATGCCGTCATATAAGTCTCGTGTTCGTTTCAATGCTCTTGCTGTTGCCGTATTCCGCGGGGCAGGCACAAGATTCCACGGTCCCCGGCGCGCAGACTTACGTTCTTCAAGGATCGACGACGTTTGCGCATAGCGTGATGGAGCCGCATCAAGGCGCCATCGAAGCATCGTCCGGTCACAAGTTGACTGTCGTGCCCAACAAGTCGAGCCAAGGCCTTCTCGCTTTGTTCGAAAAATTCGGCGATTTCGCAATGATTTCGGGGCCGCTCAAGAACGAAATCAATGCTCTGAAACCGAGCTATCCGGATTTGCCGTTCGACCGGCTGCAGACTTTCAACATAGCGAACACGCGTATGGCGTTCGCGATCAATCGCGACAATCCGGTTCACGCGACAACTGACGACAATATGCGCCGCATCTTGCTGGGCGAGATTACCAACTGGCGCGACATTGGAGGGCCCGATCTGCCGATCAGAATCGTGATGGTTCAGGAAGGCGGCGGAGTTCAGGCTTCGATCGAGAGCGAGTTGCTCGGCGGCAAGACCATAAGTGCTGCAAATCCCATGCGTGTTCAGGGCAGCGCTCTGGTCATCCACATGACGGAAATAATGCCCCAAGCCTTGGGCCTGTCGCAGCTCAATATCGTGGCGAAGTCAGCCGCGATCGAGCTGAAAACGGAACACCCGATCGAACAACATCTCGACCTCGTGACCTTGGGCGATCCGACCGCCGAAATGCGCAAAGTCATCGACGCCGCTCGACAAATCATGAGTAAGGCTTCGGATTGATGCCACGCGTCTTAGACTCTTGGGCCGCACCCCGAATTTAAGCATAAAATAAACTTGGTCGTTTTCGGCCGCCGCGCCCGTTGGCAGCCTTCTCGTCTGTTATTATAAGGCCTTGCTGCCGCGCTGGCGCTATGGTCAAGTCACGGATTGTGCGATCGGATCCTTCAAAAGGGCGGGCGAGGGGTTATCCGACAAAAGCTGCCACTCACCGGACCACTACGGCCGCGGATCGAGCATGAATTGACCGTCATGGTGGTGCAGGTGGTGCGTACAATGAGGCGGCTTCGTCGCTCCGCGAATGCGGGGACCAAACCGGCATTGAGAGCCAAAGCAATCTTCAGCTTTTGTTGCTCTGCCGCGGCTTCGATTCTTCTCGTTATTCTGTCGAGTGCTCCCGGTTACGCTATTCCCTCACCGGACCTGGTGGTGGGATCGATTTCCAGCATTTCTCAATTGATCGCCCTGCTCTCGGCGGTGTTAGGAGGCGGCGCCGCGGTCGTCGGCATGCGCGCGACGTCCGATCCGGCGGCGGCAACCCGCACAACCCGTATGGCGTGGCGCGTCGTCTGGATCGCCGCTGCACTTCTCGCCGCATCGCTCGCGGCAAATTATCATCAATTCACGACGCAGCAGGCGGAACGTCAGGCCCGCTTGGAAGCCGCGATCCTGCGCCCAACCATCACGTCAGATGGCCATACGCTCGATGCCAATCTCAAAGAACCGACCTACGAGCAGCAGCTCAGTTCGCCGCGGGGAATTTCCACGAGCGAGGTCGAGCGTATCTTGGAGGAAAAGGCGCAAGGTCTGCACAACGATGACGTGCTGCTCGACGTCCGTGAGAACGCGGAAACGGCAATGGGCAGTCTACCTGGAGCGGTCGCAGTTCGCTTTCCGGATTTGGCGCAGGCGCGTCTGGATTTTAAGGGTAAGACCGCTCTTCTCTTCTGCGACAATGGCAACCGTAGCTCGCAAACTTGCCAGGAACTAGCCGCGATGGGCATCGACTGCCGATTCATGGTCGGCGGGCTGGAAAAATGGCTTGCCGAACACCGGCCTTTGGCGGACCAGAAAGCAACGAACTTAGCCGATTTCCGGACGCTGCCCCCGTATGCACATAAGGACGTCCTTCTGGATACGCCGGAAGTGCGCACACTGATCGCCAAGGGCGCCGTGTTCGTCGACGTCCGGTATCCGGGCGAGTTTGCCGCGTACCATCTGCCCGGCGCCATCAATCTTCCGATCCGGCCGACAGCCACCGATGAACTGAAGACGCGCATCGCCGCACTTCCTCGGCACCCAATAATCGCCCCGTGCTACGATCGGCGCAGTTGCTTCTACGCGCAAATCCTTGGCTACGAGGTTGCTCACGCGGGGCTCGATTTTGTCGGCCGCTACACATTGCCGTGGGACTATTTCATCGCGCCGCCGCCGCGGCCGTACATCATGGAGTACCTGAACAAGATTCATGAAAGCTGGTGGGGCAAGCTTGTCGATTTCGTCACGAAATATCTGAATATAGTCGCGCAATATGTCGGGTTTTTGCCCGCCATCATTTTGCTTGCCGTGATTTCACGGCTCCTTGTGCTGCCAATCTCATTGAAAGCCGAGCGCGACCAGATCGTTTCGAAGGATTGCGCCCACCTGGTCGACGATCTCAAGCGCCGGCTGGGTTCGGATCCGCCGCGGTTGGCCCGCGCCATGCGCGCCTTTTATCGGCAACAGGGTCTGACGCCGTTCCGGAATTTGATCGCCCTTGTTTTCCTGCCGCTGATGTCGATATCCGTCGCAGCAATAGCGGCAGTCGCCGTCGCGCGTAACGAACCGGTTTTATGGGCGGCAAGTTCAGGCAAGCCTGATCCCACTCATGTTCTGCCGCTCTTATTTGCGGCCCTTATCTGCCTCTACATCGACAATGTGTTCGTTCGCTCGGCGCGGCAGCGAATCCTCGTCTGGATAGGCGGAATGCTCGTCCTGACCGTGACGGCCAGTCTGCTCAACGCCGCCGCCGATATCTATCTCATCGCCAGCGCCGCTCTGCTCCTCTTGCAGCGCGCGATCGTGACGAAGCAGATCGCCAAACCAATTCGCTGGTTGAAGCGCCGGCGGCTCGGCAACGATATCGTATCGCTCGATGACGTCGAGCGGCTTTCGGGCTGCGGCAACAAAGCCTACCGCCTCGGCGTCATGCGCGCGCACGGCTTTCCCGTGCCGGAAGGCATCGTGTTGACAGCGCGCTTTCTTGACAGGTTCACTACCGCTTCGGGCCGGTGGCGCGCCCGTCAAATAAATCACATCTGGCGAAGTCTCGCGGTAAAAACGCTTGCCGTAAGAAGCTCCGGCAGCGCCGAGGACAACAGCACAAATAGCTTTGCTGGAGTGTTTGCCTCCGTGCTCCATGTCGACCGCTCGGGGCTTGGGAATGCGGTCGCGGAGGTGCTGTCCTCGTTCAGCTCCGCGGTGGTCGACGGCTACGGCGTCGACAATGCGCAGCCGAATATCCTCGTGCAACGAATGATCGAGCCCAATTATTCGGGCGTTCTGTTTACGCGCGACCCTGCCTGCCCGAGCCATTCTCTGGTGGAATTGGTCGAAGGGACCGCCGAGATGCTGGTATCCGGCGCGGTGGCGCCGGTTTCGTGCCGGATCGGGCGAGTATCGCGGCAGCCGTCGGCGGATGTCGCGCCGCCGATAGACCTCGAGCCGCTGATCGCCATCGGCTACCGGCTGGAAACTCTTTTCGAGCATCCCCAGGACATCGAATGGGTGTACGTGGACGGCCGCTTCTACATCGTCCAGAGCCGCGATATCACGGTCCCTGCATTTGGCAACGAGCTGGATCTAACTGCTCAGAACGAATGGTCGCGCGTGCTGAACTGCGCGACCAGCGCGTCGCCCGATGACATCGCGTTCGAGCAGAATGAATTATCGGAAATACTGCCGCGGCCGAAGAGACTATCCCTCTCGCTCATGGAATCGCTCTGGAGCAGCGGCGGCAGCATCGATCTCGCCTGCCGCAAGATTGGCATGAGCTATCGCGCGGAGGAGAATTCGCCGCCATATTTGGTGACCATCTTCGGCAACCTTTATGTCAATAAGAGCGAGGAACTCGCCCGGGCCCCCAAGCTCAGCGCGCTGGCGACATGGCGGCTGGACAAAATAGCGCGCAATGCCGAAAACGATTTCACCAAAAACTTTCTGCCTCAATTTCTCAAAGAAATTTCTTTTTTGGAGGCGATCGACTTCGACAAATTATCCACTGCGGACCTGATCGATACAGTCGAGCGTATTCGAAAAAACTATGTTCATTCGACTTGCGTGAGCGCCTCGGTAATAAACATAGTGGCGGACTATTATCTGAAGCAGGCGAAAGCAAAACTGGTCGGCGCCGGACTTGCGCCCGCCCGGTATCTCGTTCGCTTGAACCAAACCGAATTTGAACGGACAATTACCGAGGGGCACGGGCTTCCGCCTGAATCCCGCGAGGCATTCCTCCTGCACGGCATTGGTCATCGATCGTCGCTGGATTACGAACTCGCGGAGCCGCGCTATTCAGAGAATATCTCAGAGCTCTTTGGGCTGCTCAAAGCGCCGGTTCCCTCGACAAGGCCAGCCACAGAGATCAATGCGGAACTCGCCGATATATCCGACGATTCGCAGCTCATCCAAGCGGTACTCGCAGCGTGCTCTTTCCAGACCATGAAGGAAGATGCCAAACATCATTCGCTTCGCGAGCTGGCCGTGCTTCGGCGCGCGATTTTGGCGGTCGATCGTCGTTTCGGGCTCCACGGCCTGATCTTTGAGCTCACCTTTGAGGAGATAGCGGCCCTGGCGAGCGACAATAGCATCGCCCCGCTTCGATCCGCGGCCAGCGAGCGGCGCAGGCTGGAGGCGCAGACCGGACGAATGGATTCGGTAAGCCCGACGCTGACCGTTCGACAGCTTGAGAGCTATGCGAGTGGGCTCAAGCCCGTATCCTCGGACGGCGCCGATAAGACGACGGGTATTCGCGTTTCCGGCAGCGGCGTCGTAGAGGGAAGAGCACGCGTCGTCAGACAGGACGATGTCGCCGCGATGTCGATCATTCTCGACTTCGAAGACGGCGACATTGTTGTAAGCCGCATGTTGCCTATCACCTGGATGCCGTATTTCCAGCGTGCGGGAGGATTTGTTTGCGAAGTTGGCGGCTGGCTGAGCCATACAGCTATTGTCGCGAGAGAATTCAATGTTCCGCTGATCGTTCAGGCGAAGGGTCTGCATTTGATCGAAACGGGAAGGCTCATTCGGCTTCACCCAGACGGCACCATTGAACTCGTGCAGTCAGAGCCGACCGATGTTGCAACCGAAGTTGCAACCAATGTCGCGGCCGAATAGCCGATCAGAGCGCGAACCTACATTCACGATCTTGCGCGTCCGCCGAAGTCAAAGCAACGGCGCTTATCGCGACATGCTGCAAGGCGGCGCGCCATTGCAGTCATGCAATTCGGCGAGCAGCGACGCCGTGGAAACTTTCGCCAGGCTGGAATTCCCGGAAGCGAGGCCCATAGAAGGGAGGCCCATAGAAGGGAGGCCCATAGAAGAAGGGAGACCCATGAGCGGAAGCGCGCAGAATGCGACAATTGCGGAAACGTTGACGAAATTCCATCGCAACGATTTCCACAACATGGCAAGTCCTCCAGATCCACTTGCAAAGCGCGGCTCTGCCGCGAGCATCCGGAGAGTTAGCAAATCAATATTACAGTCTGATGTCGTGATTGGCTAAAATTTGACCTTTTCCGCAGAGCGCGTCACTGGCCCTTTTGTGTTGCGCTATTGGCCGATGCCGCGGGGCCAATGGCAGGTTTGCCCGAGCCGGTGGCGGGTTTGCCGGAACCGCTTGCAGATTTGACGGCCACGGCTTTGCCGGCAGACTTGGTAGCAGGCTTGGCAGCAGGTTTGGCGGGCGTTGCGGCTGGCCGCACGTTGCCCCAAGGATCGCTGGGGGTGGGTGGCACGTCCTCCCGTTGCAAGGTCGCTTTGTACTTTTCGTCCGTCTCCAGCCTGTCCATATAAGCCCTGGCAGCCTTCCTTTCCGCGGCGTCCTGTTTTTCCGTCATTGTGTTGACGTTTTCGCCTTGGGCATGAGCGATGCCGGCGAGAGGAAGGAGCGTTAACATCGCTAGGAAGAAGTTTCGCACGATGAAGGTTCGCATGGCGTTATGCTCTCACTGGAATACTGACCGCGCCAATTCTCGACGGCAATTGTAGCAACACTGCGAAACTGCCGTAATAGTCCAGAGCACCCGATCACGGCTCACCCGCCGCGTCCTATTCGCCCTTCAGTCCCTTCTCCTTGATCACCGTGGCCCAGCGCGAAATCTCCTCCCGGAGATAATTGCCGAACGCATCGGGCGAACTTGGCGACGGCGTGGTTCCGGATTCGTGCAGGCGCGCACGCAGGCCCGGATCGTTCAGCGCCGCAACCATCGCTGCGTTGAACTTCGCGATCACGGCTTGAGGCGTGCCCGCCGGCGCCAGCACGCCGTCCCAGTTGTCGCCGACCACGCCGGCGAATCCCTGTTCGACGAAAGTCGGCACGTTGGGGAAAATATCGGAGCGTTCCTTCGATGCTGTCGCCAGCGCCTTGAGCGTGCCGGCGCGCACCTGCCCCATCACTGTCGGCACGTCGCCAACCATGCCGTCGAGATGACCGGCGAGAATATCGGTGATCGCCTGCGCCGCGCCGCGATACGGCACCGATTGCAATTGGATATCGGCCACGGCTTCGAACAATTGCAGGCCGAGATCCGACATCGCGCCGCGACCGGTAATGCCGATAGTGATGATGCCGGGCTTCTTGCGGGCGAGATCGGCGAGATCGCGCGCCGAACTGACTTTCATATCGCCGCTGACGACGAGGACCGGCGAATTGATGGCGGCCTTGCCGACCGGCACGAAGCTTTGCAGCGGATCGTAAGACAGATCCTTGTGAAAAGCCGGATTGATGGCAACCGCGCCGACAGTGGTGAAGAACAGCGTATAGCCGTCGGGATCGGACTGCGCCACATATTGCGCGGCGATCGCGCCGTTGGCGCCGGGCTTGTTCTCCACCGCGACGGCCTGGCCCAGCGTGTCGTGCATCTTGTCGGCGATCAGCCGCGCGGTGATGTCGGTCGTGCCGCCCGGCGTAAACGCAACGATCAGCCGCACCGGGCGCGCGGGATAATCCTCCGCAAAGCCGGTTGCAGCATAGCCGCAGAAAAAGATGAATGACGCTAACGCAAAGGTCCAGATTCGCATGGCCAGGGCACCATAGCCGCAGACGCGGCTAACCGGAAAGCCGCTCGATGGCCGCTCCACAGCGGCCGAGCTTCTCCTCGAGCCGCTCGAAGCCGCGATCGAGGTGATAGACGCGGTTGACGATGGTCTCGCCTTCGGCGGCGAGCCCTGCGATCACCAGCGACACCGAAGCGCGCAAGTCGGTCGCCATGACCGGCGCGCCCTTGAGCTGCGACACGCCCTCGATGGTGGCGCGCTCGCCGTCGAGCTGGATGCGGGCGCCGAGCCGCGCCAGTTCCTGCACGTGCATGAAGCGGTTTTCGAAAATCGTCTCGGTGATTTGCGAAGTGCCGCCCGCGCGCGTCATCAGCGCCATCAATTGCGCCTGCAGATCGGTCGGGAATTGCGGAAACGGCGCGGTCGTCACATCGACCGGCGCAATGCCCGCGCCGTTCCTCGCGACGCGGATGCCCTCGTTGGTCGCCGTCACCGTGGCGCCGGCTTGCGTCAGCACGTCGAGCGCGGATTGCAACAGCTCTGGCCGCGCGTTCTGCAGCAGAATGTCGCCGCCGGCCATAGCGACCGCCATGGCATAGGTGCCGGTCTCGATCCGGTCGGGCAGCACCGCGTGGCGCGCGCCGCGCAGCTTCGCGACGCCGTCGACGACGATGCGCGGCGTGCCGGCGCCGGTGATGCGCGCGCCCATCTTGTTGAGGCAATCGGCGAGGTCGGTGATCTCGGGCTCCTGCGCCGCGTTCGCGATCACGGTCGTGCCGTTGGCGAGCGCTGCCGCCATGATCGCGGTATGGGTGCCGCCGACGGTGACTTTCGGAAAGTCGATCTCGCCGCCTTGCAATCCCTTGCGCGCGCGCGCCACGACATAGCCGCCGTCGATCTCGACTTCGGCGCCGAGCCGTTCGATCGCCATAATGAGGAGATCGACCGGCCGCGTGCCTATGGCGCAGCCGCCGGGCATCGACACCCGCGCCTCGCCCATGCGCGCGACCAGCGGCGCCAGCACCCAAAAGCTCGCGCGCATTTTCGAAACGAGCTCGTAAGGCGCGGTGGTGTCGACGATATTGGCCGCCGAAATATGCAGCGTCTGGCCGGTATCCGCCGTCTCGCCCGGCCGCTTGCCGCCGACCGTAATATCGACGCCGTGATTGCCGAGGATGCGTTGCAGCGCGGCGACGTCGGCAAGACGCGGCACATTGTCGAGAATAAGAGTCTCGTCGGTGAGCAGTCCCGCGATCATCAGCGGCAGCGTCGCGTTCTTCGCGCCCGAAATCGGGATGGAGCCGTTGAGCGGCCGGCCGCCGATAATGCGTATTCGATCCAGCATTTTGACCCCCCGGCCCTACTCGGGCCGACCCATGCGCCGTCCTAGAGCATGATCCGGAAAAAGCCTGCCCTCGGACTTGATCCGAGGGTGAAAACCGGTTCCCGCCTTCGCGAAGCCGCTTCGGCGGGCGCCGGAAGGTCCGAAAAAGATCATGCTCCACTAAGATATTAGGGCGTCAATCGATTCAATCTGAAACGATTGCGCTCTAAGTGCTCATCGGTCCTGATTGGACCAGAACCCGGCCTCAGCATCCAGTCCTACTCGCGTACCGGATTGCGGCGGAACTCGGGAGAAGCGTCCGACTGAGCCTCTTCGGGCACGGATTGGGGCGTCGAATCCTGGCCCGAAGGCAGCCGGCGGGCGCGCGCTTGCGCCTTGCGGCGCTTAAGGTTTTCGCGAAGCGCCGCCGACAGCCGCGCGCTGCGCGCCGCCCGCTTTTCCGCTTTGCCGGGTTTGGCCATGTTTGCGCCTCGGCCGTATCCTTCGAGGGCCGCTTCGCGGCCGCCTCAGGATGACGGGGTCTGGTGGATCGAGCAAGGCGGCCACGCTTGCGCTTAGCCCCTGCCCTGTGGCAAGGATCGCCGCGATTTCACGCCAGGCGCTTTTCGTAAACCAAGTGCTTTTCGTACAAGCGTTTTCGTACAAGCGTAATGTCCGTTCGCGAGGCCGGCCGCAAAGCCGGTGACACCCGCTTCGGGCCGCTGCCGTAGCTCAGTGGTAGAGCACTCCCTTGGTAAGGGAGAGGTCGTGAGTTCAATCCTCCCCGGCAGCACCAGACTTTATTGAAAGATCAAAGAGCTTTGTGGGCGCCGCAGCTTGCTTGCTCGGCAACTATCGGCAGAACGAAGCAAGAAGATGCATGGCCGATCCGGGAAAAATCATACGAAAAATATCTCATCTCGCCGCCATCGGTGGACAAGCACCTTGCTTACATCGAGGAGCTTACATCGAGGAAGTGCGACCGGTCGCGACAGCATACTGCCGCCGATAAGATTCTCCCGAGAAGGGCCATGAGCGGAACAGCCCATGCGCAACTGACCAAACAAAGCCTTCAACACATCTCAGCGAGTTTGTTTGGTCTAAATGGTCCAGATAGCCAGCACGCAGCAGCCAAGTTGACCTTCTGCCTCTGCTGGCGACGAGGACAGCCTGGCGGGCAAGTGGATTATCACCGTTGCCCATTTGGGCAGCGGGAAGCAGACCTGCCGCCTTTAGACGCCATACAATTGACACTCGCGGCATGGCCTGATTGTGTAATATCAGGGCTGGAACTCGTTGCGGGTTCGGCGTGGGGTGAGCAAGCAGCAGGATGCGCTGGTTTCGCTCAAAAATATGGTTTGGCACTCGCTTGGCGCTGTTCGCTCTGGCGCTCCAAGTTGTGTTCACCAGCGGGCATGTCGATGGCATCAGCGATGGGCTGGCCAGCGACATATTGTCGGCGGTGGTGAAACAGTTCAACGCAGCTGCCCCCGACGCGCAGCAGCGGCCGGAAAAATCAAACTTGGCGGGCGACGACATCTGCCCGATCTGCGTGTTGATTCAATTGGTCAACACATCCGCGCCCGCGGTTGCGCCGGTTCTGCCGGTGCCCGGGGCATTTGTCGTGTTCAGGCGCGAGACGCTCGAAGAATTGCAATGGGTGCCATCGCCTCATCTTTCATTTCAAGCCCGCGGCCCGCCCTCGATTTAGGTCGGTCGCCCGCGCCATAGGCGCCGCTTAAGCGATCCCCCAATTCCGAAACCGGCAGCGTCGAGCGAATTCCGTTCGCGCGCGCCGTCATGAAATTCATTCGGGCGATATGCTTTATGCTTGTTGACAAGTCAGAGAATAACAAAGGCGATCCCTCGCCGCGTCGAGATGAGGCGGCTCACGGCACGGCCGGGACGATACCGCGTGCCAAAATTCTGACGCTGCTTGTTATCGGCACCGCTGTCGGAATCGCGGTCGATCGATTCTTCTTTGGTACATACGGACGTGCTGAAACTCCCCCAACTGTTGCCGAGAAGGCAGAGCCGGTCCTGCGGTCAGGAACCACTTTCAAGGTGCCCGATGGCTCGCCGGTGCGGAACAGGCTCGTTATCGCGCCGGTCGCCGAAAAAGACATCAAGCGCGACCTGGTTCTTCCTGCGGTCGTAGAGGCCGATCCGGCCCATCTCATTAAGGTATCGCCGCCGGTCGCCGGACGCGTCACGCAGCTGAAGGCAGAGCTTGGTCAACACGTGGAAGCCGGCCAGCCGCTCGTCGTCATCGACTCGCCGGACCTTGGCACCGCCTATTCCGACTACGATCGGGCCAGGGTTCTTTTGGCGCTCGCACAGAAGAACCGCGACCGCGAGCGCGGGCTCGAAAAAATCGGCGGCGCCGCGCAAAAGGACTTGCAGCAAGCGGAGACGGATTATGTCACGGCGGAGGTCGAGTATCAGCGCGCCACGGATCATCTCAAACAGATCGGCGTCGATCCCGATGCCGCCAATAAATCGCGCACGGTGACTATTGTCGCACCGATGGCCGGCAGCGTGATCGATCTCGGCGTCGCGCCCGGCGAATTTTGGAATGATCCGACCGCCGATATGATGACCATCGCCGATCTCCGCACCGTTTGGGTGACGGCAAGCGTGCCAGAAGGCGATACATCTCTCGTCTCGAAGGGGCAATCGGCGGACGTAGCTCTTGCCGCATATCCCGGCGAGACGTTCAAAGGGCATGTCCTGTTCGTAAGCGATGTCCTCGACCCCGCCACGCGCCGCACCAAGGTGCGTATCGCGTTCGAGAATGCCGATGCACGATTGCGGCCCGGCATGTTCGCCAGCGTCAGTTTCTATGCCCCGACGCAACGCGTGCCGGTGGTGCCGACCGGCGCGCTGGTGCTCAAGGACGATGCCGATCAAGTTTTTGTCGAGACCGCGCCGTGGACGTTCGAAGCGCGCGACGTGCATATCCGCTTTCAGCAAGGCGACGAGGCCGTGCTCACGAGCGGCGTGAAGATCGGCGATCATATCGTCGTCAAGGGCGGAGTCCTGCTCGGTGATTGATTGGCTGGTCAGTTTCGCACTGCGTAAGCGCTTGGTCGCGGCGATGATCTGCTTCTTTGCTGCCATATACGGCTACTATTCATGGACTCAGCTGACGATCGACGCCTACCCGGATGTGGCCGACACGGAGTCCCAGGTGGTCACCCAGGCTCCGGGACTCGCGGCCGAAGAAGTCGAACAGCAAGTCACCATACCTCTTGAGCGCGAACTCAACGGCACGCCCGGCTTGGCGATGATGCGGTCGCGCAGCACCTTCGGGCTGTCGCTGATCACGCTCAGTTTCCACGACGGTATCGAAGAGTACTGGTCTCGCCAACGCATCACGGAGCGTATCGCCAACGCAACACTGCCGCCCGGACTTACCCCCGGACTCGATCCGGTGTCGTCGCCGACCGGGCTGATTCTTTATTACACGCTGCAATCGGACACGAAAAACCTGCGTGAGCTGTCGGAAATCGAATTTTGGACGGTCATTCCCACGTTGAAGCAGGTACCGGGCGTGGCGGACGTATCCAACTTCGGCGGCATCACAACTCAGTATGAGGTCGAGCTCGAGCCGCAGCAGCTCATGCGTTTCAATCTATCGCTGCAGAATGTCACCGATGCGATCGACGCCAACAATGCGAATTCGGGTGGCAGTGTCCTCAATCGCGGGGAGCTTGGTTATGTCATTCGCGGTATCGGCCTCATTCAATCGCTCGACGACATCGGCGATATCGTCGTAACCCAGCACGACGGCACGCCGATCCTGATTCGCGATCTCGGCAAGCTTAGGCTGAGCAACCAGGAGCGCCATGGCATCGTCGGTCAGGACCAGAAGAACGACGTCGTCGAAGGCACCGTGCTGTTGCTGCGCGGGGCAAATCCGTCGCGCGTCCTCGCCGGAGTGCACGCCAAGATCGCCGAGATCAACGCACGGCTGAAAGCCGACGGCGTGCGGATCGTGCCCTATCTCGACCGTTCGACGTTGGTCGATGCAACCGTCGGCAAGGTCGGCCACACTGTGTTCGCAGGTGTCGGCCTCGTCCTCATCGTGCTGATCCTTTTTCTCGGCAGCCCACGTAGCGCGCTGATCGTCGGCATCACGATTCCATTCGCGATGGTGGTGACATTCATCCTGATGTACCACTCCAATGTTTCGGCCAACTTGCTGTCGCTCGGCGCCATCGATTTCGGCATCATCGTCGATAGCGCCATCGTCATGACAGAGGCCATCTTGCGCCGTCGCGAAGCGAAGCCGAACGAGCCGCTAACGGAAAGCGACGCTCGCGACGCGGCCCGCCAAGTTGCGCGGCCGATCTTTTTCGCAACCGTCATCATTATTACGACTTATCTGCCGCTATTCGCTTTCCAGCGCATCGAGGCGAAGCTGTTTTATCCGATGGTCTATGCGGTCGGTTATGCGCAACTCGGCGCCTTAGCTTTCGCGCTCATGGTCGTCCCCGGCCTGGCTTATGCGGCCTATCGCCGACCGCGCCGGCTGTTTCACAATACGGTTCTTGAGCGGATCGAATGGCGTTATCGGCAAGCCTTGGCGGGCTCGCTTCGGCGGCCTCGTGCCGCCTACCTGGTGAGCGTGGGCGCGGCGATCGCCGTAGTGGTTCTCGGCGCCACGATCTGGCGCGAATTCTTGCCGGACCTGGACGAGGGTTCGATCTGGCTTCATGGCGACATGCCGCCCGGAATTTCGCTGCAGACGGCGATCGACATGGTGGCCGATCTCCGACGGGTAATCGATAAATTCCCGGAAGTCTCGACCGTGGTAACCCACACCGGGCGCAACGACGACGGCACCGACCCGTGGACACCCGCGCATATGGAAGCGGCGGTTATTCTCACCCCTTACGGCACCTGGCCGGCCGGCGAGACCAAGCAGAATTTGATCGATCGCATGTCGGCGCAGCTCGCCGAGCTGCCGGGCTTCAAAATCGCTTTCAGCCAGCCCATTATCGACAGTGTGCTGGACTATGCGTTCAATCCGCACAGCTCGCTCGCCATCAAGGTCTTCGGCCACGATTTCGGCGAATTGCGGCGGATCGGCAATGCTACCGTCGCGCTCCTGAAAACAATTCCGGGCGTGACCGATGCCGCCATCGATGAATACACGCCGCTGCCGCAAGTCTCGATCAAGGTCGATCGCGCCGCGACCGCGCGCTACGGAATCAACGTTGCCGACGTAAATAGCCTTATCAGCACGGCGATCGGCGGGAGCGCCGTGAGCCAGGTTTTCCTGGGCGCGCGCCACTACGACATCACGGTTCGCTTTCCAACGGCGGACCGCGACAGTCCCGATGCGATCAAGAATCTTGTGCTGACATCGAGCGACGGCGCGCTTATTCCCCTATCCGCGGTCGCCCAGGTTAAATTGCAGACGGGTGAAAGCATGATCAATCGCGAAATGGATCACCGATATCTTCTCGTGAAGCTCAATTATAACGACCGCGATCCGTTGTCGGTCGAGGCCGATGTCGCGAAAGCGATTGCGCAAAAGATTTCCTACGACAAGAGGATGTACCATATCGAATGGGGCGGTCAGCTCAGAGGACTGGAACGGGCGGAGGCGCGTTTCAAGCTCATTATCGGCATGGCTTTGGCGGCAATGATCGTGCTGCTCTATGCCGAGTTCGGAGCTTTGCGCCAGGTCTTGTTGATCGTCGGCGTCGTTCCGCTGGCGACGCTCGGCGGCTTGCTCGCGCTTCACGCCACGGGGACCACGCTTAACGTGGCGTCGGGCGTCGGCTTCATCGCGCTCTTCGGCGTCGCGGTGATGAACGGCGTCATCATGGTGGCGAACCTCAATCGCGTGCGCGAGCAAGGCGTGCCGTTGTTCGACGCGGTGGTGGCGGGCGCCACCGAACGGCTGCGTCCGGTGCTCATGACCGCTTCGGTGGCGACGGTCGGTATGTTGCCGGCGGCGTTCGCCACCGGCGTCGGCAGCGACGTGCAACGCAACCTCGCGACCGTGGTTGCCGGCGGCCTCATTCCCGCGACACTGCTCACGCTGTTCATTATCCCAACGTTCTATTTCGCGATCGAACAGTGGGCGTTACGGCGCGCACCGGAGACGGGCCCCGCAACCGCTGCAGCGTAGGATCAAGGCATCTGACGATGACGATCGGCGTAGCGCAGCGGACTGCCGTTTTTCTCGTCGCGACCGCCGTGCTGACGGGTTGCGCGGTCGGTCCGGATTTCGCGCCGACCCCCGCGCCGGACGTTAATGGCTACACCTCGGAGCCGCTCGGGACCGTGACCACCGGTGCCGCTACGCCCGGCGGCCAAGCGCAGCACTTTGTCAGCGATCTTGATTTGCCGGGGCAATGGTGGACCTTGTTCCATTCCAAAGCCCTCAACAGCCTGATCGAAAAGGCGCTTGCGGCCAACGCCGACGTGCAGGCAGCGCAAGCCGCACTGACCGTCGCGAAGGAGAATGTGTACGCGCAAGAAGGCGCGTTGCTGCCCGCCGTCGACGGTAATTTCAGCGGTAGCCGCCAGAAGTTTCAGATCGGCCAGCCGTCCGACGTCGGCGGGGGGTCGCCGATCTACAACCTCTTCACCGGGCAATTGAATATTTCCTATGTGCCCGACGTGTTCGGCGGCACGCGGCGCTCGATCGAATCATTGGTTGCGCAAGCGGATTCCCAACGCTTCGCGCTCGAAGCGACTTACCTGACCTTGACCGCGAATCTGGCCGGCGTAGCCGTGCAGGAGGCTTCGCTGCGCGGGCAGATCGCGGCCACGCTGAGCATCATCAAGATCGAATCCGACGTGCTGTCGTTGCTGCGCCATCAATATGACCTCGGCGCCGTTGCCGAGGCCGATGTCGTGGCGCAGCAGGCAGCGCTGGCGCAGGTCGAACAGACCTTGCCGCCGCTGCAAAAGCAATTGGCGCAACAGCGCGATCTGCTGGCCGCCTTGTCTGGCGGATTTCCCAGCGAGCGGCTGCCCGAAAAGTTCCTTCTGACTTCGCTTTGGCTCCCGCGCAATTTACCGGTCAGCCTGCCGTCGGCGCTGGTCGAGCAGCGGCCGGATATCCGCGCCGCCGAAGCCAACTTGCATACTGCCAGCGCTCAGATCGGCGTCGCCGTCGCCAACCGGCTGCCTAACATCGCCCTTTCGGGGGCGATTGGCAGCACGGCGCTTGCGGTCGATCAACTGTTCACGCCTGGCTTCGGGTTCTGGCAGGCAGCCGGCGGCGTCACACAGCCGCTTTTCCATGGCGGGACGCTGTTTCACCGCGAACGCGCGGCGGAAGCGACCTACAAACAGGCGGCGGCACAGTATCGCAGCACGGTGATTACTGCTTTTCAGAACGTCGCCGATACGCTGCACGCCATCCAATCCGACGCTGTCGCCTTGCGGAAGGCGGTCGACTCGGAGGCCGCAGCGGCAAAGAGCCTCGACATCACGCGCCGGCGCATGCAGCTCGGCGATATCAACTATCTTGCCCTTCTCAACGCCCAGCAAACCTATCAAGCGGCCCTGCTAAGCCTCGCCCAAGCCAAAGCCGCTCGCTACGCCGATACCGTTGCCCTGTTCCAGGCGCTCGGCGGAGGTTGGTGGAACCGCTCCGACGTGGAGTCTGAACGCCCCTTGTCGATCGTCGACTTTTTCGATTGAGACCGACGCGCTCGACGATCAATCTTACCGTGGATAAACAAACATGCTGGCGTCCGCCCGTCGAAAGACGGTCCTGCGCTACGCTCACACGAACGTCGAGCACCAGTCCAAATCGATTGCGACGCTGCCCTGGGAAAAATCTGGGAAGCTAATTTCTGCCGATCCAAAAACGAAAGGCATTGCAAGTGTTTAGCGCAAACCACCCGCGACCTTGGTAAGGGAGAGGTCCACAGTTCAATCCTGTGCGGCAGCACCATTTATGCGCCAATTCCTTCAGCTCCATTCAGTTTCCATTTGACGTATCGCAATGTCCGCCATCGGACTTGCGGCAACTTTGCGCAATCGCTAGCACTTAGGGGGCCTAAAAAACGATGCCAGAGGGTTCCACGGCGCCAAAGTCGTCAATTCTGGATCTAGCGAAAATCATGGAGGAGTTGGCCAACGGCGAAGCTCGATATCGAGCTGGCGCATTTGCCGAAGCCGCGATTGCGTTTCGCCAAATCTGCGAGGCTGCTCCCGACAGTGCTGATGCAATCCGCATGCTCGGCCTTTGTGAGCTGAAGCTCGGGCGCGCTGCAATCGGCTTAGAGCTTCTCACCAAGGCGCGTGATCTCGTTCCGGCCGACCCCTTTGCGCAGCTCCATTATGGCTTGGGCTTGCACGCGGTTGGTCGACATCAAGAAGCTGCGGCGCAATTCTTGTTGTGCCGCCCACTCATTCCGGACGACCCGGCGCCCGATCTCAATCGGGCAGCGGCGCTGTTTGCTCTCGGTCAGTTCGGTGCGGCGTTTGATGCGGCACAAGATGCCGCCACACTCGCACCAAAACTTCCGCAGGCGCATTACATGGCTGGATTGGCGCTGCTGGCGCTCGGCCGCCTCGATGAGGCTGAGCGTGCCATCAATCTTTCCTTGCAACTCGATTCCGGGCTCGCCGACGCTTGGGTCAATCTCGGCATCATCCGCTATCGCGGCAACGATATCGAGGGCGCAAAAGCCGCGATGCAGCAGGCTTTGGATATCGATCCCCTTCACGCCGGCGCGGCCGCCAATCTCGGCGGATTCATGCGGCTCTCCGGCAACGTCGAAAAGAGCGAGGCGTTTCTGCGCGAGGTGCTGGCGCGCACACCCGACGCAGCCGAGCCGCGGCTCAACCTTGCCGTTGCGCTGCTGCAGGAAGAGCGCGCCGGAGAAGCGCTTACGCTGCTCGACGGGCTGGCGACACCGCGGGAGCCGCGGCTTGCCGCGCATTGGTTGCTGCAGCGCTTGCTGGCGCTGTTGCAGTTGAATCGCCTGGATGAAGCACGCGCCGTGATGGCGGCGCCCGGCGAGCCGTCGCCCGAGCTCGCGCCGCTTTTTGCCTGGCGGCAGCTTCTCTTTGCACTCGCCGATGGCGCCATCGCACGCGCCGGCGCGCACGCCTACGAGATGGAGCAGGCGCTCGCGTCGAACGCCGTCTTCCCTGAGCACCGTATCACGGGGCACTTCGAGCTCGCCGGGTTCTGGTCGGGGCAACGGGAAAACGCGCGCGCCATGGCGCATTGGGAGAAAGGTCATCGCACGGTCGGCCGATTTCAGCCGTTCTCGCGCCCTGACCACCGGGCGTTGGTCGACGCCACCATCGCGCGCTTCGACCGCGCCCGCCTGCACGATGGGCCGCGCGCGCGAAACCGCGATCCAGCACCGGTATTCATCGTCGGTATGCCCCGATCCGGAACGACGCTTGCCGAGCAGATCATTGCGGCCCATCGCAACGCCGAAGGTCTCGGCGAGCGCGCTGCGCTGCCCCGTGCCTTCGAGACGCTGGGCAGTTCGATTTCGGCAGACGCGGTCGTGCGCGTTGCTGCGCTCGAAACAGTTGTGCTCGACGCTGCGGCGGAAAACTATCTCGCGGAACTGCATGCGCTCGCCCCGCAGGCCGAACGCATCGTCGACAAGATGCCGGGAAATTTTTTGTTTCTCGGCCTTGCCGCGCTAATGCTTCCGGGCGCACGCGTCATCTACTGCGCCCGCGACCCGCGCGACATCGGCCTCTCGATCTTTACCTACCGCTTTTACGGTTATCATCCTTATGCCCATGACCTTGCCGATATCGGCTGGTACATGGGCGAGCATCGGCGCCTCATGCAACATTGGCAGAGCACGCTGCCCAATCCGCTGATGACAGTTCATCTCAAGGATTGGGTCGAGGACTTCGACGGCACATTGCGCCGGGTGCTGGACTTTCTTGACTTGCCCTACGATCCGGCCTGCGAGCGATTCTACGAGCGCGACAGTCGCGTCCTGACCGTCAGCCGCAAGCAGGTGCGTCAGCCGGTGAACGCCAATGGCATCGGCCGCTGGCGCGCCTTCGAGCCGCAACTGGAGCCCTTGATCGCGGCGCTAACGGAAGCCGGTGTACCGTTCGAATAGACCTTCGATTGTAAGACCGTTGGGGTAATCCAACCGCAGCTTGGAAATGGCCGTGGCAAGGTCGACCTTAACCAATTTAGCCTTAACCGACATGGAACTGAGTGGAGTGGCAAGGCATCGCAGAGTGCTCTAAAGTGCGGACCACTGGGGTATCACATCCGCGCTTTGAGCCTGGATGCGCCGACGTTTGAACGCCGACCATCGCGCGCGCAGACGGTTAGTTAACAGCGGGGGGAACGATGGCGCAGGTGGCAGCCTACCAGGCTTTGGCCGGCCTTGTCGGGAATCAAGATTTTTCTGGCGCTCTTGGTCTCGACTTTGACGTCAACGCGCCGATCACAATTACCTCGCTCGGCGTCTTCGATGGCGGCCAAACCGATCTTGCGTTGCCAATCACGGTGGAAATTTACAACGTCACCACTCACTCCGTCGTGGTGGCGCCGATTACGATTTCCGGGACCGAAGGGATCCAGATCGGCAGCGACACGTTCGTAACGCTTGCTAGTCCGGTGACATTGGCAACTGGCGATTACACCGTTGTCGCCTATGGTTATGGTGCCGGTCTCGAGGATTATAATAGTGCAACCCAAAGCCCCAACATCGTTACGCAAAACGACGGCGGTGCCGTGTCCTTCGTCGGCACGGGCCGCTACGGCACCGCGGGCCAGTTTCCGACCCAGCTCGATAGCGGCCCGCAGGATCGCTACGCCGCCGGCACATTCCAGTACGCGCTCGATATCAATAGCGAGGCCGCGCTCAACAGCTTCATCAGCGCCATCAACGGCGGATCCGCAGGTGGCAATTACGCCGTTGAGCTGACGTCGAACATCACGCTGACGAGCGCGCTCACCACGATTAATCTGGCAAATGGTTCCTCACTCGACATCCAAGGCAACGGCTTCTCGATTGTTGGCGGCAATGCCGAACATGGCCTGTTCATCTCTTCGGGCACCGTCAGCATCGAAAATTTGGCGATCGACGGCACCAAGGCTGTCGGTGCTGCCGGCACCGGGGGTGGTGGCGGCGGCGCGGGCCTCGGCGGCGGATTGTTTGTCGGCGCCAGCGCCAATGTCACGCTGACGAATGTCTCCTTCAGCGGGGATTCGGCGACCGGCGGTGCGGGCGGTGCAGGCGCTGGCGCCGCGACCTCGCCAACCGGTGGCAACAGCGGCGCCTCCGGTAATTCCGCATCGAGCGGACAACCCCCGGGCGGCGGCGGTAATGGCGGCTCTGGCGGGGCCGGCGGCATTGGCGGTCACGGCGGTACCGGCGGCGCCGGTGGAAATGCCGGCGCTGGCGGGGCCGGCGGGGCATTCGTCAATGGCAGCGCCGCCGCCGGCCAGAATGGGGCTTTTGGTGGTGGTGGCGGTAGCGGCAAAGGTGGGAGCGGTGCCGCGGGTAACGGTGGCGGTATCAACGGCGGCCAAGGCACCAGGGGCGCCGTTGATA